>Ga0065711_1032072_pt1 | contig 28116 bp, 19 predicted proteins | sample Hoacrofraction12_FD_59098 | JGI IMG/M metagenome (GOLD analysis project Ga0065711, IMG submission 59098) | Hoatzin crop microbial communities from Cojedes, Venezuela - Epithelial fraction 12 v2 (version 2) | ecosystem: Host-associated > Birds > Digestive system > Esophagus > Crop | place...
CATCGAATCCACGCCAACCAATAAACACGGTTGTCCCTTTCCTCCACCTGGCTGGAGGCAGGGCCCCTCTAATCCTGGTCAGAGAATTTGCTGCTCACCTGCTGTAAAAATGACTTGGAGGTCCCCTCCAGAGGATCGGAATCACGATCAAACTGTCTACCTGGTCTGGAGAGCTGGCTTCTGGAAACGAGAGCGGCATTTTTCCTAACAGAATTCCCTTTGATGATTACTTTACCTCGCAACTCACACGCTCGTGCCTCTAGACTTGAGGTGGGTTTTCCATCCCACTTCCTCATGTCCTCTCCGTGGTCACGCAGGTAGAACCACTGGGTGCCCCGGGGTGTATAGCCTCTGTATTCCCTCTCCTGATCAGAGAAACGCTTGCCCCTAATAGCTGAGACACTGGCCCGTACAGCTGGGGAGTAGGACATATTCTTTTCTAGTGGCTTGACCAGTTTCTCCACAGCTGAAACAAGGGAGGAAGAGAGACTTTCCTCATACTGCTGGAGTTTGACATCCACCTTATCCACTGTTGGTGCCTCTTTACCTTTCCCGTCTACTATTGCCAGTGAGTTGGTATATGAGGATGGTGCGCTGCGCAGAAACTTCCTCCACATGGATTGTGAGCACTGGAGTTCTTCTGGGTCTGTGGGTACCTGCTCATCGTCTGTGTCACAGTAAACCAGCTCCTGCACAGCTAATTCCCTCAAGTACTGAATACTTCTTTCCATATTGGTCCACTTGCCAGGATAGCATACAAAATCGTCACTGAAGGGATACCTTCCTCACGCCTGACAGAAGTCTCCTCCAGAGGCTGAGGACTTATTCCTTTTTTCCAATGGCCTTGTCAGTGCCCCCTTCCCTGGCCAGGGATCCTTGCTGCTTGGCTTCCTTGCCCTGTAATTCCAAGCTGCTGGCCCCGTTATCCCAGCACCACAGCAGCCAGGTGGCAATGAGCTCACCTGGGTGGCGGCTGAAGTCTTTCCGCATGTCTCGCAGCTCGCCCAGGGACAGGGACCGGGTGATGATCTCTGTCTCTATCTCCCACAATGACCCTGGCTCATTGTCATCCCTCCCTGAGCAATCTGCTCTCTTTGTGTCTTTCTTTAGTTTTACAGGGGCGACTGCTACTGGCACAGGTTGGTCATTGGGCTCAGTCACTGTGCCTACAGCTGGAGCTGGGGCAGCTGCCGTGCCCGCCGGGGGAGCCGGGACCACGCCAGTGGCAGTGGCAGCTGTGTTGCCAGTTGGGGAGGCTGTGACTGCCTGCTGGTCTGGAGCGGCTGCAGGGCTGGCTGGGGGAGTAGCACCAGTCAAGGTGGCTGCCGCTTCGTTTCCCCCTCTTTCCCCTTTAGGGCACTGAATCAGGTTGACCAGGGCTCGGTAAGCGTGGGCCAGACCCCAGCACATTGCGGTGATTTGTGTCTCTCTTGAGTTCCCAGGGTAGCAGCACACTTTTTTGCAGATATTTTGCCAGATTGTCCCGATTCTGTATTTGTTCAGGGGTGAGTTTGAAAAACACCGGGGGTGCCCACTGCCCTAGACACCTGCCCACGCTGTCCCACACACCCAGCCACTCACAGCTATCCAGCCCCGGGGCAGGTCTCTGCATGATGTTCTTAACGACTTGTTTAACCCTAAACAAAAGCTGAAACCCATTCAGGAGGAAGAACAAAAGGAGCGTGCTGTCCTGAGCATCCCAGGGGTACTCGAAATTCTCAAAAGCCTTTAGGACCAGCCTGAGGGAAAGAGGAGGGGCAAATGAGTGGAGGATGTATCTCCTCCGGTTTTCCCCACAGATTGGGTTTGATTACTAACAAATTTTAAGAGCTAGGATCCAAGGTATGGAAATGACCGCAGTGCCGCATTCAAATACAAGCCTAATTTCGTGCACAGTAATGTTATCATATTATAAGTCGATATCGTACAGTACGGCAAAATCATCATCCTGTTCCTTTTCCCAGTGATGATGAACAGCATGGCAATGAACACATAGTGCAAGTACGGATTTACATAGCAGAGCCACTTGATCAAAGTCAGAAACATTTTTTTTTACCGGCGACTACTTAACACAGAAAAATGCGTATAACAAAATTTAAGAAAACCTAAGAAAGCAGTTTTAACACCCACTGCTCAGTCCTGCCGTTATCCCCGCTCCACGCTCGGGCGCCAATTTAATGTTCTGGTTTCGGCTGACGCTGGCAACAAAAGCGCCATGCGACCGCCCCTCCCCGTGCCGGGGTACGGAAGAGAATGAAAAGAAAGAGGCAGAAACTGGTGGGTCGGGATAAGGGCAGTTTAACAGAACAGCAAACAGTGGGAACAGTAACAACAATGATACAGGTAAGGAGAAAATACGACACAAACTCGCACAACAGACCCTCTCTCCCGGACAGGACCAGCGCCACGCACTCCCCAGCCGCGAGAGAGTTCCCGCCACCCTGCCCACCACCGGAACCCAGCATGACATCACATAGTATGGAATACCCAGCTCTGTTTGGCCAGGTGGGGTCAGCTCCCACCCCCCGGCTGTGCCCCTTCCTGGAATCCGGTGAAAATTAACCCTGTCCTGGCCAAACCCAGGACAATCTCAAAAATGGCAGCAGCAGTACAAAGAGAAAGGAAGCTTCTATAAAATGCTTGGGAGACAGCTTCTTCGAAAAGGTGTTTTATAAATAGACCTGGAGTGAGGCACTCCAGAAAGCTAGAGGGACATGACTTGAGTAAAGATGTTTCCAACTTTCCAGTGTGACTGCAGGAACACCTTCTCAGATAGTAATAAGAAAGAAAGTACTTCAGAAACGGAAAGAGTGAAACTCTTGTATGTGTATGCCTTTTTCTTATGACTCAGACAGTAATAGCAGTTATCAGTGGAGTGCCCACGTATGGTTATTGCTAATTCCTCAGAAACCATTCAGAGTTTGTTGTCAAACAATCCTATGTTTTCTAGTAGATCTGACAGTTTCTCCGGGGGAGTTATCGAGAGTCCACTTATGAAGAAAAAGGGTGTCATATCTGAGTAAACAGGGACTCATCTGACTCAGAAGCTGATTTGCTTCAGCAGTGTTTCCAAAAATGTTCAGTCTTTCTAATGGATTTCAAACTCACCAGTAATATTTATGATAACAGTTCATAGGAACTGAATCACTTGCTCCTAATCTGTAAGAACAGATTTCTTGGAGGTGAAAGATATACTTTTTTAAAATTTTGGAATATTTCTAAAAGCTAGTGAGGAAAAGAACCTGTATATAACTGCAAGAGCTTTGGCGTCATTTTTCTAGGCCTCTTTCCCTGTAGAAACTATAATTTACTGTTGAGCAATGCTTTTAGCTAGACTAGTGAAACAAAAATACACAGGGTTTGATATAGCAACATTTTGCTGATCCATCATAGTGAAGTAGATAATGTAAGCAGTAGCCTGATTTCTTGCTAATTTAGAAACAACTATGTGCATATGTGTGTTAATATGGAGGTGAGCTTCCAGAATGTCTGTTTCTTCACTTACGAAGTTTAGCACAAAGAGTAGAAGAGTACAAATTCCCTCCAGATGAAAGGATAAAGGTCCTCTCTTCACATCACATTCTGATTTGTTATTTGGAAAAGCTGCTGAAAAGGTAATCATACTGTATGTTTATAATTCATCTTAATAAATTAATCACTCCGAAGACAATAAGAAAAATTTTGCTGTATTATTGGTTTATTCATCTTAGGCCTGCATCAAGCAGTGTGATAGCTCAAAAAGATTATGCTATTAGCACCAATGTGATCAAACCTGATCAATATAATTGTAGAAAGCTTTTCAGCAACCTGGGACTATATATATATATGTATATATATAAGTACTATATATTAATATACATATATATAAAAAATTAAACATCAGGGTTTTTTAGAAAAATTTTTTGATTAATAGGCTATGTATCATTAAAACGGTCTTCATATAACAAAAAAATATTGCTCTTAACCACCTGTCCCATTTTTTCCAAAGAGTTTGAGTGTATATGGATTCATTGTTGCATTATTCCCCAGGGAATTTTATTCTGTAGGTGAGATGCCAGTTATTGTCTTGATCACATGTGTATCTGTTCATCAGTACAATGTTAGGAATTCCTGTTGTAGCATGCTGGGTTAAGCGAGATTGTCCAATTGTGATCCGACTACAATCTCAAACATTAAGCATTGTACTTTCAGGCATTATTTTTTGAAATTTACAAGTTTTTCTTATGAGCATTTTTTCACAGAGGGTTGCTACATTAATTATTTTTCTATTTGTATAATTGTAATCTTACGTAAACCCAAATTGCTAAAACAATTTACTTCTTATACTTACAATTCTAAAGCACTGTACCATTTTAAGCATTAATAGGTGTAGAATGGGAAGGTATAGGTCGCTAAGATGGAATTTAATTAATTATCCTGATATCTTTCGTTGCCATAGTGACTATCCATCTGCTTACAATGTTTTTAAAGTAGTCATTCAGTATGCCCCTTTTGAGAAACAGGATTACTAATTCAAAAATACCAAAGTAATCTCTTTTCCTCTTTTGTTTTATACTGAAATGCTATGGTGTAATTTCAAGTAGAAAAATGTATATTTTTTAAATCTGACTCGCACAGACAATAGTCTTTTAACCCAATCTTCCTTAATGATTGCTATGTTAAGTATTTTTTTTGTAGCACAAGGAAACACAAAGCAAATGAAAAACTTCAAAGATCCCTTAGAAGTTCAGACTTTCTACCCAGTCACAAAGGCAACTGCATTACAGAAGCAGATGTCTCCTGTTGGGGTTTGTTCAGAAAGTTGCCAGAAATCTATTGCAATTCATGTGAATGTTATATTTACTGCCTAGTTAGGTCTTACAGGTCAACCTATTTTATTATTTTCATTCCTGCAACCCTCTCAATTGTGTGTGTGATTCACATAGTGGTGTACTTCCCTCCTGATCAGTAAACAAGCCAAGTCGTAGTCACTCTGCAACCAGAGAGACCATCTTTCAAATGAGAGATAAGAACAAGATTATGAGCTCTCAGTAATTTGTAATATCTCACAGAACATGTTACAAACCTGGGAACTTTGTTTCTTTTGCCTGAGGCTTAGCTTGCTAGGACTGCAATCAATACTGAATTTTACTTTACGTCTTGTAGAATTTTGCGGAATTAAAATTGCAAAGATACTTATATTTGTCACAATTTCAGATCTTTGTGGCCAGATTTCTGTGTTATGAGTGACAAACATCTGAATATCTCTTTCTTCTTGTAAAAAATGATGAACAAATTTCTCTGTTTATCTTCACCATTACTTTAATATTACTTGTCTTTTTACTTTACACTAATGAATCCTTTTGCTTTCTTCAGACTACAATAAAATATTTAATCCATATAAAAGTGTGTTAACTCTGAAACCTCAGTCAAAATGCAGTATTTGTAGTTATAATTCGGCTGTCCAATACCTTGTCTTGCTACAATACCTGCAACAGTTTCGGTATTAAAAGGGCTTGAAGAACCTAAATACAGACATTAAAGTTGAAACCTACTAGTGAAGTCTTCAGGTTAACATTTTTCTGTAATCTGCTACACAGATTGAGTTTGTATCTTAGTATTACAACATGTTTATAAGGTAGGAAGGTAAAATAATCTCCATTATACTCACATCAGTGAAACCTTCCACTCAGCTACACAGAAAGCTAGAACTCTGAATAATTTTAGCTAATCTCAGACATAGCTCTCACCTTGAAGTTTGAAACTTCAGATATTTCTCTTGCAGTTCCATCTGCAAATTGTTTGTTTGCATGCCAAAGTTATTAGGTGGGATTGATTTACAACGCTTCTCATATTGCTAAAAAGAAGCCACATTTTACCTCAGAAACGGCACCACACTGATGATGGGTGAAGTGACTTATTCATTACGTATTTCCTAGAGACTAAAAAGCTAAAAAATGTTTTAACAGTTTCCCTAATCCTTCTACCGTAAAGGAGGTTTCATATCATTCTTGTATCCATTTTCCCTTTCTACTTTTTCTCTTCCATGTTTCATGACATTTTAAAAGTATGTCAATGAAATAAGTATTTCAAGTGTTCCTTACAGCGCCATGTATTAAAAACAACTCTTTCATGTTCAAAGCCCTCCCTCACTCTTATAGAAGAAAGCCACTATATTACCCTTGAAGTTTAGATTCTTCCTAATGTCCTTCTTAGTAACAGAGCTTTTACTAGTACTGTTCTTTGTTCGATTTGTAAAATCTCTATTTCAAGTTTTCAGATCTGTTCTATATTTTAATATATTTATCAACATGACAATGGCCAACTAATAAGATCATTATATTATTGGGCATAATTGCTAATTCCAGGTCAGAGATACAAATGATCTCTTTGTAGTGAATTGTCTGATTTTTTTTTTCAATAATAATTCTTTTATTTTCCTTGCAAATGGTAGCTTAATGTATTTTACAGGATTTGTATGAGAAGTAGTCCTTGTGAGAATGTATGGAGTTTTTCTTGGAAGATAATTATATCCTTCTCATTTGTTCAAAATTACTATGTAAGCATTTTTATTATTATTATTCCTTAAAACACTAATCAAGCATTTATGTAATGTTTAAAACAAATCCCTACATTTCATATCCAGATTAGACTGTATTGCACTAAACTGAGATTTCTTCCATACATGTGAGAATCCAAAATCTTTTTTATGCATGAACTGGGATATTCAGGGGTGAATGGCAGATCAATGACCCTTTTTTTTTCAGTCTGTGTTTTCTTCCCTTGTTTCATAGTTATTTAAGCACACAGATAACTAATCATTTAAAATTAGAATAGATCTAAAATAATAATTAAGGAAATTTTATTTTAAGATGTTAATAAAGGTTGCTAGTATTTTACACTTAGATATCTGTCTTTTCTTGGAATTATCTTGTAGCACTTCCCTAGCTAGGTAAGTATTTTCTTCCTCATTGTTCTAATGTTAATCCCAAAGGATGCATCATCTGTTAAAGAATGTTCAAGATAAAACTTCTCATTTTTTTTTCCTTTCACTCACTGTGCAAGTAGAGCGCAAAACAGTCCCTCTGGCATGTTCATCAAAACTCTGATCTCGGTGATTAAAATGCGGAGAAACTGGCATTTTCCTTTTATCTGCAGTCCATCATATCTTTATTGTTTGAATCTCTTTAACACTGTGTTTCTACTTTCTCTTCAGCACTGGTATTTTTGCTTTGGTTTTTTTTGTTGCTTTTTTCCTCCACTTAAAGGAGCGTAATTAAATTGATATAACCAAAAAAGTTGCATATATATTTCTCGGGTAACTTTCTCTGATAACATCTGAAGCATATCTTCCTACTATTTGTGTAGTCTTCTATCATAATTTGAAGGTAAAGTACAGAATTTGGTGTCATTAAAAACTGCATGTCTTTTATGCAGAAGTAATCTGTTCTTAACTATTTTTTAAATATACCTTATCCCCTTCTGAACCTTTTTTTCCCTTTGCTCTTCAGATTTTACTGTGAACATTAGAAACTTTTTTTAAAAAGTTATTTCTAAATCTCTGTATTGCCCTTGTGAATTTACAAGCTCTTTAACAAGATATTCCACTGGGTGCTCTTTATAACTGTCCAAAAGTTTGGCTTTTCTTGCCTATTTCTTCATCAGGCTGTTTATTATGAGACACATCCCATTTTGACCAGGCTCCAAGTGCCAAATTTTTGCATGTAGTCCCACCATATAAATACTTTCCTTACATTGGAAGGAAGATATCAAACCTAATATCTTCTTCTAAATTATAATCAAACAGAAATGTTTTAGTACTATGAAGTTTTTGAATGATCACCTGAGGACTGGACTAGATACACACAAATTCTCCATGTATATATATACATGTGTATGAGTATGTGTTTGTAAAGATCACTTTCACAGTACTATATCCTGTTTCTTTATGAATGCCCCTCTTTTTTGGCAGAAAAAAAGAATTTTGACTTTTGGGATTAAAACTGACAGAGGTAATCTAATAAAAAACTTTCACAATAAATCTTAATGAAAAGAAGTTAGGCAAAACTCCCTTTAAGACCCTGAATTCACCATTGAAAATGGAAAAAGGACAACTTATGATGAACATTTTTGTAATTACTAGAGTATAATACTTTCTTTGCCTGTTATCTCATCTTATGTCATGAAAAGTTTGACATCCAATTACTGCTATAAATGTGAAAAAGCACATATTTTTCCAAATCAATACATTTATTCACCTAACGCACAGCCCTACTAAAGAAGTACCTATTGATGATCAAGCTGAACCTCACAGAATTTTCTAGATTTTAGGCAATCTAGCTTACCACAGTCCCTGAAGACCTTGTTATCATTAGATAGCAAGAGTTACAGATCATCAAAGTTATGAGAGATTTGACTATCTGTCTTTACAGTCATTTGTGAAGCCATTTTGTTTCTTATAGTCTTGCTCAAAGACAAAAATCAGCTTGAACTATACTGTGTTGTTTTGCACAGTTTATTTGCATGTATGTACATGCATAAAGTTTGTATCTATTTAAGACAAAACAGTCCTTACTGTGTAAAAATTTCTGAGGTGTAGGGCAAATACTGCATCTTGCAGTGTTTGGCCAGTGAATAAGAGAGTGTATTTCAAGTTCAGCAAACTTCATATTGATTACTTATTCTGCAACATCCCCTCCTGTTCAGCTTGTCAACTATCGGAAGATGCTGTATAGCGCCAGCTGGTACTTTGTGTCAGTAAATAGGAAAATGGTGTAAGCAGGAAATAATCATTTAAATGCCTTTTAAGCTACACTGTCTAAAGGTTTGGGAGGTAGGGGGGTGTTTCTCTTTTTTTTTTTTAAGTGTGAATTTTATCAGAAGCTTTGAAGGCCTTCTTTTTTATTATTATTTTTCTTTCATTACAAATTATGCATGTTTATGCAAATTATGCAATACTTCTCAAATCCAGTACAGTCTTTCAATTTTTATTTCATTACAAGAGTATTTGTCACTTGGGCTTTAGCTGTAACTGCTTTCCTTTTTTCTACATACACAATTTTTCTGTGGATGTTCACAAGCTGATGACTAAGATCTATAAGTAATATATGGAAATGATAGCATAAACTTAACTTGAGTTCATTTTTCAGGAATTCCCATAGGAAAACTTTTAGCCTTTGGATTACTATTTCTGTCGTGTTCTTGTGGTATAATGTCCTCTCCTAATATTCAGAAATAATACACAATAATTGGGTGAAAAAAATGAAACAAGTGAAAATTCCAACTTTATACAGAGAAAAAAGTGAGTGTGCATTTTCTAAACTGGACATGGCTTGAGTAGGACAAAAATGATTTATGTTTATGATAAATTAAACAATTGCGTATCCCACAGTGAGTGAAGAAAACAACAGTAAAAAAAAGATCGTATCAGAAGTCTAAAGCTCAGAGCAGCAAAACTTATATGTAGTAAACTAATGTGTATTTTCCCATTTCATTCTGGAATTAGGAGAACTGTTCCTCCAAAAAGAAGGGGTGGGACAGTCGTTTGAATATGGAGGGTGAGGGAGGGAAGGGGAATGGTTGTGATGTCATATTAACTCAATAAATCAATGCATGGGATCATCTTCTATCACTTCTTGTACTCCTGAGTTGAACAGAAATACAGCTTATCATTTCCTTTCAAGCCTATCGTGTAATATTTAGACAAAGGCTTCATAACAACAATGGGCAGCCGTGCTGGATTGATACTGTGGAGTTAACACGTTAACTCACTCGGTATTATCTTCATTATGGTAAACAAAATGGAAAAATGCCAAAATAATAATACACCTTATAGGAATACTGCACAAAGGCTAGCTACAAACATTCTTTCCTCACGTGTGAGCAGTAAACAGTATGTATCACTTGCAGCTTAAAAGAATCATGGACTAAAAATTCTTCTAATCAAGAATGCTTTAACCAAAAAGCTAGCAAGAATCATGTTATATCCTTCCTAATATGACACACTAATTTTTGCTTAGCGTTGTATGTGGCCTTACTTAGAAGTACCTTAGTCTACAAGAGTGGAAAAGGGCACGGAAGATGCCAGTAAAAAGTTAAAGAGAGGAAAAAATCTAAACAAATAAGTCCAGAGGTGTCCTTGGACACTCCTGATATCTGAACATGGCAAGTTATTCAACATTCTGACATAGAACATGTAGAGATTTTTGTATAAATGTAATATCCTTACGAAGAGCCAGCATGGCTGCTGTACAAGGAAGCTCTGTTTTAAACTCTATTGGACTGTTCTGAAAAGGTGTAGAACACTTCACTAATGGTAATTCAGTCGACACACCTGAATTTCCAGAAGTTTAACTACAATCTACCTCACCAATGGTTAGTAGGCAAAGTAAGTAGCCATGGTAGGGAGGAGGTAAACTTTTGGAATACATCAATAACTGTTTAAAAAACAGGAAACTGAAAGTAAGGATAAGTGGTCAGAAGCGAAAAGTGTAACCAGAGGAGTTCTGCAGTGCTATGGGCTGGGAGTTACTTTCTTCAACCCATTTATACCATCCTGGACAAGAAAGTGAGCATTAAGATGAGAAAGTTTTCTGATGATGCTAACTTCCTCAAGATAGAAGAAGTAAAGGACAAGACAAGGAACTCATTCAGCATTAAAAAAATGAATTATTTCCTTGCACCTCTAGTGGCAGAGACTGGACAGGGTGCTGGCATGGGTTCAAATAGACTGAACAGATCAGGGGAACGGAAATGCTCTGAAGCTTTCTAACTATATAGAAACCACATCTTCACTAGAAAATCCAGCACATTAACTTTTGTTAAAGACATGCAGGATATCCATGGAAAACATTATATTTTCTTGCCTTATTCTTACTCTTTCCAATACACTACTTAAGGCCATTGTGCAAGAATACAGATTTGAACTGAGTAGAAACTAATTTCATCCCTGTGCATCCATTTGTATATTCCTTGCCTGTTTTTAAACCCGATGTTAGACTCACCAGTGTCACAATATCTGCGAAATCCTACAAACCCATCTTGGTAAGTCACACATCAAATTGTATTATATATTCATTAGACTTTGTTTCTTTGGCTTGTCCTTAACCAGCTTATTGTATCTTATTTCCAATCTTTCACAGCGAAAATATAGGAATAAACATATAAACATTAATGAGATAATAGAAATGTGTCTCTTCCTTTTGTGCTTGTAATTCTACCAACAAAGGTCACAGGTTGTAGACAGAAGCCTTGTACGTTGCTGCAATGGATCAACAATTAAGAACTTCATAACTTGGAACAAAGAAGTATCAGTTTCTTAGAAAGTTTTAATGAAAACATTTTCCCACACAGGCAGAATAGTAATGTATTTGGAGATTTTGAATTTTAACTGTCCTCTTGAAGTGTATGATTAAATAGGTTGGGGTTTTTTTGTAGTTTTTTAAACAAATTCATTGTTTTGAATTGTTCCCAGTCATATGACATTTCTGTATCTAGACACAAATTTTAGAAGGACAATATTTTTCCTTAAATTTTTGGAGATTATCATTAATATTTTCCAGTGAAAGGCTGTTTTTCCTTCTCATAAACCAGAAATAAAATAAAATGAAACTAAAAGAGAAAAATCCTGCCCACGCCCCTAGAGCCCCTTCGTTAGGTCTACAAAATATGACCTTTCAGTATCCTTCTAAGGTCCTGGAATGCAAAATGAGATGCCACGTGTAACACATTCATGACTGGAAATATATTCTCCTCCAATATTTGAGTTATTCTAAAGAATAGAATTGCATTGTGGTAAATCCTATACAAACAGAAGGCATAGAATAATGTCCATTAAGGGGATGTTAAAGTTCTAATAGCTAATATTAGCTAACAGCTAATAGTTGTCACTTTTCTATCACATCTTTGTCTGCTGGATATCTCAGTGGTGTCATCACAGTGGAACCACAGTGAATTCATTATATTCCTGGTGCTTATAGCAGTTGAGGATGATTCTGTTCATACTTTCTCACAGAAGGGAGGGAACGTACCTTTCCGTCAGAAGTTCAACACTTTTTTTAACCTGCAGGAAACAGACAGGACCTGTAACATCGCCCAGTGAATACCTTGTTCATCTCTGAACAATTTCCATAGTGATAATGGTCTTTCCTGTAGTGTAGTCTCATACATCCTTCACATAGCTTCTGATAGTTTAAACATGAAGCAAAGAATTCCAAAGTAGAATCTTTAAAAAAAATTAAAACAATGCAGATATATACTTCTAAACATAGTATTAAAATGCTCACTTATCATCACCAGCCTCGATATTTTAGCCATGTTGCTATAGACTTCAGAAATTAACCAACCAGCTTTTCAGTTTTCAAAGACATTTCTGCTAGTGCTTTCTCCTCTGGAATGTGTCACTTTTTCTATCTCATTTGGTCAGCATCCCTTGTTATTAATTTTTCTTGAAGACAAATAAATCTTCTCAGCCTAAGAGCGTTTGTTCCTATTTGTATCCCTGCTTTTCAATATTCAGAACATAGTCGTTAAATCTAATGATTTCTTTAGTTTGCTTTGAAGCTTCTGCCACTGGGAATAGGTGACACGTCTAGGTTCTTGTCAGTCTCTGGCTAACTCACTACACATTGTGGCAATTGTTATAAAATTAGCACAAATTAATAAACTATACATAGAGATAATCTTGAAATTGCCACAGGAAGACAGAAAAAAAGAAAGTAAAAAGTATTCTCATTTACAGCATTTAACATGGAATTCTTAAAGAAGTTTGTAGATGAACATTTATCATCTGTATAGTTAATGAAAATATTTGTAAGAAAAAGTCATTAGAATTTGCCTTCCTAAGGCTCTTTTGAAAATGGATCTCATCTGCCTAGGTCACTTCTGAAACCTGGATTCAATTCTGCTGCCCCCAGTCTGCAGGAAAGGGATAAATTATCCTCAGTCTCACAAACACTGATCTCATAGTAAATGAAACTGTGTAACTTTGTATGAGAAGGAGAAAGTGAATATATAGTGATAGCTCTTAAGTGCACTTTCCCAACAAGAACTAGTGTGTTCCTAAAATAATTACTTCAGTTTTCCTCCATAGACTGAGACTTGCTATCTTACAAGGCTTTTAGAGAAGGAAGGGCAGAGAAAAAAAAGGGTCCAGAGGTCACTAAGGACATGTGGGGATTTCATTCATTTCTTTGAGGATATTGAAAGAAAAATCCTTGGGAAATCAGAATTCACTACCTCATAATGGGTCACTTGGCGGGCCGATTGCCCCATCACCATCCATTGCACTAGCCCATGTTAGTTGAGGGAAACTTTCCCACTGTCTTGACGCATATCGCTTCATGTCTGTAGCTGGTTCTCTTTGGATACATTTGAAGATCTCTCTGAATCTTCATTATGTCATCTCCTTAGGCAATGTCCTTTTTATCTCATAATTTTTCAGGACATTTTTCCTGTTTTTTTCTCCAATAAGCACTTGGGTTTTTAATAAGGATTTTTGATCAAAGTCTGTGATGATTGTAGCTCTGTCTCATAATTTTCCTTAAGATTCTTGTTACAGAAAGCAAATACAATTTTATGAAACTTAACTGACCGTAAAATCCAGCATTGTGAGATTTTTATTATTTTAAGCAGACTTTCTGCAAGTCAAAGAGTATTCACCAGTGCCGTAATGGTTAAAAATTGTAAAATATTAAAGGGATCAATTTTCATGGAATCATAGAATGGTTTGATTTAGAAGGGACATTATGGATCATCTAGTTCCAACCCCACTGCCATAGGCAGGGACACCTTGCACTAGACCGGGTCACTCAAAGCCTTGTCCAACCTGTCCTTGAACACTTCCAGGGAAGGGACATCCAACAACTTCTCTGGGCAACCTGTTCCAGTGCCTTACCACCTTCATAACAAAGAATTTCTTCCTTATATCTAGGCTGAATATACCCTCTTTTAGTTTTAAACCACTATCCCTTGTCCTATTGCAACCGGCTGCACTAAAATTCCGTTGCTGTCTTTCTTATAATCCCCATTTAAGTTTTGAAAGGCTACTCTAAGGTCTACCTGCAGCCTTCTCTTCTCGAGGACAAACAGCCCCAACTCTCTCAGTCTTTCCTCATACCAGAGGTCTTCCATCCCTCAGAACATTTTCATGGCCTGTCTCTGCACCTGCTCTAACAGGTTCATGTCTTTCCTGTGCTGAGGGCTGCAGAGATGGACTCAGAACTCCAGGTGGGGTCTCACCAGTGTGGAGCAGAGGGGCAGAATCCCTTTGCTGAAGCTGGTGTCCATGCTGCTTTTGATGCTGGCCATGCTTCTGTTGATGCAGCTGGCCTTCTGGGCTGCGAGCACACATTGCTGGGTCATGTTGAGCTTCTTGTCAACCAAAACCTTCAAGTCCTTCTCCTCAAGGCTGCTCTCAATCCTTTCTCTATCCAGCCTGCCTTTGTGCTTTGGATTGCCCTGACCCAGGTGCAAGACATTGCACTTGGCCTTGTTCAACATCACGAGGTTTGTACAGGCCCACTCCTCAAGCCTATCCAAGTCTCTCTGGATGGCATCCCTTCCCTCCAGCATGTATATTTTACATATGACAAAACTCACAATCTGCATTTTTTCTTTATTCTTCCTAGTCACCACACATAATCTGTTACTACAGATGTCAGTCTTGACATTCTTAGCACTGTTAGGAAGCTTATGTCCTGTTAATCTTTGTTAGTGTCAGAAATACCTGGTTAAACATTAGAAACAATAGAAAAATATTTTTTTACACAAAATCACTCTTTTTCTGATTTGTAAGTGAATAATAACATTATTGCAGTTGGGCTGCACTCTTTTGTCATAGATAATGTATAAGCTACTTAACACACCCTTTTGCAAACACTTTGACATGAAAGTTTGTGAAATTTTAGTATATGTAGAAAATTTTGTGTTTTTTCTTGTGAGGGGGTTATGGACTACTACAAATTACTATGTCCTCACAAATTGTCTTTGTTCAGAAGGAAACTTCTGCAATCACAAATTTTACCTTTAGGCCAATGGTGTGTTTTTTGGCAGTGCAGAGCTATCACAGCTGTACTGTAAGAAGAAGAGAGATGTACTTCAGAGAATTGCATGGGAATTGTGTCCATTTTCGTATTTTGTCCATACTTTTGCCAAAAGGTTGTGGTGCAGATAATTTGTGGGGAAAAGGCAAAAAGAGAGCTGTGACCACATCTATGAATTAGGTATTGAATGCTAGGAAGAGAGTTGTAGTGTCACAGGTTTGTGCACATAAGTCAGTCTGACAGATAGGAAACTGTCAAAATGCCTCCCTTTGTTGCTAAGTGGAACATTGAAAAGAATTAACGTTTACTGCCCATACTTATCTTATACCCGTATTCCAATTACTAGTTGCCTCATGCACTTAAAAAAAAGAAACCTATTACCCTATATGTGAAGGGTAGAATTTATGACAGGCAGAAATTTGAGATGTTATCAAATATTTCTTCTTCTGCTCTCTCTTTTAGGAGGAAGGTCTAAATTGCAAGAGTCGAGGAGAAGCAGAATTCCTCTGAAGAGAGGTTTGCCTTTCAGAGTTAGTCTCTTGCTTCCCTGAAACAATTTGTGATATCATTTTACCTCCCTGGAGGCTGTTCTTGAATCATCCTTGCATTAATATCAACATAATCAAATGGGAGGAAAGCTTGGAAGACTTTTTTTTCTGCCACATATCCATATACCGCTACAACTTTGAAATGTGGGGTTAACAAAAGTAGGACAAGAATTATAATACATATGGGCACACACCTGTTTGTCAGAAAAAGACTATAAATGCAGGAATATTTAATGAAGAGAAATTGGAAACATCCTTCAAATTAAAGAAAGGAGCGCTATCTGGAGAAAAGCATTTGTATAACCATGCTATTAGGATGCTTATTTTTTAAATTTAGAAGAAAATTACAAGAGAATCCAAGTACTAATGCTATATCACATCAGTTGTTCCTGTTCATTTTCACATGATATCTTTGTCAGAGATCTCAAATGCACCATGATTTCAAATCAGTTTATGCTGATAAAGAGTTGCAAAAGGTTTCAGCTTTATGCATGTGTAATTGGCTATCTCACATTTTACAAAACAAGTCTAACTGAAGCGGATCCAAATTAAAGAAGATTTGTTAGGTTCTTGTAAGAACATGATTAATGGGTAGCTTATCCTGACCCTAAGGCTTCATGGGTGTTACAAAGGAGAAAAGAAATCAGGATAATCCCCTAATAGTGACACAGCAACAATGATAAACTATGGATGTGAACTGATGTTAGTTGATACAGTATATCACGGTCACATGTATACCTTTCAGAAGAAAGGATTTGTTAACAGTGCCTGCTTGAAAATGGCTATTCGGTGCCTTATTAGTGATAAACAGAAAGGCCCAGTTAATCTCAATACATGTTGGGAAAAATAATGTAAAGGAGGTGATAGATTTGCCTAGTAGAATGGCAGTTAATATTGGAAAGGGGATGCAGACAGACTTCTGTACAGTGAAAATATCAGTTAATACAAAAGCAGAGTAAGAAGAACTTTGTGTTAGAATAGACAATTCAAAATAGAGTGATGCATTTTGGGGTACAGGTGATGATGACGTGTAATTCTCTCGCTTTTTGTTTAGGACCACTCAGTATCATTAGCATAAGTAAGTAATCATCAAATAAAATCACTGCGTCATATCCTGTCTAGTCTAATGGAAAATTCTAATTCATTATGTGTGACCCCTGGAGGCCACAACAAGAAAAAAATTATGCAAAACTATGTAATGTGCTGTAAAATTTTAATGCTCGGAGATACAGTGAAATAGAGAGTAAAAGAGAGATCTATGCATGTCTTCCTTTCTTTTTAAGGAGACAGACAGCTTAAGATCACTGTACCATGGACAGTGTAAATGAATAGTAAAGTCTAGCACAAGCTATAATAGCATAGCATCAGCTGTTTACATGATCAATTAAAATTTGGGGAAGAGTCAGAGCTTTCGTACACATCCCTGACACCTTTTCCAATAAACTTTCTTGAATATGTATCTTGTCATTTTAATTGGATCAGGCACTGGTTCAGCAATGAGCCAACCCACAGCTTGAGTTTACACTGTATGGCTCTATACAAGGGATATCTTCAAAATAATAAAGCATGGGAGGGAATTTATGCAGTGTCACCAGTGAAGAAAATGTGTGTGTGAATGTCTATGCCTGTATACTCAGCGCACAGAGAGAGACACAAAGCGTATACTGAGTGTACTGTATTGTAAAGATCCAGATATCTGCTGTACAGTGAAAATGGTATTTTCTTGTTCTGGGAATGCAGCTATTTGGTTAATGCAGTGTTTTTAACATCTAGAGAAATAATTAAACCTATTGACAATAAGAAATCTTTTGCACAGAAGTTATACTTAAGAAGAAAAATTTAGATGCATCAGCAAAGCAAGAATAATACTTTTTTCTTTAAAGCAGAAGTACTGTGTAACTGTAATGTCTCTTCCTTTTGCAAAATGAATGGCAGAGGGTTTTGGCTTTCATTATCCTTTTCCTCTAAGAAAGAGATGATTACATCAGAAATGAGAACTAATTTAGCATTTCTTCTAGGACATCACTAAAATGCAGTAGGACTGAGAACAGCTGCTTGGTAAACAGTAGCTGTTCTTAGGGAAAAAAATGTCTTCAATAAATACAGAGCTTGCCCGTAAATATCCTTCAGAAGCAATAATCTCTAAGGTTAGCAGATAAATCTTTAACATACTTAATATTAAGTTTTTCTGGTGCAGCTGTCTAAAGTGGGTCACAAGAAAGCTGCTGGAGAGATCAGCCCTCCAGGGAACCAGCAGAAACATTTTTGTCATTCACTCTGATTCATTTGTAGAAGCCCATTGTTGAAACCGAATAGTGAGGCTAATGTATTTCAGCACACTAATGCCAAGGTTACATCTCCGATAGAAAACTTGTTAAGACATTTTTTAAATTACATGTAATGTTTCAATTACCATGCAAAATCCTTTGGACAATAATCTAGTGAGCAATATTTTTAAACAGAAAATACGATTCCTTACACTGCCAGGTATGCTAGTTCAGTGAGACAAAGAGGCAGGAAGGCAACAATTCCTTCCTCTGTGTACAGTACTTGGTATTTATGTTTTGTCTTTTATTTTCACCAAGGCCAAAAAACTCATAGAAATTTTAGCAGTTCTCATCTGTATTACCAGAATTTCTTCTTACAGGGAAATTCATGAAAGACTCTGTGTGATAAAGTGAGGAAAGAATAAACTTGGCCATGCAAACAATGGTTCAGACCTTACTTTTCAAAAAGTTTCCCTGAATTTTTAGTGTGTATTTATAGCAGATGGAGGTTTTATTTCAAAACTTCTGTACAGGAAATGTCATGCATATTACCACTGATTTACACAACAAGTACAACGTGACAGTTATCTTTAAGAGTGATATGGGCTTTGCTGTGTCTGCAAGGTACTTTAATAACTTTCAAAATTATGTAAGATTATGTCAGACTTTGATGAGAAAAAAACCCATGCAGTAAATATGTCATATAAAAAATATTTAGATTCATGCTATGTTTTTTCCTTTGCATAGGATTTGTTAGGATAAAGAAATTACCAATGAATGTAGTGTTTCCTTACTCAGTACTATCCAAACCTTCATAGATAATTTCAGCCCTGATAAGCTTAGTCTAGCATATATCACTACTACTTAAACATGCCAGAGAACATGCATCACTCACTTCCTTTTTCTGCTTCTTTTCAGGGAGAACAAGATTTAATTTAGCCTCTGTATTTAATCATAAAGAATGATCAAATGACACATAAAATGTAGAAAAATAAAAAGGAAAGAGACACTTTCTTTATCAATACGACTTTATAAACTACTAAACATTGAAATGAAAAACGTGGTGAGGATGAGATGAAAATTGGAGAAAAGAAGGAACATATTTCCAGGTTTGAGGAGAATGGTAAGCAGTATGTTACAGCATCTATGCAATGCTTTTAAGTCAAACTTCAGTTGCCAGCTAGCACAGCGTTCATAAATCTGTATCTGTGGTAAATAGACCAGATGGGTACAAACAGAAATAGAAAGCTTTAAAAAAAAAAAGTAGGGAAGAAAAAAAAAGGTTTTGATTCTCATACCTTGCTTCAATAATACTATCAAGCTCTGTTTTGAAAAGGGTTTGTTGTCCAAGCAGGTGTCCTAAAGGTGCCATCAGGCATCTGAATGCCAGCCAATGTTTGAAAGCATGCCAGCCTGATGGCCGTTTATTGACAAATTGTGAGAGTCCAATACTGTGTGCAGGAAAATTAGACTTTGTTCTGAGCACGTCATGATGAGAACAGCAGAGGGAGCTGTCAATCTTTGCAGGAACAAAGATATGGTGTATCCAGCATCAGAGATGGGCATGTTTTCCGGTAGTTAGTCAATGCTAGGACATCACACATGGCTTGGTGAGATGTGTGTAAGCTATCCATATATACAGATAAATATGGAGTTCCATAATTTCATAGCTTGACCAAGTGTCCTGATGGGTTAAACAAAGACACCAACCCACATAGTTTAAAATCAGCCTGAATTTATCTACACTAACTGTAGTGATAACCCATTGAAGTCTAGCTGCTTTTAGGATTTTAATACAATTTAATTAATGATGGTTTTGGGGTTTGTTTTTTTTTTTTTTTTGGATGTTGCTATATCCCTAGATCTTCCCTTTGGCTGCTTGGTGGTGGCTTTCAAGGCTATATGTATCCTACTCATATTTGAATTTCCCTTGATTGGTTAGTAGCCATTGGTGCTCCAAGAGGCATGATAGTAAGGGCAACTAAAAGAACATAATGTCAGCAAAAATTGCATCAGATGTAGAAAAAAAGCCAAGCTTGTTCCAGTCATGAACTTAATCTGAAGAAGTGAGTAGTGAATGGCTTCTTCAGACTCTTTTCACGACATTTAAATAGCTGTATTCCTTCCACTTTTTCTCCTCTAGCAACCTAGGCTAGGAAGTGAGACTGCTGTGCCATTGTGTGGTGCTTCAGTTACAGAGTTTTTAAGCACTGCAAAAGGATCATTAAATGGTAAAATACAGATTTATTCAGTGTCAGCTCAACACTACTTGAGATGTGGTACAAATCACCTCTGTTTTCACTTGACTACTAATTTGCCCAAGGCAAGCCTTTTTTAAATCAAACTCAGTGGTAAAGTACATGATAGCAAAACTAGATAAGTGTTAAATCAAGTAAAGACCTCTCAGGAATAGAAGATTCTGCATGAACTGGAAAATAAACTGTATTTTAAATTACTGCTAACAGTTATTAGACTAAAATATTAAAATGACACTTGTAACATTTTTCTAATGAACACAAGATGTTTTTGGAAATAATCAGAAGTTTAAACTGTCATAGCTGATGGGAAAAATGTTAACCTAGTAATGAAAATATAGGAATTGAAAAGACCATGAACACTTGCAAAACCTAAGCAGAAAATTATTACTCTTATCTTCTCTGTATCACAGGCTCTAATCTTCACTGTACTCAACACTTGCATGTTTTACACTTCTGCACGTTTTCTTTAAAGGTAGCGAAGGATATGCAGCTATTGTTGGCAGACATGTACTGTTCATCTCATCTTGTATATTGTTAACTTCTCACTTAATATCAAAAATAAAAAGAAAAAAATTTTCCTCCCTCATTTTTTCTTCTGCCCATATCAGTGATACAACTTGATTTTTTAATTTTATTGTGTAGTTCACCATAACTTGGATACACATTCAAAACAACAAGGGATAAAAAAAATAGAAAATTACTATTTGTTCACTCTGGGAAGCAGTAGTAGTGAAGATATGAGATTTAATTTCTAGATTTCAGATTTCTTTCTATTTCAAGTTTGATCTGCATTTCATTCAAGAGAACAGAACTCTTCACATTTCTAATCTATTATTTAGAATAAAATGCGAAAAGAATAAGAACAACCCAACTAAAATAACAAGGGACAAAAGATTATCAACCGTCTCAGGTGACATAATCAACCCATCAGCACAACTCCCCCTGTTTCTCCAGTATCACCTAATGGTATCAACATGGGCACAAATACATGAATTACTGCTTGGCAAGGGAGGTTTGATTATGTAGTGCATTCATGATTTGTTTAAAAATGTTGTGAAACTATTTGTTTCTAGAAAAAAAAGAACAAAAATAATTTTTAAGTACATGAGATACGAGGCTTCATAAGAGAATTGCAACAAGTGGGGTTCTCTACCTGTAGGGTTTCCTAGGAACTTAATTTACATCTGCTTTCTCAGCTTCTCAACCTCAACACTTTGTAGCTCCTTAGGCTGATTAAGAAAGGAAAAATGTAATGTGGACTTTGAGAAAGTTGCATGCAAAAGTAAGAGAGCAGGTGAAAGTCTGTGTATTTATTCCTGCACATGGGTTGGGGCAATCCAAAGCACAAATACAGGCTGGACGGAGAATGAATTTAGAGCAGCCCTGCCAAGAAGGACTTGTACGTATTGATTGACAAGAAGCTTAACATGACCCAGCAGTGTGTGCTCGCAGCCCAGAAGGTCAACTGTATCCTCGGTTGCATCAAAAGAAGTGTGACCAGCAGGTCAAGGGAAGTGATTCTGCCCCTCTGCTCCACTCTGGTGAGACCCCACCTGGAGTTCTGAGTCCATCTCTGCAGCCCTCAGCACAGGAAAGACATGGACCTGTTGGAGCGGGTCCAGAGGAGGGCCACAAAAGTGTTCTGAGGGATGGAAGACCTCTGGTATGAGGAAAGGTTGAGAGAGTTGGGGCTGTTTGGCCTGGAGGGAAGAAGGGTCTGGGGAGACCTTAGAGGACCCTTCTTGAAGGGGACTTGCAAGAAAGCTGGAGAGGGATTTTTTACAAGGGCATGTAGTGATAGCACAAGAGGTAATGGTTTTAGACTGAAAGAGGGTAGATTTAGATTAGCTATAAGGAAGAAATTCTTTTCCATGAGGATGGTGAGGCACTGAAATAGAGAAGTTGTGGAGGCCCCCCCTCTGGAAGTGTTCAAGGCCAGGCTGGATAAGGCTTTGAGCAACCTGGTCTAGTGGTAGATGTCCCTACCCATGGCAGTGGGGTTGGAACTAGATGATGCATAAGGTCGCTTCCAACCCGAGCTATTATATTTTTCTATTTTTCTATGGATCACTGAAATGTAGCTTGTGGTCAGAGCTCTGTAGAGTGCCACGCTGACAGTCAGCAGCCATATGTTTTCAGACTTCATTCAGTCGTTATACCCCAAACTGCATTCCCCCTCTTTTGTTTTTTTAAGATCAGTTTTACAGAAATCCTCGTACATCATAGCAATCTCTGCAACAGACAGCACAAATTGAAAAAAAAAAACAAAACAGGAAGATAATCTGTGAAGCATTTTCTTGAGAATGTAGGGAACTTGGAGGACTGATAACAGTGTTCTTGGGAGCCTTCACATGGATCTGATACCTTTGTCTGTGCTGTTGGGACAGCTGTCTTTATCATACCACACAATTCTTCTCTCACAGATGATGGTTGTGGTTGCTGATGTTGTCTCGAGATACAGAATTAGTAGTTGTGTGGGACAGAACTAGGACATACAGAAGTTATTCTTTGCAGAAGCCCAGAGATTTCCAGGGATAAGTGGTGTCTTCTGATACTTTGTTGCTTTTCCAGATGAGAGATGTTTTATTTAGTGTGATCATCAGTGAGAAATCCTTCGTGGTGAAACTGTACTATTAGGGATTGAAGGATATTCGAAGAACCCCGGTATACAGCTCTGTATTCCAGATCATCCTGAAGAATCTAAAAGGTCTGGGAGCAGGACTGAAGTGGCCTGTCTTCCATGGGGAAAACCTCTACTGAACATTTCTGGAGAAAAAAAAAAAATTACATTTTCTCTCCTTTCAGTTTCATCAATGAAAATCTTTATTGCAGGGGAGCAAGATGTAACATTTGGATCCTAATCAGAGAGATGGGTGAGTGTCTGTTTGAAAAATAAATTTGTTTCAATTTTGGCACACCATGAAAAGCTCTCTCTGTCAGATAGAAGACATTTCCTAGACAGAGTACTGAACAGTTAGAAGTTTCTATTCATTACATGCTTGCATACAGAAGTGTTCCTTTTTATAAGACTTTCATAAACAAAATCTACATAATCATACACTCAATATTCAAGCTATAATGGTACATTTTTCAGAAACATCCTAGTTCAAAAAACTGCTAATATCAGAAGTGAATAAACTCTAATTTGTCCACAGTACTTTTTTGGAACCATTTAAATGTCTTATTGTATCAGTGACAGCATTAGAACTTTACTGTTGTTTTTATTGTCAAGAGTTCTTTAATCAGCATCACATTTGTGAAATAGCTGCAATTTGTCCACTGGAGGCAATCTATCCTGATGACAATGTATTTTCCCTCAAGGTACTTTTTGCACCATCTTGTCTTTTAAGCTGGTCACTTTTGTTTCACAATAAAGAAAATTCTATGAGGACAAATGAAAGTAACAGTGGACTATGGGCAGATACACAATATTCATGTACTAGTGCATATTTAAAGATCTATTTTCTCTTGTCCTTTCTGCTACAGTCTTTCTGTAGTGCTGTATATGTGTTTTGGCTCAGACATCCTTGGTGAGGTTTGGAGGTTTGAGACTGTTTAGCAGCAGTTTATTCATCTCTTTCCTTCATCTTATAAATTCTAAAATTATATTAATCTTTGATTTTTATTTATAACTTTTTTACAGGCCTACTATGAGATTGAACTCTACGAATGGACTGAGCTTGGTCTGGCAATATAAAGAGCTACTGAAGTCTATTATCTTAATACTGAAAGGAATTCTATGCAACTGTTTCAATATTAATTTTATTTTATGAATGCATACACTTTATGGAATGACCCTTAAAAAAGAGAAAGGTTTATTGTCTTTACCAATTATGTTGCTTTCATTGTAGACCTGCCACTTTGGCAAAAAACTACTTCTTTAACACATTATGATTCAAACTATTTGCTACCACATGTTCTGGATAACTTCAAATAATGTTTCCAGCTACTGTCAGAATAAAGAATTTTAAGTCAAAACAGCTACATCCACGCAGTCACATAATTCTGAGATACAGAGCCGTGACACAAAGATAAATTCCAACTAGATATGACAGCTATTTGCTTTTTTTAATTGCACAATGGCAGTGGCTATTCAAATACAATACACTGTTTAGTCATCATCTCTATTTCTGACAGCTTGTGTTGACTTTCATTATCAAGTGGAATTTTGATGCTACAGAAGTGGTCCTTTGACCATGTTATCAGATGCTGTAAATCTATGTTTCTGAGATGTATAGGAGTGCCAAGATACAGACACTTTTAGAAGTCATTTGTCCAAAATATTTAAGAAAGTTTCTTTTTTATTATTGTTGTACTTTTAAAGCAGTATAAACTTCTACAAGCTGGGTCAAACTGGACTTCATTTGCATTGTTTGAAAAAATATGCTGTACGTAAACTCTTATGGGTTTCTCACAGTTTAACAACAAAGCTTCTTCTTTGTTTTGTCACAGTTTTCTTCTTCTGTGACTCTGTAACTACTCTACTTTATTCCTGGCCACTTTATTGGTAGGAATTTATTTCCTTTAATTTTTTTTCCTCTTTTTCTTCCTTTTTTTTTTTTTCATTTTCCAGCAATCACTTTATAGGGCATTCTAAGTCTTGAAGAAAAAAGGAATTAATTAAAACAGTTAGAACTGCTATTTGAATGGTTATGTGAAGATTTTAATAAGATACCATCTATATAATCTATCATTTGGCAGAAAAATTATTACATTTTTGAAAGGTCTTCAATTCAAACTAGATATTCATAAGCTGAAAAAACTCCTAAAAACTAGGCAGTTCAGCAAGTAAATCTCAAAGTTATCCACATGCGAATTGCTGTAAAATGACAAATAAATGGGATTGAAGCACTTGCTGTAGCAGCTGCATAAATCATCTGCTCAGTCTTGATTCTGGTTGCTTCATACATTTATCACAAAGAGAAGCAAGCTTTTAATGTCATAACAGAATCTGCAAACACCAGCAGTTCCTTTCTTTCCTGAGTTTTTCACACACTCTATGTATGTGAAAGCGACTTTCACATTTGAGGATTATATGCTGGCAGTATACATGTAATAAATCATTTCAGCCCTGTGAACATCAAATCTTCTACAGTGTGGCTGTATAGAGCTCCACCAATTGTTAACCAGGGATCAAACAAAATTCGAGAAGTATATGTTACTTCTTCAAATCTTTCAATCAGAAGATTCAAGCATCAATGCTTTTATTAGTCAGCCATCTTTCCCTCTTTCTACCGAAAGATTTTGGTTTCTGACCTCTCCCGTTTCTCTCTGAAAAAGTAGAAACAGTGATCCAATCTTTCATTAGATTTCATCCAAAACTTCATTTAAATTTTATTCTGCATTTTTTTTAATGTTTGAAAAATGTTGGTGTCTTTTTCCCAAGAGGAAAAAAAAAAAAAAATTAAAAAAGAAAAAGAAAAAAGAGAAAGGAAAAGAAAAAGAAGAAAAAGAAAAAAAAGGACAAGAAAAAGAAAAAGAAAAACAAAAATAAAAAAGAAAATGAAAAAGAAGGAAGAAAAAGAAAAAGAAAAAAAGAAAAAGGAAAAGAAAAAGAAAAAGAAAACAAAAAAGAAAAAAGAAAAAGAAAAAGAAAAAGAAAACGAAAAAGAAAAAAGAAAAAGAAAAAGAAAAAGAAAAAGAAAAAGAAAAAGAAAAAGAAAAAGAAAAAGAAAAAGAAAAAGAAAAAGAAAAAGAAAAAGAAAAAGAAAAAAAAAAGAAAGAAAGAAAGAAAAGGAAAAAGAAATAGTAAGGAAAGATTGGTTGCCTCTAATCTGATTTTTTTTTGTTGTCCATTGACCTGTCACTGTGCACTTGTGGGCAGAGTCTGGTTCTGTCTTCTCTCCTCTTACTTAGAGACATCAATGCACTCTTCATTGAGTCTTCTCAAAATTGAAATAACCCAGATCCCACAGCCTGTCCTTGCATGCCCTGTGCTCCAGCCTTAGTCACTTCACTGGCATCTGTGGGGATTCTTGCAATACACTGGTGTCGGTCTCATGTGGGAGAGCCACAGGCTGGGCAAAGCACTCAGGTTTGTCTCAAGGTTCCTGACCAGCAGGACAGGATGCCTCCCCAGACCTTCTAGCAGTACCCTAGCGCATGTAGCCCGGAACATTGTGGAGACTTCTTTGATGCCTAGGGGTACTGCTGACTCATAGGCAGCCTGGTGTTCCTGAGGCACTGGGGCCTTTTCTGCTACTCCTTGTCAGCCCCAGCCTGTCCTGCTGCAGCAGTTCATCTGCCCCAGGTGACAGGCTCTGTTTTCACTTTTGATGAACTGCATGAACGGCCTGCCCAGACCATCCTGCATTAGCATGTGTTCAGAATCATTGCCTATTTCCCAGAGTCATACGTGTGATTATACAGACTGACAAATATTGCTGGAATGGAGTAGGGAACTTTATACGTACTTTGTGGATGCTTCCTAACCTTGTCATTACTTCACAAAAGAAGCATAATGAAGGGTCTGACCTGAGATATCTCAACCTTTTCCCACTGCCAGCAGAGGTCATATTTTGGCAGAAAGTGTAGGGTGTCACTTTAGTGACCTTTCGCCATCTCTGTTGCGTTATCTCATCTTAAATAAGACTTGTGTTCAAGGAAAGATAATGTTGAAATTGGTATAAAAACCAAGTTTCCGATACCACCAACATATTTAAGACTGTCTGAGGTAACTCTCATGTTATAGCCCTGCTGAAATTCATGGGAAACAATTTTATGTGTAAAGTCCTTTTGTCAATGAAACATCAAGCTATAGGGTATATCCATAAGGTACATTGAAGCACTGTGCTAAAAGTACAGATACTATCTGCACCTGAACTGATATATTTATGCAGAATAACACAGACATGCTGGGATAGTTATCTGGCTCAAATCGCAGAAACAGTACAGCTGTATCAGTGTGCTATTGCACCTGCATAGTTAGCCTTATTTCTTTTTGGTGCCAGTTTCATAAATGACACAGGTTGTTCAGGAGGCTTTCCAAAATAGATTTTTCAAAATCGTAACATCAGGGCTTTCTTTTCCCTCTTTTCATCCCGTTTTTAAACTTAGACTGTAAGTTTCTTAGAAAAGAATCTGTAACTTTTAAATGTTCTTAGCCTGGAGAAGAGAAGGCTCCGGGGTGATGTTATAGCAGCCTTCCAGTATCTGAAGGGGGCCTACAGGAAGGATGGAGAGGGACTTTTCACAAGGGTGTGTAGTGATAGGACAAGGCAGAATGGTTGTAAACTGAAAGAGGGCAGATTTAGATTAGATATTAGGAAGAAATTCTTCACCATGAGGGTGGTGAAACACTGGCACAGGTTGCCCAGAGAACCTGTGAATGCCCCCTCCCTGGAAGTGTTCAAGGTCAAGTTGGATGGAGCTCTGAGCAACCTGATCTAGTGGAAGACTTCCCTGCTCATGGCAGGGGGGTGTAATTGATGGCCTTGCTCTGCTTGTCGAATGCAAGACAAAAGACAAATGGACTGAGGTGTCAAGAGCTGAAGAGCTAACAAAGGAAGTAAATAACTGGTGCTTATCTTATCAGACAAAAGTAAGGGGGGATAGCCCATCACTGTAAACTCAGTGATCTGTGGGGCACTGCTGCGGAGGCTGGCAGCCAGACATTGCTTCAGAGATAGCTTTGGATAAAGTACAGATGGCCCCCGAATACACATACCAAGATGCCCACTCCGAAGGCGTGTCACACTGCTGAGCCCCGCTTCTGACGACAAGACATTCCATGTCAAGAGCCAATCAATACACAATAATTGACTTAGTCCCACTTCGCAAAAAAGATTTCCAAACATATAAAAATTGGCACTTGAAAACTCTCTTTGGGAGGAGGAGCCAAGAAAGAACTTCACCTGACGGACGGGTCGACGGGCCTGAAACTGTCTTCCCCCACCAAGAAGGGACGCCTTTTTGGTAAGAGTCACGCCTCTGACTTTGTCAGACGTATCCCCGGGAACACATTGTTAACTAAAGCGCTAAACTATTACTTTGAGCTCAACTTTTGTAGACAGTGAATTTATCA
>Ga0065711_1004686_pt1 | contig 28112 bp, 13 predicted proteins | sample Hoacrofraction12_FD_59098 | JGI IMG/M metagenome (GOLD analysis project Ga0065711, IMG submission 59098) | Hoatzin crop microbial communities from Cojedes, Venezuela - Epithelial fraction 12 v2 (version 2) | ecosystem: Host-associated > Birds > Digestive system > Esophagus > Crop | place...
CCCCACCTGGCCAAACAGAGCCCGGTATTCCATACCATGTGACGTCACGCTGGGTTCCGGTGGGGGGGGCGGCACGGCGGGAACTCTCTCGCGGCTCGGGAGCGTGCGGCGCCGGTGCGGTCCGAGAGAGCGGGTCTGTTTCTGTCGTGTTTTCTCCTTATCTATATCGTTGCTGTTCCTGTTCCCTCTGTTTGCTGTTCTGTTAAACTGCCCTTATCCCGGCCCACCAGTTTTTTGCCTGTTCTCTTTCCATTCTCCTCCGCACCGCGGTGGGGGGAGGGGCGGCCGCGTGGCATTTTTGTTGCCGGCGGCAGCCGAAACCAAAACAATGTATCATTGTAGATCTCAACAGCTGATTCTTACATACATACCTACTTCTCTACATACAGGCTGTAGTGAAAGTCAGAGTCCCTCTGAACATGTGCTTTGTGAATATGTATAAATATATTAATGATATGACACTGCTATCAAGAAGAATATTTGTTTAGACCTAGCATTCCTGAGAATGGATTCAAGGAAGGGAATCAAAATCAGTAACACTATATGCCAGTCCCTTTTATAGCTAATAGGAATCACCTGACATACAATTCTCATTTTTTACACATCTTTATCATTGAATAATAAGTATTAGAAAACTAGAGCCAAACACATGGTTTGAGAAGTGTACTTGAAACTTCAGATTGAAATACTTGCTTCAAATTGTTTATTTTACGCATTTAAATTATATTGGTTTGAAACAGTACGCCACAAGACCCTCTGGATCTGATACAACCCCAGAGGAAGGACTGCAAAACTCATCTGGACAACTGTCCACTGAAGCTAAAAGCACTTTGTCTGTGAATAGGCTGAGAGCATGCTTTGATATTAAATATTTTGTAGAAGGTAGTTTTGCTATCTGGTTGCTTTTTAAATATGAGCACAGCAAAGATTTTTATTAGGCTCTTCTTAGGGGTTTTGATTTCTTCTAATTATAGGACCAAGAGTCACTAACACGAACCAACAAATTCATGGTGTTGTTCTCAAAGTTAGAACAGAACAGTAGCAACTAGGTAGTATTTTTCAAATAGAATTTCCACAGTGGAAAGATATTAAATGTTTGTTATGTGCCAAGAAATGAGTAATACGAAAATACTTTCATTCTTTTACAAAATGGAAAAGCATTAACAGCTTTTTAGTTTCCTACTATGTGTAAAGTTTTTGTGATTACCAACAGTCTCATAACAGATAAACAAAAATAGCAGAAAAGACATGCAGTTATTAAATAGGCTGAATAAGATCAACTGATCTCGTTTATGTATTGAATAAGCCCCTTATTATCTCAAGTTTTGCGCATTACCTTGACTGTATGTAGGCTGACTATTTAAAATGTTATTCAGAATACAGAACTGGGATCATCCCTTTTAATAATATTTCTTTATTTACTCTGCTATCGGCCTTCCGATTTCTTACTGAGTTAGGACGGCATCCGTTGTGCATGCGTCGATGTGGAGGGGTACCGATGCCGCGACCCACCAGGCGTGTGCCACGTAGAGTCCGAGTGCAGGAGACGGTGCTGTGCCTGCGTCATGGGGAGGCTGTTCAGGAGAGCTCAGATGAGCCGGGTGGATTTGCGCTGTCTTAGAGAAAGGTGCGGGAAGGGGAAGAGCGGCAGCAAACAGTGTCGCAAGCCAACGGCAAGAGAGAAATCGCTCCTCATAGGCTGTAAATAAGTCTATAGAATAAAGCCCTAACTAATTTTCTGAACAGGGGACCAGAATACAGCCAGAAGTAAGGGTAAAGGAAGGATACCAATATTCGTGATGAGCCTGCGATGCATCTTTCCCTGAATTGGTTAGTGACGGGAGCAGAAATGCATAAAAAAGTAAACTCCGTTAATACATGGCCAGTACCATATTTCTCAATTATACTAAACTGTTTCAGACTTTATTAATTTTTGCCATTGATGGTTGATTAAATATGTGTAAATGGTTTTCCTTAAATTGTAAATGTCTATAAACATTTTTATTCCCAAATTTAAACCACCAGTGCCAAGATTCTGACTGGAGTGGATCTTTATGGTTGTATTATAAACAAGTGCAAATGTAAGTTATGAAGTACAGCACTGACATAATCGCAATTATAGCTGGAAGAAGATTTGCCGGTGTCTACACAGTGCAGAAATACAAGGAGTCATTGTAAGTTAATAAAGATCACTAAAAGAGCTCACACATTTCATAATCATGCTTTCGTCAAGATAATATGACCTATTTTACACTTAAGCAATTAAAACAGAAGTGGAAATATTTGGAGATTATTAACTTATCCAGTAGTTAGACTTGACGGGTGGTATTACCCGATAAATAATACACTGAGTGACTGGAATTCTTAACCAAAGTGATTTTTTTTGTTGACTTCTGAGTTGGTTGTTTTTTAAGAAAAAGCCACTTGAAAATTCTCTTTACCTTCCCAATGACAAATTGTATTTTGTATATTCGTTTAAAAGAGAAATCTACAGCCTTGCCTTGCTATGACTGCTGTCTGAGGCTTTGGGAGATCTCAATGGTGAGAACAGCAGAAATATCTAACTAGATTGCAGCAGGTTAATTTTGTATCAGAGGAAGAACGAAGATACTCATATATAAAGGCAGGGAAACTGTGCTAGTCATTTTTAGAGTTCTGAACTAATCCATAACAGAATTATCCCATGGCTGGAGTTGGCAGGAAGCAGAACGGAGTGCGTCCAGAAGATTTTCAGATTGCAGTTTGAATTAAACATAGACTGTGATATAATCTGGACTCATATTCAAATAGTCTGGATTCAATATCTCGATAATTCATATAGAATCATCTTATCTTACAATTTTATTCTAATTTGTACCAGAGTTTCACAATAACATTCTTTTAAAACTCTGGGTGTCTCTTAAACCAAAAAGGAAAACCAATCCCTTCTTAGAACGTATCTGAAATGAAAACTGTGGAGTTTTGGTTCCAGTCTGAGCATTAGGAGGCAAATGCTGCAAATTCCCGAGGTTCCAGACTCGGGGTCTGGGCCCTGACTTGCCATCTAGCCTTTGCTGGAGCCCAAACAAGGCAGGGCACTGCATGCACGTCACCTGTCAGAGGGAGCCGTAGCTACCGGCTGGTTTCAGGATGCATTTTCATCTGGAATAGTGGGCCAGGGGAAGGCAGCTCTAGCCTTAAACACAGTATCTTTGTCTACCAGCTCTGTTCCTATCTGCTCCTTTGCAGATTATGCAGTTACTAAACAGAAAGTTCCAAGAAGTCAACCCCCCCAAACCAGAGGTAACTCCTTTTCAAGACGCTCCTGCCAGAAAGTGAAGGCTGAGCCACAGCTGCAGTTTCCTGATAACGCACCTCTTGCTAACATCCCAATATGGTGTGTGGGAGTGGAAAAATGACACCAGTTATTACCAGGGTATTTGCCCATTATACCTTCCGAACACTTAAAAATGCTTCAGTATTTTATGCTAACATACCAGAATACGGCAGTGTTCCAGCAGTAACACACGGAGTTTTAAACATATTGAGGAGACAGGGACTTTTTTCCTGCTCTGTGATCCTACATCTCGCAGTCCTCATCTATCTGTTTAACACTAGGGTGTTAACAAATTGGAAAGAACAAATAAGAATTTACGGTGCTGCCACTTATTTTGGAAAACTTGTTGTACCTCAGGCTGTAGATAAGTATTACCAATCTTTAGCATTAGGAATAGAGAAAATCTGGTGCTGAGAAAAGGCACGGGAACGAAAAATAGAGAAGAGCAAACCAAAGTCTCTTTCGACTGCAGGCCACTTGCCAGCTGCTCCTTACAGGAACTTTCAGTTCTGCTGCTTGCCTTGAGTATAGCAAAAAGATAAACATTTTCTTGCTGCAAGTTAACAAACACTGCCACGCGTGACAAGTTGATAAGCATTATCAAGAGTTGTATCAGGGGTTTATTAGTTCATTTGAACAAGACAGAAATATTCTGGAAAGTTTTGAAGTGCTGCTGAAAAATGAAAAATAATTGGTCGATGCCCAAGCTGTTCCCCTTAAGAGGTTTTCTGTTCTTAGTAACTGGAGCCTTCACTGCTGTAGACAGCTTGTGCTGTTTGCGGCAGATTCCTCAGTGTATCTGCTTCCTTCATACACCTTCCACCACTGCACTGTGGTTCTGCATTTTCAGGTGGTACAAACACAGGGGTCTGCATTCTGCACTGATAAGCAGCTATGCTAAACTCATAGCACAACAGGCAGAACTTGGCTTCGTGAGTTTGTTAGATTAAGAATAAGCATTTTCTGCTCTGTATCTTCTCACATTAACTGTGGATGTTGGGATCTTGCTTCTATGTTTTTGCCTTTTGCAATTATTGAAAATTAAATACTGTATATTTAGGTATGGCACAAAATAGGTGTTGTGATGGGTTCTGCTGTACACCTCTATTTAACACTCCTTAAATTCTTGCCTGATTGTTTTTGTAATGTGAGTCTATGTGCCTTACAACAAATTGATAGTGTTTGACTCTTGATATTGTCACCAAATCTGTATTTGAACTAAGATCTGCCAAAGTAAATACTAAAAATCCTGCTGTATAGATCCCAAATGTCACTTTTAGTTACCTTTTTGTAATGGTATGCGACGTAATATAAACAAGGAGAAACAAAGAGATAATGCACAGCAATGTAGTATCAAAGTTTACTGGCAAAAATTGGAGGTGTGGGTGTTAATCACAGATGATAAAAACATAAGGAAAAAGGTCTTCTTCCTAGGTTGCAGGAAGAGAATTTTATCCTACACTCTAAGGACTTTTTGTATAATTTATTTTATTGAACAACTATTTTAGAAAAGTTTTGTCTTTTTTCTTACAGAAGTATCCATACTATTTTTATAGTCCTTTTCCCCACTAAGACAGGCTTTTAAGCACAATTGTGGTATACCAATTTTTATGGCTCTAGAGAAGCAACAGTAATACACTGTGGAGAAAACTGTGATACATTTTGCCTAGAAAATGTCTTTACACTCTATCAAAGAAATATGAAGGACTTATTTTAATATCCTGTCTCACAATATGGGGTAAAAGGGACAAGAAATTAGGACGGGTAGATGAAATGTACACTTCAGCAAGATGTGGTCAGTAACTCGAGGGCTAATAGTTTCAGTTATTTGCAAGACTTCAATGATTCACAGATGCCTGAAGTGGGGCAAGGATGAGGACTAAGAATTTCTTCGGGATTTGATGGTTGCTTGGCACTGTGGAATGTAGACACCTTTGCCCATTTGTATGAGAATTGTGTCCTTTGCCTTGGTTTTCCACTGGGAGCTCACAACTGAATACATCGGCAGTCTTTCAGGACTTCCGTCCTCCTTTATTTAGTGCACACACAGAGGAGACGCCGGTGCAGGATGTTTATTGAAAGGAATACAAAATTTTACTCTTCCAGCAACTGAATGCTCCTGAGAGAGAGTGTCACACATATATGGGTATTTGGTTAAAGTAAACGCTCCTGGCTGTCCTGAAAAGGCTGAAGGAGAAGCAAAGGCTTTTTTTCCCTCTGTATTCTCAGACACTGAGTAACATTCTGTGGCAAGATGGAAATTGTTTGTGCAGATGCTTGGATTCCTTGAAAACATAAACAGTTTTCTTGGTAGCATATTTATTCACTATATTAATATTAGTCAACCAGGGGTTATTATTTTTCAGATTGAACTACTCTCAGGCTAATAGCACAGAAGTATTGCTATTGGCATGCTAGATATTTTCAATTAATTAATAAGTTCAATAATTTAATAAATTACCAATTTTCAAATCGTAATTTCAGTTCATTTATTTAATTTCTTATCCTGGTTTCTTCTAATTCTCAAATCTAGAATATTAAAACTTAAGCAACCGACCAGACACTGACATGTAGAAGTAAATTCAGGTATGGGAAATGGACTTCGTAAAACAGCACACTGAAATTCTGTCTCTTGACACAGGAGATAGCTCCTATGTTAACCAGCTGGGGCTAGGAGCAGCTCCAAAAGATTCAGAATGCAAGCAGTGCAGTAAGATGGGCTAGAAGGTGTAAATGTCAGTTGAAGTCTTCTGTGAGGTCAGTAGCTTCTTGCAGTGGCAGGAGACTCCTCCAAAGTGGCTAATATTTCATGGCAGCAGACCTGTATATTGTGATAATCTGTATGGTGATAACCGGCAGATAACCCATGTTACGGAACTGCTGGCTGTGGCATGAAGAAAGCAGAATGGTAACAGATCATCATTCCCCAGGCTTTTTAGCTCAGGACCAAAGGAACTCCTGTAGGCCTGTAACATAAAGAATAAGGTGGGAGACTGCAGAAGCAAAGCAAAGTGCCGGCTGAGCCAACTGGCTGCCTGCAGGAGCAATGCGCTGCTGAAAGAATGAATTGTCTTGCAGCTTCGCACCAACAACTTTGCTGCAGGTATTTAAGATACATGGATCACATCTGGCAAGCACAGACACACCAGGCACAGACAGTGTTTCTCATCCGAGGTCTAAGAACATTTTTCCTCAGTTTGTGCGAAAACCCAAATGGCCATAAGGAGCTAATAAACCTAAGTTAAAATGGAAGAAAATATTGTTTGAGAACATCTGTCTTATGTTGGGTCTGACGGATTTAGGGTGTAGGGTAGAATAAAGTTCATAGATCATAAAAGACCACTGATAAAGCACCTTAGACTCATTATCCTGCCTAAAGGAGATTTCAATTTTATTTTTTGTCATCAGGTTATACTACGTTAGGTTAGGTTAGATCTCCCAAAACAAGTATCATCTTTCAAGAAGGAAGACTGATTTAGACACAAAATTTGACCTGAATGATCTTAAATGTCTTGTTCAGTTTTGGAGTAGTGACATGGGACCTTAATGGGGAACTTGTTACTTGTTCTGTTACCCTGATTTATGAAGTCTAGAGAAAAACACAAGAATCACATGGTAGCTGGTATACATCAGCATTAAGTCAAGCAGTATTATGCCAGTTCATATCATCTGAAGTTTTGGCTCTGATTGTCTTGGACTCTGGAAAACACCTGAGCACAATTTAGAGGCAAATCTCTCTTCCAAAGAAATGTATCAACAAGCCAGTTCTGGAATATCTGATATAGATAAATCTGTCAAGACTTTCTCCAGAAATGGTGAAGGGAATGACACAGAATTATATCTGCACATTAGCTTTACATTGACATACAAGGCAGCAGGAATGTAGCTGGAACATTTTTATTGTTTTTAACTAAGAGATATTTGGATTTAGCCAAATATATAATGTTTGAATGCAGGATTTGTTTAAAACTAAGTTGACTTTTTCTGAAAATGATAGAGTTAGTGAAAGTTTGCTAAAATCTTTTCCTTACCTAGGAATTTATATACCCTGTTCCCAATGCTGACATGGTTTGTAGTTGTTATAATTTATTTAAAAGTTCAGTCTTTTAAAATATTTGAGGCATATTATAGGCAGGTTCATTGGTCCTATCAAATCTAAATTATGCAGTTACTTCCAAGTCTTTTCACACAAAAATGTAAATTCACTACTAATACAGAATGAGCAGCGAAACATTCAGAAATAGGACTTGACTTTAATATTCCGTGTAATTCTGAAAGGTTATATAAATAGCAATTTTAATGCATTTAAGACATTGTCATTTTGTCACTGGATGTAGTATTTTTATAATAACTGTCAGTTCAAGTAGTAATAATGAGCTTGCCACTTCAGTTGGTGAAGGTGACCGCAGAAACTTGGGGAGGGGGGGGGAAGAATGCCTAATTGGCTGAAATGACTCTGTGTTTCTCAGGAAAACATTCTTGCAAAGGAACCTGTTGGCAAAATGGAAATGATATTACTGTTCCTACTCCTTCTGCATCTTTTGAAGTTATTAAATTAAATACGCAAATAAAGAAAAATCAGAACTATTTTATCTGTAAATGTATAAAAACATGTAAAAATCTGCTTTCACAAGTTATTTTATTTCTATATGCAGTCAAATTTATAATTATTCTCCTGTACTCAGCTCTTCCTTTTGTTTTTTGGATTCTTTCACACTAACAGAGAAGATGTACAACAATAGCAACATACCAATAGGGATATGCGTAACGCCAAGTTATAGCGCATCTCAGTGTACAGCTGAATTTGTGAAATTTCATAGTACAAGGCATTGTATTGAATATTGCAAGGTATGTTTAGGGTCCAGAAGATTCCTAATTACCCATATATATGCATGCACAAATTATTTTCAGATACCATAAAAATTATTGTCTCTACAAAGGGCGAACATTTCAAATTCTTGCCACTTTTCACACACCTCCCATCCCAGTACTTTACAAAACTTTTTGAAAACTTAATTTTTGAGAAACAGAGCTCTGGCAACTTGTCAGGGAAGCAAGCAAAAGAAAGCATATGCGTATAGAAGCGAACAGTGGTGTGCCTTCATAAATTATCGCAAATTCATGGAGAATTAAAGTGCATGGAGAATAACAACGATTAAGAACTGCATTTCTTCATTTCTATGTTCTCTGAGAATACCCAATGTTCTTCAGGCATGAAGAATGTTCATGTCGTCCTAACAGGTGATTTAATTCGCGATGTGTGTGTGTGTGTCTCCCAAAGCCCTCAGCCAGCTTTGTATTTTGTCAATACAATGATCACTTGAAGTGTATTATGAACTGCAATGTCATAGGCCTGACTGCCCAGCTAAGTTAATAAGAGCTTTGCTTCGGAATTGAGAGTAGCTCAAAGTTAAGATCTGAATGTGTGTGACATATCACTGTAGATACCACCTTTGAGAGTCATCTTTATCTTTTACTTGGGCATGACTGCAGAAGTCCTCTACAAAAGTTCTTCATGGACTCCTTCATGTAAAACAACAGGTCAGCAGTATTGCTTTGGGAGGAGCCATACAGGGAACATGCCCTGATTCTGAAAAACTTCATTTCAGAATGTTCTGTAGGGAATTGTGTTTATCTGGATTTCTGTTGCCAAGTGCTAGAGGTGGAGAAACTGTTCTGAGGTAAAGGCTCAGAGGCAGCGCACCAGGAGTACTGCACCAGGAATTCATCTTAATGACCACTAGTATTTATCTCTGCTGAAACCGATAATGCACCTAGTCTGCTCTTTTTCCAGTACTGATATTAATTACCTAGAGTTCCCTTCTGAATTAAAAAAAAAAAGAATTAACAGTCCTCCCAAATTTCTATGCAAATGAGAGACATAAATCTTGCAAGGCAATAAACCTTTGTTGGAAAGGTGCTGTTTAGTTGTGCTTGTAGCCTTATTCACTTTGTACAAACCCAAATATAATCTGGTCCTCTAGATTTAAAACTGAAGTTTTCCATATTGGGACTGTTTTAATAATGAAAGAGATGCGTGGGTTAGTCAGGCATTGATAGCCACATGTTATATGCTGGAATTAGTATTCAATATTTACTCCTCTAGTAGTAAAGCTCCAAGACACAAGAATGTGGTAGTGAAGAAAGGATCTTCCCAAATCGGTGCAACAAAAGTACTATCAGAATCATTCTCCAAGTATGTGCTGCTTCAGTATGCAGTTTTTAATCATTAAAAAGTGCAGTCTTTTGTAACTTGAAGGTAAAGACTTTAATGAGAATTTTTGTGAATTTATTACTTTCCTGTTAAAATACTTGGAACGCTTTGTTAATCCTAGTAAAGCAGCAAATGGAATGTAAAGATGAATGGAATTGAAACAATATAGTCATCCTCTATGGAAGAAAAAGTGCTACAGAGCTGAGTGATAAGTTCCTTACAGAAAAGTATAAACTGAGTAGAGTATTAGAAAGAATTCCTACAGAACGTGACTGATTTAATCTTTATTGAAGTAACAATGTTTACAAATTTAACAAATCCTTATTTAATGATTTTTTGATAATATGGGAAGTATCTTATCTGTACTATAGCTGAAATATCCATTTCTACTTGACTTTCAGATTTACAGCCATATTGGTTGTTCTTAGCCAAGGTCTGAATTAAAAAGTGATTAAAATAATGAACAAACATTTCAGAATACAGGTAATGTACCTGGTTCTGCCTCACTGCAATAAATTATCGTTTAAGGAGCAAGACCTAGCTATTATCTATGTGTACATATATATAATTATATGTATACATATATACACATATATATGGTTTGCTTTAGCAGACGCAAAGGAAATACCCCTTGCTATAAAATCTACCTTTTCATGGCTATGGTGTGAGTTACCAGCGTAACCCCCCTAAAGATGGCAGTCTGATTTTGTAGAATCAATCCAGATTCAGGGTAGAGTCTTTCAAAACTCAGCAAATTGTTCTTTGAGTCCTGCCTATCTTAGACGCTTATCATACGAGAGGATGGGTAACTCTTCGGCAGTAGCTGTTCCTCTTCCCTGGTAACAGGGTACTCCTCAGTGATCTTGTTCATCATGGTGCCTAAGTTTTAGACGCCCAAAGTAAGGAGAGATTAATTCTCCTTAAAGCCACTACTTTCCTTAGAGGATTAAGAAATGAGAAGCCAGCACATGATTTTTCTTAACTGCAACATCACAAGACATACTGGAAAAAGGACTACTCTAATATTGTCTCATAGTGGCTGCCTATTCTGTTTATGACACCACTTTATAAAGTGCCCAACTCTATTCATGCAACCTACAGATACTCTAAATGACAAAACAGAATCAAGCATGATTATGGAAAAAATCATTCATTTATGATGCATAAATCATTTCTGCCTATAAACACATTCTAAATTGTACTAGACAAGTCAAATATCAGATGAAAAATAAACCTACTAGATGTTTGACTCACGAAGAACTAACATGATTAAAGTCTAAATGAACAAAACACAGTCTTACTTATTAATTGTCTACTTAAAAGAGACAGTAATATTTTTATGTCATTGTAGTCATATTGGTAAAACTTTCTAGAGTAAAAGAGTGTGCATTACACATTATGTTGTGAAAACCCCTGTAGTATAAGGTTAGAACGGAACTGTCGAATTTCCTCATTTGGAGAAGCCCTACTGAAAACCAAAGGATGCAGCCACAGGGGTCTCTGTCACCTGACATCTCCCCTAGGCATAGACCTGAAATCTGAAATGGAGCTGCACAACCGTAAGTTTAACAGATCTTCAAACAACTGCATTTGTAAGATACCATTTTGTTCATAATGCAACACAGCAAAATGGTCTTTTGACAGAACATGTTGTTCTGAGTCCCTGTTTCTGTATTTTACCCTAAAAATCACTTATGTACATTATGAGAGTCACATAGATTGGTGTGAAATACTCAAAAAGAAATCTCAATCTATGGAAAAGCATATTGAGTTTTATAGGTTTTGCTTTTAAATCAACTGCAAACCCAGACCAAATTCCCTTTAACACGTTTAGTATGTCTGAGCTGATTTATAGTTTCATTTCAACACAGCAAAAAGTTACTACTAATGACAGGAAATAATGTGAAACTCAAGAGATTTTGGCCAAGATTCATGTGGAATCTGGAGTATTAGTAACTCTAAAGTGTGAGAAACTAGTACAGAAATGAAGGAGATATCCATACTAACCTTTTCATGCCAAATAATTTACCAAAATGAAAAGTTTTTGCTATATTCATAAAGCAAACATCCCAAATCGTACAACTTCGCTGAACAAAGTTCCCTGTCTTATTAAATGCACGGTGATTAAACACTGGAGCCTGTAAATGCTGTTTGATAAAAGCGGCTGGTGCCTGTCCCAGAGGAAGCTCTCTCTAGGACATAGTTTGGCTCTGACAGCTGGATTACACACTGAATAAATGAGGAGGATGACCACCTAGATATTACTACCGGCAATTTCTTCGTACTCGTTCTTCTGGAACACCCCTGTCGGTTTAGGAGGAGAGAGCGCAACGCATCAACTGTAAATCATCTGGTTAATTCATCACCTTAACCAGGTTCCTGTGCTGCATCAGGAGCTGCTGCTGGAATCAGAATGTTTTGCGTGAGGGCACAGAGCGGCATGGCTGGGTATCCCTTTGTACGGATGCTTGGCTGGGGTGGGGGCTGCAACATTGTGCAAACGTGAGACTGTTCATGCACCATTAGGAATGTTCTTCATTATAAAGTAGGAGATGACCTGATAACTAGAAGATTATTTTTATGTTATTCCAGTAGCTGGATCAAATAAAGACATACTGTGACATGTTGTCCCCGAGACACATTTCAGGTGCTTGCTTTGAGCTGCAGCACACTATGAAATGTCTAGCATAAACCAGTACAACTGTACTTTCTCCTTAGAACTTACATTCAGGAGTGTTATTTGTACATTATTTCACACCGTGCACAACAAAGTACTTGATTCCATGTTTCAGTTATACCAATATATATTTTCACTGAATATTTACACTCTTCATACATGCCCATTAAAATTATAACTCTTCTTCCCAAACCAAGTAGTGGATTTTTCTCTGTAGCATAAGGTTTATCCTTAAAGTGACTGCTTGACTATACTGAATAATGTAAAAAGCACATTTTCAGTCCAGCCACCTTAAACAATGACCTAAATGAATCACAAAGGGCTAGTGGCAGAAAACAACTTGGTTACAGTTTGCTACTGTTTGGCATTGAAAAAGTCTTTTAAAACTTGAAGTTATCTGGCAAAACCTTCAGTGGCTTGATTAAATCATGATTAAATCACTTACTCACCAAAACACATAGTTACCCATGCATGGTTCTATCAGAATTCCTCAAGTCTTTACTAGCATGGACAAATTACAAGACGAGATCTTTGAAGGATTTACTGGCGAAGTCCTTCTTTGTTGCGTGTCAAAGGTCCATGTGGCAGGTGCCATGCTTAGTGCTGGAGAGGGGTCTTTTCTATCCCCACCATCATCAACAACAATAGACAAAATATGGCCAGGTAGCTACCACCAACATTTGCAGAGGCTTTTGCCTGAAGAAGATGCAGATGAGTGCCAAATGAGTTTTTTACTCCATTTGGCATTAGACTTTTAACCTGCTTAGCTTCTTTGCATGTGTTAATCTCAGCAAACTCTGTCACTAGGCTGGCAGGATCTGTCCTAAAATGTAATGGCCTAGTTAAAATACGTAGGAGAAGCCTGCATAGTGCCTCTCTATGCTAGAATTGACTGGAGGCAGTACTATTAATCCTCTAATGTCATAAATACCATAGGAAAGACATGCAAATAAAAAAGACAGCACTGGCAGCGTTTAGTCATGTATACAAGTATATAAATACTGCAGAACTCTCTCTCACCTTTTAAAGAAAAATCATCATTGTAACAATTTCACTGAGAGATTTACATTTATTTCATTGTGAAAAATATTTATACCGTGAAAAGAATAGTCTTTTAAATCAAATCATTTTAAGTAGCATTGTTATATCTATGTCAGCTTTTAGTGCAGTAGTTACAGACGTGTTATTAGTACTTCTGCTATCTGTTCTTTTTGTGGGAAGGTTTGATTCAGTTAGCAATGAAGTTTGCTCCAGGTTGAAAAATTCATTTCAGCCTTATGTCAGAGCTGTGGAAACCTGGATTAGAATAGTATCTAAAAAAGGCTTATAGTTGGGGAAAAAAGGGATCTCCTAATTAAGACACCTTACAATGAGATTTTTCAAATAATCTATTTCTATGTTGATGGTTACATTTAGAAAAGATTCAGCAAACTGTTATTCTGTGATACAAGCTAGCTGCTAGGTATCTGCAGAGCACTCTGCAACCCCTCTCTGTCTGTGGAATTTAAGGGCACTGGTGGAATTTACAGAGTCCATACAGCACATTCCTAAAATGTTGATAAAGACTGAGATTCGGTTACTTATGTGAAATTTTTAAATGTCATCAAAACAAACATTGTAAGTTATAAACTCAGCAAAATACAACATTGTTTTTAAAACAATCTCTATGTTCCAGGTATTTATAAAACTGAGTTGCTCAGCCCATATCCTATTATGAAGAAATCCTTTTGAGTTACGGATAGTGGCATTACTCATAAAGGGGCAAGGAATAAAGTGACTTAAGATAACTATTCCAATATGTAACTTCTAGGTTTTTATACCAATGAATCTCATATTCTACTTACAAAATATTTTGTCCAAAAGCACCTTCCACTGAACTTCTCTCGTCTTCACTCACTCTGAAGTCTTTACTGTCTTTTACTCTGGAGTGTGAAAAGCATCTGCTTCTGGGGCAGCTTCCAGTTGCAGCTCACATCAGCAGGGAGTTGTCAATGTTCAGTATATCTGAAAATACATTTCAAAAAGTGAAGCATGAAAAATCAGAAGTAAAAATAATACTATTCGAAAATATGGTTTGTGCCGACAGTATGTAGACAGTTGAAAACACATGTGGGTATATTACAATATGTTGAACCTCACATCTTCAGCTACTAAATGCTGAATATTGAACCTGAATGCTAAAAAAATAAATGAGAGGTATTACATTTATGTATTTGCGGGTATGTAAATATTTATCAATACTGTATTATGCCTTTGTTTACTTTCTTTTTGGAAAGAACACCTGTTTTCCTTCCTGGAGGAACTTCATCATTGATAAATTTAATTTCTCTTTGAAGCTATATAAAAAGCTATAAACTTGGCTTTTATTGCATTTTTATAGAGCTCTTTCTTGTCAATCTTCCAGAGTTTGCCTTTCAGTCAGTCTTTTATTGTGAGAAATTTTGTGTGCAGACAATCCACGTCACGGCAAAAATTGAAATTGTATTTACTTTAAATAAAGCCAAGTAAGCTGTTTTCCAGTTTCAGGTGATAGAATTTTCTGAATAATTTTATAACTCTGTTCTTTGCATCTAACATTTTAAAGTAGTTCACTGATTTCCATATCCATGGGTGATATTCACTACACAGAGTCAAAATCTTGCCGTAAGAGTAGAGGTGGCTTTGACTTGCTCTCCAAAATCTTCATCCTGAATTTGTATAATGTTGTAGAGGCAGTTTTTATTTATGGTATATAAATATATTCTTCTTCCCCGTGCAAACTGTGCTTGTGCAAGTAGATCTGTGATCTACAGTGAACATGATTAAATTGATGGGACTTCATAACAGAGTCGGACTGCCTGGTTACAATGCCAATGTAGAAGTGAGGATTTTTAAATTCTTTTTACTCAGCAGAAAATAAATATATTTTGTGAATGTTTTACAGTGTTAATGGGAATTAAAAGATCTAAATTTTGTCGTAATCCTTGTTTTGCTTATTGCTTTTCTTACCGGTAGAATATTCTAGTGGTAGCATGTCAAAGGCTTTTCCAAATTAAAAAAAAAAAGAATACTTGTAAAGGGTAGGTGACTGGATAGATGCTGGCGTATGGTGTCAAATCTTTTACCGTATGTGGCATAAAGAAAAAAAAAGGTTACTAATTGGAACACAGTGGTCCCCATTTGCAAACATTGCATGGTTTGTACCACTTCAGCAGTCGTTTTTCTTCCCCACTTAAATGAATCCCATGACTGGTTATGCAAGTCAGAACCAACACACCCTGGTAGGCTGGGCAAGGGAGTTACCCAGCGCCTGCTTGCGCTTACTTCAGTTCTTCGTGTTCTCAAACACGTTTGATACTCATTTGAGTATGTGAGAAAACTACATCTGTGCCACGCTCAACAGCAAGTTCTGTCCAAGAACAAAGTAAAAGTAATTGGAAGTGAAATTTCAAGTAAGGAGGTCTTTTTAGCATAACACTTTAAATGCATTTTCCTATATAATATCACAACAGCAAATAATAAAATATGGACTGAAAGCTAACAACTTAGGCACAATTATAGATTAGAAGCTGTAAATGTTAAATGTTAATTCAGAATGCAAATTGGGGAAGCCAGAATTACAAGTTCAGCTGGAAAGTATTTTAAAGCATGTACATTAAAAAACAAGATTTAAAGACCTACCAAGTTTCAATTTATACGTGAAATAATCATTGCATAGAAAGAAGAACAAGTTTAACAACAGGAACTATCACTTTAAACTTATAATTTAAAATTATTGGTAGTTTCCGTGTAGCACTTACCTGAATATATGTTACAGCTTTGGGTCCTCATTTTTACTGCAGTAGAAGGTTGTCTTGGCCTGGCAGGTGAAAGAGGTTACAGAATAGTAGGTCTTTTACGTTTATAATATATAATATCTTTTTTTTTTTGCCATTTGTCAAATGTAGTAAACAACATTTAGCGAACCTGTTAACAAGCTTTGGTTATGTCCCAGGAACAAATGGAGCCAGGCAGGTTAGTCGTGATGATTTGCATGTAGTGTGGGATCTAATTATCCTTTTTGCTTTTAAGAAAAGACAATAACAAAGTGGTTTGTAGTTTGTGTGATTATAATGAGAAGAACTGAAAACTCCTGACCTCCTGACTGCGAATAAAGGTGGCAATGTTCGTAAAAAGAACAGCAGCACTGCTGGGCAAGGGCTGCTCTACAGTGTTTCCATGTACAACAGCAATCCTGTAATTTCAGATTTATATTACAGAAAGCTCCTGCTGTCCTGATAGAGCCTTTTTCCATGCTTTTTTCACTCAGAGGGACAAAAAGAGTGTCAAGGATGTCTCTAAAGGTCTACTTCTCCTTCTTAGTAGAAGTAAACCTTTAGAGTGCAAGGGTTAATGCACTACTAAAATTTAAGAAAAATCTTAACAGATTTAGACTGCAATTTCTGAAACGAAAGTATTATTGTATAGAAATTGTATTGTCTAAAGTATTATTATATAGAATTTGACTTCCTTAATAAATTCGTCTACTATTTCTCCAAACTTCACAAGAGCAGCTTAAAATTTCAGTGCACTGAAAAGTTTTACAGAAGAATTTAAACTACTCCATTATTTGAGCAAATATTCTGGCAGCACTGATGGAATTTGCTTTATACATGAATAAACATGGATCTGAGATGTTGCAACTGAGCACAGTAGTGTGATGAGGGTGAATTTTGCCCTACAAATCAGCTCTTTGCAAGAAGCTTAAAATGGATGGTTTCCTCCACAGAAATCAAACCAAACCACGGACAGCTGTTGCTAAAATGAGTAGCCTGCCTGCATCTGTCCCTTACAGCATCATCTCCCTAGAACTGATCTGTACAATACAAAAGCCAGTACAGAAGGTTGCACAGAAAGGAGTTTGCTGTCACCCTGCCTGTGCAGTGCCCACAAAAGCTGCCACTGAAACTTCTCTCAACACATGCCAGAGATTTCTACATTGTGAATGCGAAGGAATTTGACTGCATGGTTTTCAAAGAAACCAACACCTTCATCAGTTTTATACAATGATTACATTTTTGCCTGCTGATATTCATTCATTCTGCTAAGGAAATTAAAGCAATATAAGATGACTGGAGTTACACCGAACTAGTAGTGTTTTACTTTTCTTGTGACTGTGAATGCAGATTCCAATTAAAAAGCGATTATGGTTAGAGCTTTGCTATCTTATTTTCATTTATCCCTTCCAGTTTGTGAAATGCAGTAAGAGGGAGCACTAAAATAAGGATGAAGAGAGAAGGATAGAGGTGGCAAGACATCTAAATGTATATCTAAATAGAACAAGGATTGTCTATATCACTGAGCTCTGCAAAAGGATAAGCATACGTTTATGTGACTTTCTCAGTCAGGGTGTTGGTTTGCAATGCTCCCTTATGCTTTGTATCCTTTATTGTTCATATTTCAAAGGCCTTTTTTTCAAGATTCTAAACAAATAAATCAAAAGTTAAATTATCATCCCAGTTGTAGAAATGGAGAAATCGAAGAATTGAAGCTGATTGACTTTGTCAAATCAATATTTACTCTGAGAAATAGGATTAGATTTCATGTCATCACTCCAAATCTTGCATCCAGTCTTCTTGCACTACCTACCTACCATAATGTGACACATGTTCATGTGTTTGAGTTATCCTTAAGAAATTTTTAGTCATTTGTCTGGTACTCAGGAAAATGCTTTTGCCTGGGTATTAATCACTTAAAACCAAACACTGAAGATAAAAGACCTAACATTTCATGTTACAATTCTCATCTTGACTGTTTCTCAGGCGTGCCCTGATTCATCTCTGTGGAATACTTCGCATACAGCAGTTGAACTTTACGTTTCTATCATGACACCAACAATTTGCCAGAACAGCGATTTCCCTACACACTGAGTATTGCTAGCCCTTAAATCAAATGTATACTGTCTGCTTCCATCCCTGCTCTCTGTTGCAATTATTATTTTTCTGAAGATAACAAAATCCCATTTTTACCACTGGAGAGCCAGGCTGCTTAGGTCACAAGATTCTCTTGGCTTAATCCTTGCGTATGAATCATGAACTTTCCCTAATAAGTACTGGCATTCTTCAGATGATCAAGCTAGCTTACTAAGGCTTCCAGAGCTTTCCATATTAATTACCACTATGTTTAAAGTATCAAAAGCAGTAGTTGATTAGGAATTATTAAGACTATAAGTTGTTTATTCCTACTTTTGCTTTCTGTCCTCTATTTCTCACTCTTCTGTGGGTTGACACTGTAAATGGCAATAATACAATGCAGTTAAACAAAAACAAATTATGAAAAAGATGATGAAAAAGATAAATCAGACTGAAATATATCTATGTGAAAAATTGGAAACAAATTCAGTTGCTTTCTACACTACATGGCTTAAAAGCAAGCTATAAATGCCCACGACTCCAGCTCAGAAAAAGCTTTTTTCTCACATTTAATATCAGAAAATTGTGAGATAACCAGACTAATAGTAAGCCTCTACTCTGCAAATGACTTATTACCGCTGCAAAAGAATCATACACTCTACTGAAAAGTTGTAGTAAATGCCATGTGATTAAATAAGTGTTCTGTTAAGAAATAAATAAAATGAAGACCCTAAAAAGAAAAAAGAAACTACCTCTGAACACTTGAAAATGGAAACAGAATATTCACTCTAGACTGAGAGTACAGAAAATTGCTGAGATAAGACTGACTCTACTAAGTACTTTAAATCTGGAAACGTGAAGATCCTGGGCCCTTCAGGAAAGATTTTGTATTCATGCCCTAAACTTAGATACTAAATCTAGTAACAGTAGAACAAATATGAACCTATTCACTTTAGCTACCAACAATATTTCTGTACCTTTTACCAGGATTAGCACATCTACATAAAGATCAAGTAAATTCCTCCAACACTGTTTTAAGTGTGGCACAGTATGACAGGATAAAAGTATACTTAGCATTTGGAAAAAATAAGGAGGTTTGTACTTAACTGGCAGTTAATTAAACAATGTGTATATATGGGCCCATTATATATGTATGAATAACAAGACACACCCAAGTCATATTCAAAATCACTTGGGAACTTTTACGAAGACAACAAATATTTTTCCAATAGCAGTGATTAAGCCTGAAAATAAAAGCAGAAAGCCCTGAAAGGAGACCAGAAGTGAGTCAAAATCACTAGTGGTTACTCTCATATTTATCATCCGAAGTGAGTCAAAAACACCAGGCATTACTTTTCGTTTTATCATTATATAAACTGTAGTATAAAAATGTAGTCAAGCGGAAAAGAGGAAACAAGATGAAAAGAGCAAATCCAAGACAGATCTTTAATATTATTTCAAAGCTGACAAATTTGAGAAGAGTACTACTAAAAGTAGCATTAAATAGAAAATGCTCTTTGAGTGCTCAAAAGAACGAGTTCTCGAAAAAGGAACTGACTAGTGAAGTAACATTCTAGAGTATGTTCTCAGAAATGTAGAAATTATTTGAAATCAAATTTAGATACTCTGTTTATGTATTTACAAACATGCATTTATGTATTTACAAATCATGCCTTTTTTGAGGCGTGATTTAGTGACATACTTGAGCAAGTAAGTAGCTGAACCTGAGTCTTGCTTCCAAGGACTTGCATAATTTGGCACCCAAGTTCAGGAAACAACTTGAGGTAATACCAACCTGATTCAGCAAACTATTTTAAGACACAGGGTACTGAGCATTGAATTTAATATTTGCTGTGTAGTTTATTAGACAAACAGAATCCTTCTCCAGACCGAAGATGTCTCTGCAGAAAGAGTAAAATATTCTCTAGTTCTGTACAGAATGCAGAAGTTGTGCAGAAGATCTAGCATGGATGGGTAGAGATCTGTTATCCCTGCCTTAAAAAAAGAAAAGGTTTCATACAGGAGTAGGCTTACTCAAACATTATTTAGTAGAGGAAAGCTCAAGCCACTTAAGGGAGAACTAGACATCCATAAGCAACACTTCTGGAAAAAAATGTTAATGTATTATTTCCAGACTTTGTGAAAAACACTGCAAAGACTTGTAAACACTTCATAACAGCCTGCAAAATTTAAACTAAAATTTTAGGCTACTGCTGTGATGAGTATTTAGAGGAGAAGTTTAAAGGTTTCCAGGAACTGTAGTATTCAATTGTTAACTCTTTTTGTCCTGTTCTTCATTAGCTCTGAAAATATTTTAATTTGTTTCGTTGTTATGGAGTGTATAGATGTGCAGAAAGCCTGTTTAACAATTCATATAAAAAAGCCTCAAACCAAACTGTAAAGCTCTGCAGCCACATAACACAGTATAACATCTTAACTTAATAAACTGTTGCCCTACTTTCTGATTTGCAGACCTCGAAATAGGAATTTAAATATTTTACTTCAGCAGTGGGGCAAAATTACATCCTAAGACAAAAAACTTTGACAAAGTTATCTTATCTGGGTACCTCTTCCAGTCATACCCTACATACTAACTGTAGAATGAGAAACAGTTACCAGACGTGATAATGTACGTGGTGTGAATTAGGAATGGGAGCCATATTCAATTACTGTTTTGCAATGGCAGAAGTAAGTAGAAAAGAAGATGGTTTCCAATGTTTCTTTCTTTTGGATTAAATGAGCTTGCATAGAACAGAGTTATGAAAATGAACTAAATCTATGAGGCCAGAGTGCTGGCATAGCATGCTCTTAAGAAGAAGCTGTCTGGTTACGGCTTCCATATGCTGTACAAACAAAAATAACAATATATGTGAGCAAAAAAATACAAGTTTTTATTTATGAAAGGTGAATGATTGATAAAATTATTTGCAGATAGCATTAAAAGCAAAGATGATAAAAATAAAGGTAAGAATATAGCAAAAGTGAGACAATATTGAATGCTAGACAGTTATACAAATTGTTTCCTAAAAGTTCTATCAATTACTATTAAGCATGTCATTCTTTATAACTCATCTTTGCTCAGACAGCTCTATCATTGATGCAATGCAGATTGTCAATTAATTATTCATATTTTCTGTGTATGACTGCATTAAAGTATGGAAAACTAGCAATCTGAATTGTAAAATTTGGAAAACTACACTTTTGTGTCAAGTGTAGGTATATACACAGGGCTTACAACATCTTTCTTTCCAGTCAGCAGTTACTTCTGTTCTGTTGTTTCGTCTCTCAAAGGGACAAGGGAAGAAGAACAACTTATTTTCTCTGAAAAATACTGCTCTTAATATATCATAGAATCATAGGTTGGAAAAGACCTCTAAGATTATGAAGTCCGACTATCCACCCAACACCACCATGCCTACTAAACCATATCCCAAAGTGCCACATCTGCACGTTTTTTGAACACCTCCAGGGATGAGGACTCCACCACTGCCCTGGGCAGCCTGGTCCAATGCCTGACCACTCTTGCAGGACAGAAATTTTTCCTAACACCCAATCTAAACCTCCCCTGACGCAACTTGAGGCCATTGCCTCTCATCCTATCGCTAGTTAGTTGGGAGAAGAGACCAACACCTGCCCCACTACAACCTCCTTTCAGGTAGTTGTAGAGAGCAATAAGGTCCCCCCTCAGCCTCCTCCAGACTAAACAGCCCAGTTCCCTCAGCCACTCCTCATCAGACTTGTTCTCCAGACCCCTCCCCAGCCTCACTGCCCTTCTCTGGACACGCTCCAGCCCCTCAATGTCCTTCTTGTAGTGAGGGGCCCAAAGCTGAGCACAGTACTCAAGGTGCAGCCTCACCAGTGCTGAGTACAGGGGCATGATCACCTCCCTACTCCTGTTGGCCACACCATTCCTGATCCAAGCCAGGATGCTGTTGGCCTTCTTGGCCACCTGGGCACACTGCTGGCTCCTGTTCAGCCGGCTGTCAACCAGCACCCCCAGGTCCTTTTCTGCCGGGCAGCTCTCCAGCCACTCTTCCCCAAGCCTGGAGCGTTGCGTGGGGTTGGTGTGACCCAGGGGCAGGACCTGGCATTTGGCCTTGTTGAAACTTAACACTGTTGGCCTCGGGCCATCGATCCAGTCTGTCCAGATCCCATATATAGAAGCAGAGGGATCTGGATATGCTAGATATGCTTCCTCATATCTATTTCCAAGTACTACATTCAACTTAGTCTATGAAGTGATCAATAGAAATGAACTTAAGGGGCAGGCAGTAAGTCAGTAAGGCAACAGCGATGTGACACTAACCTAAGTCACAAGCACTGCTGGCGGGTGTTCCCTGTCTCTCTACCCAAAGGGTTTTCTCTTGTCTGATGTACTAGTAGTTTTACATTGTATACCTAACTGAATTTTTTCTTATGCATGTAATAGATTTTAATATATAAGTTCAGCAAGTTTAGCATTCAACGCTTATCCCTTTAAACCGTTTCCTCTGCTTCTAACCTGTTCGTGATCTTCATTTAGCTACCTTATTTATTATTAGATAATGCATGCATATATGCAGAATTCTTACTACATCCCACCACACCACTGTTTACAAATTCAGAAAGCAACTGAGTTAATGCTTTCTTCATAACAAAGAATGCAGCATGTTATTTTTATGTATCACTAGGAAAAAAACTGATAAAGAGGAAATTAAGCAGGGGGACAGAAAAACAAAATAAGAAATGAAATCCAAGTTTCTAACACAGCGATGTAATGCCAAGAAACTGCTCCAGAGAAACTGATTAACTGCCAGCTTTTCTACCTGTTGCCAAGAAAACATTGCTGTGTTCACTGATCCTGTGATTAAACTGAGTATGTTCTGAAACAACTTCTGGATCGTGCCATCTTCTGTGAAGGGGGAGGGAGCTTCATCCCCATAGTACACCAATAGAAAGATGGTTCTTCTCTGAAAAGTAGGTAGAAGGGCAAGCTTGGTTTAATCATGTACACAGGTTCTTTAAAGAAAAAAATAGCCCTTGGAAAGAGAGATCTTATTGCCTACAGACCTTTAGTGGGAAGCACAGAGCTATAATTTGCATCAGTCAAAATACTAATGTGCAGGGCAAAAAGTCTTAATTGCTATCGTTTAATCTCCTGTAATACCAGGAGTCTTGCTGACTCCTGTTGTTTTCTTTACCAAATTTTAAAAAGTGAGTTCTTAATTCTAGTGTTTTGTGGTACTTTCTTGCTAGGACTTTCAATAGTTAAGTTGTTACAATTACCCATGCTAGTCAAGATATTTGTATACAATAATAAAGCATTAGATCACAGCAGTAATCTACTCCCACATTTTATCTTGTTCAACCCAATCTTGTTAACCAAGATTTCATAAAGGCTGACTACATTCTCTTTGCTTCCACTATAGTCCTCTGGTATCTTCTTGTAAAGGTTGATTTTACTTCGGACTTCTTTTCTCTATGCCTCATGCTTTTACACTTGATGGGCTAATGAAATGTTGGCTTTACTTTGTTGAATCATTCCTTGCTAAGTGGCTGGCCGTGCCAGACAGGACAGTGGCCCTCTCAGACCTTAGTCCTTACAGTCCTTGCTGCCTCAGGAGAGGTCTGGATCACCCAATAGAAGAGTGAGAAAGCCCTTGCTTCCATGACAGTTCCCAGCATTCATCAGGGGAAATTTGGAATCCCATGGAGGACACCTGAGTCCCCCCTTAACTCAGTAGCTCCCTTACTCTTTCTGTATGCACCTTGAGCATGTTCCTACCAAACCATTCAAAGTAGGAACATCAGTGTAAAGTCTTACTGCTTCTATGGACTCCATCCAGCTCGTCCTTAGATTCGGAGCTCACCAAACCAAAGCAGACCAACTTCCTTTAAAAGGTCGTTCACGTCACCGGACATTCTGCCATGCTTGACTTGAGCTACGCTGATTAAATAATCTTGCTGTAGACTTTAAGCCACTTTAGCAAACTTTCTTTTTAAAGATACAATGTTTATGGAACTAGAAGTACTGTAAGTAACAGCAGTTTTAGTGCATTTTTTGTAGTATGAGGAGGAATATAATTTGATTCTGTGTCTAAATCATAAAATATGAAACATTTTTTGGTTTGGTCATTAGTTTCTTCAGTCTTTATCTTATTACCTGTAATTAAGAAACCAACCATTGTACTTAGGATTAAGAAGTCCAGAAAATAGCAGTAAAAACGCCTGCTTGTAAACTAAACTCACTCTCTGTTTTGCTGTAATTTACTAAAATTATCTCTTGTACGCCACCACTTAGACTATTTGTACAAAGAAGCCAGGGAAACAAATAAAGAGATTCCAGCGTATAATATTAATGACTATCAAGCTCCACTATTTCCAGTTTTACTCCTCAGGAAAATGGAAATTACTTAAATATTAAAAAAATGTAAAATGTAGTTCAGAGTGCAATGCAAAATTAATTTTAAGACAGAGATACGCAATGTAAGAGAGAGTTCTAGAAAATAAACGTAGCTTCACAGACAAGAATAATTTTCATTGTTATTGATTATCTCAACAGTGACTGAAGACTGACCATTAGCAAGGAAGTCCTGAGAAAGCTGGCTGAGGAGAGTGTGTCTACACTTCATGGCCAAACTGGGGAAAAAAAAGAAAAAAGGAAAAAATTACAGCTAGTCCCCACAGATGTGAAGTCAGCATCTCTCACATGCTAACTGGTATAAATTTTGAGCTAGTCTGTTCGTTGCTTATGAACAGTCCTCTCTTCAGGTTGATGAAGCAAAAGGTTCTCCGTTAAGAACCATACTTCCAGTCATACCCCACACTGATCTCAGGGACTAAGGGTCTGTCTGCTGGAGACCGAACCACACACAGTTTTTTCATCCTTGTGCTGGCCAGACGTTTATCTGATGGTATGGAACAGACAGAGCGGAGAATGTTGAGCTCACGAGGCATTTTAGTTAGGATCCCTTCACTCCTCTTCATTGCTACACCTCTGGGACAGAGAGGGACTCGAAGGGAAATAGAGCTGTTGCATTTATTTGGCGCTAAGCTGAGGAACCTTTTGTGCCAGAGGTATTCTGTGACTGTCAATAGCATCTATAACCAAGAGCACACCAGCTCCAGCCACTGCGTGTCTCCAAGCCAGGAAGAGAGCTGCTTCCAGAGGCAGCGCAGACTTTAGGAAGGCTGAACCCTGAAAAGTTACTTACTCTGAAGGTGACTTTCTGATGATGACACAAGACCTTATGACGACTACAGTCAGAATTTACATACCAGTACCTAAACTTATGTGGGATGAGACGCAGTCGTGAATCACTGAATTAAGCTGTGTTAACAGAAGAATACTTCTTCATTAGTGTTACGGAAGTATTTTTCAACTTTTCCTAAAGATTTTTTTGTTCTGCTTACATAAAAGAAGTGTTTGGATTTGGGGACTCCAGAATAATTTACCTGTGTTCTCAGAATCTGTTTTTTGATCCTCTTTCCCACGTATAGCAATAGCAGCTGTCAGAATGTGCAGGTTTAGAGCTGACAGATTCACTCTGGAGTGAATAGCTGAGCATAGCTGGCACCCACACTCCACTTCATTTGGAGGTGGCGAGTTGCTTTGTTTTTCTTCTGTTTTGACTTATTTAGTTGACGAGTAACAGATCAGAGTCATTCACCAGAGAGAGAGAACTCTGCTACTAATCTACCTCCAAAACAAACTCAGAAGCTAAGCCAGGTCACTCTTACTTTCCTGTCTTGAATTTACCTTGCTCACTGTTGGTGATGATATGAGCAACATTCACGGATATCAGTGGACGTGAATATGCCCAGGTGGCACATTAACGAACATTGCTTCTATTCCTGACACCAGCTAATTAATTCTTGTACTTCTATGCCAAGCTTTGCTTTTTTGACAGTTTGTTTAGCAGAGAATGAGCAGTTAACTGTTGGTGTTGATTCATTCTTCATCACCTGTTCTTTCTCCAGCTGTCAGCAGTGCCTCCAAATGCAACTCTTTAGATTTTTACTGCTGAGCAGCTCCACTTGCTGTGGACCAAGTGGCAAAAATTTATCCATAGTGTTATGTCTCCTTACCTAATCAGCCACTTTTTCATAACTCATTCTGACCTTTGTCAGTACAAAATATTAATAGACAACTCCCAAGATGAATGCCCCAATAAGTAAAGGCTGTGAAGCTGCCCTTTGCGGACATCCCCAAGATTATGATTCTGTAAATCTCTTTGGTCATAGTATGCCTTAGGTGTTCCCCAAGATCTCCACAAAGTCTTTCCTGCCTTCTGTTCATGAGCTTTATCTTTGTTCGGCTGTGGGTTTTCACAGTGTTATTTTTCAGGTGGACAAGCTCCCCGATTCAGTTCCATGCTAGCCCACGGGTAGTTGTGGCAGCACAACTCTGCAGAAGGGGTGGCATGAGAGTCGGGATGAGCACAAGGACTGGAAAACAGGGCTTCCCTGAGCTTGTTTGACCAGCACAGTTTCTGTGTGTGTCATCATGATCTCAATACAGTAAAGTACTCAAATACTCCATAGGAAGAGATGAAAACCACATTCTGTAAAATCTTGTAAGTTTTAAAAAATGTGCTTCACAGGAGACATAATCTGCAGGTATAAAGAGACCAAGCCACAGAATTTTTTAAAAGATGACTGGTGTGGAGGTGCCTAATTCAAAAGATATAAGCAGTTCCGAAAGGCTAACAGGAATGGGCAAAAAAACAGTAGTAAAGCTGCTTAAAAGGCTACGGCAAAACTCCCACTTTTTCTCAATAGCATAATATAGTCTATTTCCAGCATCTTATAACATTCAGATTATTTTCTGTATAACACTTGTGGTTAAATTATTTATACGTAAACATTGAAGTTTGTGGTTTTCCTTACTAAATTGTATCTTATATTTTTTGGACTATTTATTGAATTTGTAAAGGCTATTCTAATTTCTAATCCTGTCTTTCAGCATACTGGGAGCTCCTCTCAATCTTGTGAAACATTAATAATTGTATTCTAACATCCAATTGTAGCGTCCAAGTCATCAAAAAGGAAAAAAAAAACAAAGACAGGATTTTAGACGCCTCTGTAAAGCCCCACCAAGATGCTGATAATTTTTGAGTACTTTTCAGCCACCACTAAATCTATAGCAAGAGTAACATAAAAATCTATGTGTAAATTTTGAGTTGCTGCAAGAAAAACCAGAAGATAGGTGCAGGGTTATACTTGTACCCGTTCAGAGAAGACTATGTTCTGTAAATACGATGTTTGCAGTAGCCCTTGCAGTTGTCATCAGGAGAGTTAATAAAACTGGCTAGCAGGCAGAGCTCAGCCTCTGAGCTATTGCTTGTTACAGCCTTCTCATCCTATATTTCTGTCTCTTTCCTTGTGCCTGCCCTGACAATGGGACTAATCACAGCACATTGGTAGGGATATATATGAGAAGCCACTGTCTTTCATAGAGGTGACATGGTGCCAGTAAGAGGCATCTTGTCTTGAGATGTAACATCTTCCAATTTGCACCGGGTTCCTAATCACATAATTTGGAGGGGAAAATTCAATCTGGCATACAGTCCTTCACGTTGCCAGTATATGACGTAGATTGTATTTCCCTAGATAGTTTACAAGAATGCCATTTGAGACGTGTTCAAAAGCCTTATTAAAATTTAAAGATACACCTCCTACTGTCTCTCTCTCATGCACAAGAGCTGGTACCCTGTTGTAGAGGGAAATCAGACTTGCTTAATGCAGTTTGTTGTTCACAAATCCACCCTGTTACCTTCTACCTGTCTTCTGGATGAATCACAGAATCACAGAATCACAGAATGGTAGGGGTTGGAAGGGACCTCTGTGCGTCATCTAGTCCAACCCTCCTGCCGAAGCAGGGTCACCTACAGCAGGCTGCAGAGGACCTTGTCCAGGCAGGTCTGGAATATCTCCAGAGAAAGAGACTCCACAACCTCCCTGGGCAGCCTGTTCCAGTGCTCCGTCACCCTCAGAGGGAAGAAGTTCTTCCTCATGTTCAGACGGAACTTCCTGTGCCTCAGTTTGTGCCCATTG
>Ga0065711_1032073_pt1 | contig 28112 bp, 14 predicted proteins | sample Hoacrofraction12_FD_59098 | JGI IMG/M metagenome (GOLD analysis project Ga0065711, IMG submission 59098) | Hoatzin crop microbial communities from Cojedes, Venezuela - Epithelial fraction 12 v2 (version 2) | ecosystem: Host-associated > Birds > Digestive system > Esophagus > Crop | place...
CTCCCCCAGCCGGCGAGGAGGGGCCGGGCCGGGCGGCGAGGTCCGTCCCGCTTGGCGGGCGAGACCCAGGGCGGCTGCAGCGGGTGCCCGGGTCTGCCTGCCTCCCTCCCTCCGCCCGCGCGCCCGGTGCTGGGCCAGGCGCGGCCCGGCCGGGAGCCGGTACCGCGGCAGCAGGGGAGAGCTGCGGGAGGGCGGGCGGCTCTGTCGGGCGCAACCCACCGCCCTTGGGCGCGGGTGCTGTCCCACCTCTAACGCCTCTTGCGTCTTCTGGCAATTGAAAATGGATTTCAGTAACTACATTTATAAATAAGATTAAGGGAATCATAAATTTCTGTCTTACCTGAACACCTGCCTTCTCTGAGGAACAAGCCAACTGCTACCCCCCGGTGTCTCAGTGGAATAAACATGTCCTGGTACCACTAAAACGAACGGCAGAAACACTCTTGGAGTTTGTTATTTTACAAGAAAGGTCTGCTTACAGCAGTAGGGCAATTAGCAAGGCGTAAACCTTTTCTGGTCAGCCACTTGTTTGGTATCATCTTATCTCCGTGCCCACATACGCAGGTTTTCATGTTCAGTACAAACCACCGAAGTGCACCAGACCCGTGGCTTTACATCAGGGAGCCCTACAGGAAAGCATCGTGTTCCCCTGCTTTCTCTGTCCCTCACCACATAGCAGTGGTTTTATCAACATTGTCTTCCTTGGGGAGAAAAAAAAAAAAATCAGTGTCAGGACTAGAAAAGAGACCATTTAGTTTTGGTCACTGTTACACTTATTTTCTGTGCTTTGTTTTAAAAGGTCAACAAGGAGCAAAGAAGCACGGCCGCTCGCAGCAGCTGGCGGGTGTTAGCTTCTGCAGGGGACTGGGAACCAGGACTCATGTTTTTATCTACAGGCCAGGAGAAACAAGAAAACATTTTACTACTTTGGCCTCGTGTCACTGCCAAGTTTAAAAAGACGACTTTGACTCTCTGAAAAACCTACCCGACGTTTACCTTTCACACCTTTCCAACCGCTTCATGAGGCAACTCCTGCTTTGTTGGCTAGGCAGCATGTTCTGTGTCTTACGAGTTCCATTGTGAGTACTCACTGTTCACTGTAACTTGGTTTTTTTCAAATCACACCTTGAAATGTATCTATAACATACTTCACTTCTAAACTAACATCATACATAATTAACACCTGACAAGGAAAAGTCTACATAAAACTGTCATTATATTTACCTGTTCATAGCCACTGAATACAGTAAATGCTAAAAAAAATCCTGTGAAACATCATTATGGTCACATATAGAAAATAGCTATAAAATGGAGTGAATGGCAAAGTTTCTGGAGTGCAACCACTAAAACAAGGTCTGGATCTGACGGCTGTTCAAGGGGAACAGCTTTTAGGATGACTTGCTAGCTCCCAAACTTTTGCCTTTTTTTCCCCCCCATGCTTACAATGTAGTTGGAAACAAGGAGTTAGATTATGTTAACCTGAAACTAGGTTGGAATAAGCTTTCTTCTTCCGTGAGGTTAATCTCTTCCCTTCTGGTGCTCTGCCACTAGGAAATGGCACTTCAAGGAGAGTGATTTATGCATGCACAGCATCCGGGTTCTTGTCTTTGTATTGTACATACACAACTGGCCTCAGTTCCAGTAAGAAAATAGTTAGGAAAACAAGCAAATTATTACAGACTTGAGATGTATGTTTCAAGTCATATTCTCAGGGACACTTTTTTAAAGAGGTAACTATTTACAAAATAAAACCAAATGGAGTTCTAGGAAAGTGTGAAATTAAGAGGGAATAAGAGGGTCTCTGGCCACGGTGTTTCCAAGTGGCGAAGGGTCTGTCTCATACATCTCAGGGCATTCGTTTCAAATCTTTGTCTAGGTAAAAAATACCCAAACCAAACTCTAAGTTAGGACAGAAGAACACAGATGATCTTCTGAATCAAAAACTTTTTCCCTGGGCAATATACCAGGCTCTAGAAGAGCACGCTAACTCCAGCCACGTCTCACAAACTGGATTGTCAGAGGCACAAAACTGCAAGAGCAGAGACCTCTACCCTCACCATAAGGAGGAACGTGACCAAAGATGCCGTGCACCATATGCCAAATACATTCGGAAGGGGACCGCACACAGCCTAATTACAGGGTAATCTTCTTCATTAGCCAGCTATAGGAGTCTGATGACAAAATGAATCAGGACCCCAACTATAGGATGATGTTCCCATCACTCAAGGAAACAAATATGCTTAGATGTGACTTCAGTCACAATTACAGGGAAGCCAGTGCCCTTTTCCTCATCCTCTGCCTTGTTTCCTTCATCAGAGTCCTTTTAATGCTTCCTTGTTTGTTCACAGGCACCCTTCCAGAGTTGCAGGGTAAGGGAGAGAGAGGAGAGAAAAACCTGATGGCAAAACTCAACGTCCCCATCTGTACAACAGTATCAAACCCACGGCAGATAGCTTGAAGCTCTCCCCCTAAGGCAGTCCTATGCTGTCCTCCTTCAGTAACCAGGACATCCTCCTCCCACTTCCTGCTGTTCCAGCAGCCCCCTGGAACAAAACTTTCCAAGGAATCTTAAAACAAAAACCTCTAGCTGTTGGTTTTCACGTAACTATTGCATACTACAGTTCAAAACAGAAAATATAATGGAATGGAATAAAATTATGTGATAAATCTTTGAAAAATCATGCCTCTACTCACAGGTTTATCTCACATCTGGTGACAAGAAGCTGCTGCAAAATCTCTCCTCTTCAGCAGCAAATACGAGTTAAGATCTTTAGCCTTGCTAGCAGAATTCCAGGTAAGGCCATTACAAGTCAGTAGTAAACAGCTTGAAGTTTCCCAAAAGTCACAATGATGAAACCCAAGCTCCTATGTTTTCATGAAGACAGGAGCATATAAAGTTCTTTTACCCCTTCTGGACATGATAATAACCATTCAGTGTAAAGACACATTTTTTCACCAGGGAAAACTATGTTCCCACCCAGCGCACAGAGCGCAAAAATCTCTCTTCGAAGTACAGAAGAGCAGCTCATTGCAAAATGTTAGCTCTGCCAGTACTAATATGCTGATCCTCCTGCTCTAGTAAAGGAAGAGTGAGACGAGACCTATCACCGACTCACACAGAACATAGACAAAAGCTCTGTATTTTCTACTGAGCAGTGGATCATGCCTGTAAGATTTCCTAAATAAACTGCTGGAAGGCGTGACGCTACATAGGAAAAGACCCTGACTCCAGTTAGAGAGATATTCTTACTCAAGGAATGAGAAGTGCTTAGACTAGGCAGAGGATCATAAATTACACTCTTATTTCAGAGTTGCCAGGCAGTCTAAATTGCACTGGAGCATGAAGTCAGTAGAGCAGAGACATGAGTCGCGATTATAGGGAGGCTGCACCATCCACAGTCATCCTTTTTTCCTCCTTTCCCTCCCTTTTTACTGTGTCTCATTGTTTCCTTAGACTTTCTTGTATGCTTTATCTTGCTTGTAAATTTATTTTTGTAAGAATTTATGCTTACAATGCAAAAAAGATAATTATCGCATTTGAGAACTTAATATAGGAATGACACATAGGATCACTTGATAGGCACAAAAGTCTCAAAAAACTATCACAGCTACGCAGTAAGCTATTATTCAGGTCAGGATTGCACACACAAACGTGGCTTGCACCAGGCAGAAAATCAGCACACAGAATATGGTTCAGATCCTATCTCCTAAAAAGGTCTAGATGAGGAAAGAACTGGCCCAGGAGGGAAAGGCTGCAGCTTGACATTTAAATTGACTCCCGCATGATAAGACAGGCCAACTCACTAGGAATTCACTTAGAAGTGCATCCATGGCAAAGACTGTTGTTTGACTACGTTAATTAATATTAAAAATCACAAGTTCAATGATAAGTTTGTTGTAGTTATAGAAGCAGCATATCAGTTTTTAGTTTCATGTTCCCAGCACAATTTTACCAGCCCATTAGGCCTTTGCGCAGCAGGTACCAACGCCAGCACCTCTTCAGTGAAAGCCATCCTTACAACCCTGGGGGAGCACGGGGCCCGGATAGTTTCTAGGTCCCCATCACTAACATCTTTGTGAAGAAGTTTACATCTCCCATCCCTCAAGGCACTGAGCACTTGGGACCTTGCAGAACAGCCAGCTGAAACAATAGGAATGGTTTGTATAGGGCGACGTGAATGCCATAGGTATACTTTGAACCCTTGCCGAGAGTTTATTTGGCTGCCCAGTTGTGAACACTCCTGTCTTAGGACAAGCAGGCGCACAACTGCTGCCGCTGACACAAGGATGGGGACAGGGCAGACGTTCCCCTCTTGGCACCACTGCACAGGGAAATCAGCCTACGCTGCCACAGAAGCCACAGCTCCAGGGAGAAATACACAACCAACGCACACGAAAAATATGGGCGGAGATCTCGCGTTTCGGGTTTCCTCTTTCTGGAGCCAGTCCAGGCCCAGCTCCCGCTCAAGGCAGGACAATCTGTCATCAGAGAGCAGCAGCACGACAGAAACGTTCAGCTGTTCCCTCTTCCCTTGACACACCACCAGCACGGGGCAAAGCTTCAGCTGGCTTCAGGCTCTGGCTCCTTTTGCACCACTCTGCCACAGAGATCGAGCTCAAGTCTCTAGCTTGGCACCTGCAGTATTAAGAAGAGCTTAGAAACCCTACATTTACATCTTTTTCCTCACCCAGGCAGTCTTAATGACCTACACTAGACCTCTGAATGACTCATGGCTTAAAACATGCCAATGGGTAAATTTAATGTCATCAGTGTGCAATAGGAAGCAAAGGCTGTTCAGAGCTCAGCACAGCGCAGTCCCTGTGGTCAGGGGTCCTCAGTGAAACCTCTGTGTAAGTACTCAGCGCTAGTAACTGAGAGTTAGTAATAGCTATGCACAGCTCAACACACTTCACTCAAATGCATGGAAGAGATGGTGGAATCAAGGTAAAAGAGTGGAACTGAAATAAGTATTTTACAGTCCAAAAACTACAAACAGCAATAATAAATGACTCCTCAAACAAGTACAGACATTAATTATACCAGAGGAAACCATGCACACCTAGATACACAGGTTCTTTTTGTTAGGGCATTTCATGTTAGTCATTACAAATTACCACCAATGCTTAGCACAAACCCTATGAGTCACAACCATATTCATTCTAAAAATTCTGATTTCCCGTTTTATGCAAATATTCCAGGAGCTGAGCATCCACCCCAACCTCACTCCCTTCCCAGAAAATGATCCTCCATCAACCTGTTGTGCAGAGCACGACTGTGCAAGGGTTTTGTGGTAATATTCTTAGTTGGGAGTTGTTCTCCCTCCCTTTGAGGTGATACCATGTTGCCTGCCCTGTTACTGTTTTAGGCTAAAGAAGACAGACTGCCAGGAGGAGCATGGCAACTTGTTGGAGAAAAGCCTGGCTTCTAAGCAATTTTACACTTGATTCATGTAAAAAAATCACAAGTTATAGCTGAAGGACGTTCCTAGAGGTCCTAGCTCTTGCTTCAGTAAGCTCTGCAGTCCTGCCTAGACCTTATCCATAACATGCACAGTTTCTGCAAGATTCTGGTTACTTAATAGTTATTTTTTAAGGCAAGTCCTAAACTCTGAAGCCATTGCTTCAGTAAGGAGTTGAAAGACTCTTCCTGCTACCTTAGGCAACTGAGGAGCGAAGATAGTTCACAGGTTTTGTTTCTGTTTTGTTTTTTAAACTTCTTCCGGAAGCCATATAAGAGAACTTATTTTTTATAAAACACACTTATCTAAAGCCCAAGTATTACTGTGAACAAAGTTCACCATAACAAGAAATTAGGGTGAAAAAGAGTAGAAAAGGCTGGTGATACTCACCTTTATGTAAATCAGTTCGTGCAACACTGTTTGCGATACCTTGCATAGAACCCGGCACCCTATCTCAAGTATAGTCTTAGTAAGGTGGTGTGAGAAGACAGATGAACACCATCAAATATTTAATGATACCGAGAAAATGAAAGGCTTAGATAGCAAATTAAGGAGAGGACATGACAAGTGCGCATCAAAGACAGAAGGGTAAAGAGCAGTTTGCTGTCTCCTGTTCTCCCCAGCACAGGAAGCTACGGATCATTCATAAACTTTTCAGAGTAAAAAAAAATTACACTTTTCTTCACAGGTGATTGCAAAGCTTTTCATCACAAGAAATTACTCAATCTAAAGTCAACAATACTCAGTTATTTGGAGTAGCAAAAATGCCAGCAGGGTTTCACGTCAGGCTGATCTCTAAGTACGTAAGGCAGAGCCACAACTCAGGGTAGGACAACCCACGCACCAGGGATTTCTCACGTTTCACCCCAGACCACCCAACAGCAGCCACTCTCCAAGGAGACAGGATGCCAGAGCAGGTGGGTGGGCAGCGCCGCTCGAAGATCTAGCTGCAGTTTGACAGCGATGGAGGAGCTGACAGACCCCTCGTGTGCTGCTTTTCTCAACGGATGCATTCCTCCTGCAGAACTAATCCATCCACACTGCTAGAGGCACCATGGTCATGGTTGCAGAGGTACTTTCCACCCTCTTTCCAGGAAGTTACACTTTCAAAATACATGTTTGGAAGGCTTGAGAGTTTTTATGCTTGCTCTCCAAGAATAAATTACACTTTTGTGTAAAGTATTTTTGGTAATTAGACATAATAGTTTGGAAGGGGGAAAAGAGGAAGCCTGGAAAACGGCTTTTTATTTTGAATGAACATACAAGGCACTTAGAAATACAGCCATATCACAAGAAATTGCTAAACCCCAACATCTGTATAGGCAGTCAAGCACCAGCCTTTCAGAAGCTATGCACGTGCTCAGCAAGCTGGATGCAGACATCCATCATGCATACCAGTGGCTCCAGTTCTACTTTTACTCCTGGATTCTCCTAAACTCTACAGCGGGTAATGAAGGCAGCGCATTCAGCCAACAAAGAGACAAAGAAAAGCAGAAAGAATTCCTTAGCTACAGATGACTGCTACACATTCTGTTCTTTTTTCTTTGCTTCAGGGTTAGGTCATCAGGTAATTTTTAGTACAAGAGCTGGGATTTACAGCCTGTAGAATTTTTTTGAAAGCATCGTATCTACAGTATTATCCTAAATGTGATTTTTTTTCCCCCCTCAATGATATTCTAACATCAAAATATTTTTTTAATTTTAAAAAAATATTTTCAAACAATTTAGAAGAATAACATTTCCTATGGCTAGCGTATTACCAAGACAGTTAATGATCACCAACTCTTCCTCATCCTTGAGGATTCTTGTGCCAGTAAACACTTCACGTAATCTCATAAGGCCTCAGTGTCTCACAAACAGAGACTTTCTGCTCATGTTGATAAAAACAAGAATGGAAATCTTGTACTACTTGTTAGCCAAGCAGTTACTTCCAGCACTCCTGACCTTCTACAAACTGTCACTTTTAATTGTAACATGACTAAGGGTGTAATTGGAGATCTGTATTTGTTGACGTCTCTAGGGTAGTATTCTCTTAACATCTGAAAAATCAAATACAAGCCACATACATAGCTTTAAGAAAATATAAACCAGAAAATCATAAACAGATGCAAGAAAAACACAATTTAAAACTCATTCTCCTTTTCAAAACACTTTTTAAATTCTGAAATATTTCCAGGAGTTCTGCCATCTCCTTTTACTTATCTACTGTAGAAGTGTGTAACTGCTAAAATCCTGTGCAAGATTGATATTCCTAATTAGGCAGCTCCATCACTTTTGCTAAGGACCTTCGAAAGAAAATAAGAAAAAAAATCTGTAAAGTATCTGATCTTTTTCTAGTTATCAAAATCATAAAGCAAAAGACAACAAAGGCCCTGTAAGTGGAAATCGGTAAGAATTCAGGACTGGAGCAGAAATTGAAGAATCACCTACAAATGTGGTTATTTGAATTTTCATTCCTCTTGTAATAATCTCTTTTACGCGGCACTAATCATGTGAGAATTCTCCTTCTACACTCAAACAAGTAGATGCCTTTCCATGAAAATTCCAGTAGTTGTAACCACACTTTCCAGATCCCTGCATTTGAATATAACAATCTCAGTTTAAGTAAAGGTATGCATGGCTGCTGGAAATGTGCTTTTTTTAATTCTAGGAACTGACAGGCAAAGAAAGATATATCAATAAAACATTATAGTCTGCCTACCCTCCCTTTAAAATTCCCCACACAACTGCACCAAAAAATCTGTTATGTTAAAATCTCAGAATTATCTGACAGGCATGAAATAACTATGAAATTTTTCTAGTTAGAACTTAACTTTTGTGATTCTGAAAGAGTGATTATATTCTACCTCCTCTATGGACAAAAATGAGAAGCAATAGTGCAGACACCACCCTTTTTTTAAAAGAGTAAACTATCAGAAAGAATTACATAAAAGGTTTAATATGTATTAAAATTTGAAGAACTGCTTTTAAACAAGAAGTCACTGAAGTAATTTTTGACATAGTAACTGACACTTATTTGGGGTATTCCATAAATTCATTGCCAGCTAGAGCCTCAGACCTACAAACTCGCTATGACTTAAAGTGGCCGCTAAGCTTTTGCAGGGTTACATCCTGCCTGCGGTCAGAACACAGCACTGAGACAAAATATACTCTAAAACTGAAATAAAAATGAGAACTTTCAGGACTCTTATGCATGAGTTAAATACTTCTAACTACAGAAATCAGTGACTGAGGTTGTAATTGTTCCCTCATAAACCCACTTCTGTCCCATACCCTGAAAATTCTGCGTAAAATTCTTAAAATGTATTTGGCCTGAAAAAAAGTAAGACTCCACATTTAAAATTACTGAAGAGCTCTAGACTCTCAGGATTACGAACAACTGATTGTAGCTTTTTAAAAACAACAGTAATGACAACACCGTATTTTCAGTATCTGACAAAATGTACAGAAAACCACAGACAAATAAAATCACCCGCACCTGGTCATTTTTTCTCCATTGCCATGAAACTCTACGTCAAGATTAATGAATACTAATAAGCTGAAGAACGTAATACAGAATCAAGATTAGAAATAATTCTCTGGGAGCTGCATCATGTGTCCTACCATGTTAAGGGCTTCCTGGACCGTAATTTCTCCAACAGAACTCCCTACTTTGTTGGTAAAAAGAGGTACAAGATTTTGCTTTTACAACTAAGACACAGAAAGGGTATTTCTGTCAGTATTTAACACGCTGAGAATCTGAACTGATCCCCCGAAGACTTACTTAGCTGGGACTGGGAAATGTTTTCCCCAGAAAACCTTAAATTTCTTACTGAATAGGCATGATTTATATCATGCAGTGTTGAAGGCATTTTGGGAAGAGTTCAATCTCTAAAATGGCTAGAGATCTTCTTTGGAATTTCATGTAAACAAATACAAAAGCATGCCCCTTATCTCTCCTCCAAAAAATCTTACTCTGTAGGGAAAATGCTTGTTGAGCTTCACAGTCCATCTCCTGGGGTAGGGACTCGTCTTTCGTGTGTATTTTCTGGTACAGTGGTGTGATCCAACTATCCCAAGCAAAGCTGTCTTTTAGATACTTTCACCATGCCTACAGACACTCTATTGCTCAAAACACTAAATCCTGAGATGTTCAAGATGCTTCTATGAGACAGCCTCTTCAAAGTTTACACTAAAGATCAGTCATTATGGAGATATGCTCTATAATTAGTAAACAATAACTAGATTCTCTGTGCTGTGTAATAATTTTACTGAACAAATAGCTCTCAAAATGTACTTTTCATAATTTCTATATACAAAACCCATAGAAGAATAAAGCTTTAAGTAATGGTTTTACAGAACACACTGCAATTAATCATGGCATAGTATGTTCCCAGATATTCAATAACAAGCTCACAAATCAGAAGCATCTATCACAGCGCATTTAAAGTTGTAACACGCCCTCTCATCTTTGCAACTACAAATGATTTTTAAGACGCCCCACTCTTCAGCAGCACTTAGCTTTCACCCAGTGTAAATTAACGTAGAAGTACTGAAATCCTGGAGGTTTGATTTAGGGATTTAGGGACAACATTCAGCATTGCCTCAGACACTGATTACATGATAAACTAATTTACTAAGTGGAAAGCTTCTCTGAAGTAATCTTTGGGTAACCTAAACAGATTCAGTTAAGGACAACACACAGATTTAACTTATAATAAGGCATCTTCTCCACACAATGAGATTGTGCTAACATGCAGAGTAACACCACTTGCAGAATTTAATTAGTGCAGCTTTTAAAGCTTTTGCAAGCCATAGCTAGTACTTTTTTTTCTTGACTGTGTGATTAAGGGGCTATAGCAATTAGAATGCACTGTTAGCATTTTCAAGGCTACTTTAAAATAAAATGTAATCATACTAATAATCATCTAATTTTTTGTACTTATTTCATTGTAGCCTCTTTTCACTAAACCAAACAAATAAACAAAGCTCAGAATAATGAGTGACTGTGCTTTATGAATTACTTCCAACGTGCCTCTAAAAAAACCCAAACAAAAAACACCCCAACTTAACAACCAAATCTAAAAATCTGTGATTAATCTATCGAAAAGCCCAAACCATTGAGTTAACAAAACATTAGCAAAATCAAGGCTTTGGAAATATGCAACAGGGCGATTACATTTTGAATTTTCACATTTTAAAGCCTTTTCGCCCCCCCTTCTTTCTTCCCACAGCAGAAATCAAATCATCAATTGTGAGTGAGTGATTACCCATGCTTACTCTAAATGGTAGGATAACACAAGTTACAGAAACATGGACCAAGACTACAGTAGTTCACAAAACATAAAACAAGGCTAACAGATATGCCTTCTTTAGGATAACACACAAGCATGGTTTTAAGAACGTTGTATCAATAGCTCATTTCAGACTACGCAGTGTTTTGTCCTCCTTTCCAGAGGTGTGTGAAATAAAAAGTGGTAAACATGTTCTTTTCACAATATTCAGTTCAGTAAGAGTTTAGTTGCAAAAAGATTATACTTGCATAATATAAAAACACATGATAAAGCAAAATATTTTTAATTAGTAAGCCAATCATAAATAAATTCACCTAAAATTAACAGAAGCAGCAGCTGTGTTCTTTCTACATGGATACTTTTTTTTAGCATGTTTTAATAGTCAACTTCATTGTCTAGCCTGGGACAAAACAATTCATCATTGAGCACTCGATAATTCTACACACTGAGCTAAGTCTTTTTTTTGTTATATTTTTTACATTTCTTTACAAATGTAATATTTATGTACATTATATATCTTATTTCTACAGCTGATGTACTTTACTGAAACTCTACAACTTTCACAGGGAATTTGCTGAAGTCTTTAGTAAATATGAATCATTCCTTTTAAAAAGAAATTCATATAAACAACCAACATACAGCATGGCCCTTTGACATCTCTGTTAACAATTTGGATCTGGAAGGGCTTCTATAATAAACGTAAGAAAAAAAAGCTTTACCTAATTGTTCATTTCGTTAAGAAATACCATCCCACATAGCTACATAAATTTACCGGCTTGCAATAAACAGAGCACCATACCGCTGCACAACTGGAAACATGTATAAACCAATTTCAAGTTTACTAGTAAAACAGCTTCATCACTCCTAGCACTTTTAGACTGAAGTAAATCTGCAAAATTCTTTTGGAAATGTATACTTCTTCATCTGTAAAGCTTCCGAAACAGTGCTGGTCACTGTATATTGTGAAGAACAAGCATCCACTTCCGTAACTTCCCATATGCTTCTCTTGGCCCATGCTTCCATCTGAAGTCACAATTTTTCTTCTATTTATTCCTTGTTCACTTACAAATCTGCTGTTGAATATTAAGTAAGAATTCATAATATGAAAAAGCTGCTTCTGTCCGATCCTCAATTAAATGCTGCAAAAAATCTGTTTTGGCAGGGTTCTCATCTCTGAAAGTAGAGAGGAAGGCATTTTAGTCCAAACATTGAGCGAAAAATCCACTGTAAATTCAAGCAGAGGCATAAGTTCTAATGAATTGCTTATTGTCCTTTGGAGTCTAGATTCAGTCGAAAGATACTACAATTGCAAATAATACAAAGTTTAGAAAAAAACCCTGAAGTTTGTAACACACTATCAACCAACAGAATCTTTTTAAAAAGTATAACAGAGTGGAAAAGAGGGTGAAATAGCATTTAAAATATTTTGTAGAAACACAAATAAGGAAATAAAAATGATTTTGTTTTAGAAGTTCAGAAATATGCTGGTGGCAATGAATTCTGAAAGGGTTAAATTAAGTCCTGATAAAGACGAAAAAAAAATGGGAAATTTACATCTCTGGTTACAAGTAACCTCAACCCCCTCCCCATTTTTTCTTATCTGGCAACAGAACAGAGAAGGTAAACATCTCGAAGACCTCGTACCCAAAATTATTGCCCCAATAAGAATTTCCTGGGACACAGCAGATATTTGCTGGGGCTCAGTCTCTGTACCAGTATAGCACAGCGTGCAGTAAAGCTCTGCTATTTACTGTGGTCTCTCAGCAGTACTCGCAATTCAACCAGCAGCCACAACACCAACAGCTGTAGAGCTTCAGTCATATGTTTAAACATTATTTATCTGAGTAAGAAAGTCATCACACTCTCTTTAAGTGGGTCATGGCTTGAAAAGGCTTCAGAACTTGCCTCATATGTCATAAATCAACTGCTGTCCTATGGAGCTCATTAACAAATACATACAATTATTAAGCCATCTACAGATTATTAACCTCACTTGAATATTTTTATACGGATATATTGAAATTATAAAAGCTATACCAGAAGTTAACCTGGTCAAACTCATTGATCATAAAGATATCCAATGCTTTAGTATATTCTTAACAATATAAAAATATGCAACTAATTCCCACCAATAAAGCCATCAGTAACTGAATTTGCACTAGATTCAAAGATCACCTTTGCCGCTAAGGAGTTTTAGATAACAGCACTACATCAGCTAGAAGGAGGATGTTATTCAGTTTCTTCCAGGTGAGGTATTTCTGCTTTTCATCAGTGTCAAATACAAACTGTAGATACAAGTTGCCAATAATCTCTCAGTACCTAACACAAATACTTACTTTATTACTTGAAGAACTGGACTTAGAGGTCTACCGTCTCTAAGCCAAGATATAAAAGATCGGGTCCTTTCTGAAGAAAGTGCATCCATCTCAGGAAGCTGTGTCTGGTTGAAGGTAATTGAAAGAAGTCATCATCACTTATTATCAAGACTATTTTAAAAAATAGATACTGATAGTCATAACATGACCTATGCCATAATCTCTATCAAGAAATTACCAACCATGGATTATATATATACATGTTTTCTTCAGCTAAAGTACAAAAATTCAGTAATATCAGTTCTATAGGAAGCAGTACATCTTTAACTTAAACTGCCTTTTAAGTGCCAAAGATTTTGGAAAACAAGCTCATTTAAAAAGTCATCTTTTCAATATGCTGCTTTCGCAGCTTTCTTGCCTTTATCTTCCCCTTGCAATCAAGTTCCTACATGTTGCATTTTGCATCGCTGAAAAGACGAACAAGACATGAAGAAGTGAAATCCGAACTGTAAACAAATTTCAACACAAAGATTATACTGGACTATCTGGCTGTGGAATGAGCTGGAACAAAAGACCAACTAAAAAAGTCTGAGCCATTCACCAAGCTAAACATACCTACTCTTAGGCCGATAAACCTTTTAAGACAATTAATATGACAGAAAAGAATTTATTACAGACTTAAAAGTAATTCCACTGCTACCTTTATAGTAAATGAATGGAGGACGTAATTTAAAAGCAAAGATAACTTTTATTTCTGTTAGTTTTTTCTCTCTAATTTTCATTACAATAGATGCTATGTAACCATTGAAAAAAAAAGTTGCCATCCTTCCTCTACCAAAATTCTTCCTGAAAACTTTGTCAACTAGTACTCACAGCAGCTGATCAGAGGGGACAGTTTTAAATTGCCAATACAAGCAAAACACAACAATCTGAAGAAGCAGTCCAATTTTATAGTAGTCTTAAAGCTCACCAATCTTACAATTATCACTTGTCACTTATTTTTCCCCCTTCATACTGTGCAAGCTTTATAAGCAGAAGACATCTTCCTATGTGCTTCTGCAATGATTAATGCATTTTTTGGTACTATCTGAATGTAACCATTCGATTCTGAACTTATCTAGAGTGTCTTAAAACGGTCCATCCTTACCCACTACTTGTTGACATTTTGGAATCACTACCCACAGAAGATGGGTCTTCTCTTTAATTGCTGCCGTTTCACGCACAAGACTACAGGTTATAACACAAAACCTCGTCTCCACCAAAACACTTATCCAAGCACATTTGATGTTCTAATAGCTAAAAGTATTTCTTTTTAACATTCACTCAGGCTTGGAAGCTGTGCAAAACTTAACTCTCAGCCTTTACTTACAGGCCTATCACCTAATACCATAGACTCAGTATCTTACACCAGGTCTGGAGAACACAAGGCTTCTGAAAACTATGACATCAATAAAATAATCTTAAGCATTAACACTTCTAATTAGATAATTTTTGTATCCATTCTATGAAATCCCATCCTATTCTTGTGAGCCCACATGTATTTCTACAAAAATAACAGAAGAACATCATAGAACAACTTTTTGGCATTTTATGAATGCCAAAATTTACATATTTACATTCTTTTATTGAAAGCATTTGACAAGTTCCACCTGTCTCCTATGAAGCTGGCAAGAGGTCAGAAGATTCCCAATAAAAAACCCTCTAATTAACAGTTACATAATTAAAAACTGAAGATGCAGAAAAAGTAGAGTAAATACAGATCCCAAATGTAAGCACTATAGTGCACAGCTCATTAAAATGCCTACCATTTTCTGTGGTACTGATGCATAGTTTGGGTATCCAAGGACGTCTTTTATGAAGTTGTTATCACAGTTTTTTCCAATCCAAATGTAAAAAATCTGTAAGATGTCAGAATCAGGTTTAGTAAAGGCCTTGCCTACATTTTAGAGAGAGACAAGTGGTGACGTAATTCTAATAATACCTTTTATGCAAATGAATCACTTGAGATATATACATCCCTATATTCATTATTTGTATATTTACTTATTACTTATTAATAAATTAGTAGCATTTGGAATAAGATCATTAAATGTAAAAAATACAGATAGAATGCAAATACTGAAAGAACGAGGACACAGGACACGTATATAGGAACGGTTAATGCATTAACTTCCCATGTTACCTCCTAAAATGAAAAACCAAGAATTTTATAAAGTCACATCACTCTGTCAGTTACTGCACACTGACTTACCAGTGTAAACAAGTCATAGTAAAGCACTGGTTATCAAAACACATTAAAGCAATTATTTCAGACATCTGGAGACAGAAGCCAGTTTGACGTTCACACTCAGCTCCTAAAGTCACACAAGTTTTAAAGCAATTTCTAGACTGCCATTAGAGTAGCATAATGTTTTATCACGTTATTGGAGTAGCATAATGCTTTATCTAACTAATTATTTTAATGTAATTTCTATGATTACCTTAAACTGTATCTACAGATTTTGTTCACTCCCCACTATTTTCTCTCTCTTGCAACTCTTACGTCACACAAGCCACAAATCATAAACCCACTATATTTGTGTGTACCTGAGAAGTATTCCTGCATCAATGAGAAGTGCTTTATTAGAGAGACTGTAGTATATACAATTTAATAACCATTAAGAGAAATTTTTGAAAATGAAAATCCACTACTTCCACGGGGGGGGAAAAAAACCCTTGATGACAACTCTTGGTGTATTCCAATCAGTCTAGCACGAAAAATCTTAACCTCTGAAGCCTTAATATGCAACCTCAATTAAAGACAGTCCTCTGATCAAAATATGAAAGCCTTTCACTGGAACACAGATGACTGCCAGGTGACTTGGAATGCTGATTTATTACATTGTTATTCTTGAGAGTTGACTGCTTTTAATAATTCAGCATGCATTGGTTTTTTTAAATGAAAAAGGAACGTGTGAAACTGGTAACTTACTGAACCACAATCCATAAAAAAAGCTCCTTCCCTTGTTAACTTCTCTGCAGACAACTTCTGAAGAGGTGGTTGAGGAACAACTCTGTCATTTACATGTATTGTACTCTGTAACAACAAACAATACTCAGTAACACTATTAATATAAATAAATCATTTTTTATCTTAACCAGGTAAAATAAACAGGAAAAACATTTGTTAATCTCCAGAAAAAATGAGGATTCTCATGTAACAAAATGCCATGTTAAGCCTAAAATGATCACGCACAAGCAAATCTAGAATGTTACTTAACCTAAAGGCTACTTTATTACCTAAAAAAGAATAATGCAAGCTCATTTAAGTTGTGTATGTAATATTTCTCATGCTATAGATACCAAGCTATCAAAAGAATTATAGTGTCTACACTTCATTTTTCCACAAACAACTTTTGCAGATTTCTTCATTGAGTTCTACTTCACTAGAAATGTTGCGAGAGCAGAAAACTGTCAAATTCTACTCCCTATAAGGGTTCGCTATTTTACTGCATTCAAGTAACAGAAAGTTCCTTGATTTAACATCCCCTCTGAAGCGATACATGGGTTTTTCCACAGAGCACTATGACTGATCTGATCAATCTGACTGTTACCAATGACATTATTAAAAAATAACAACCATCTCTTCCTCCCCAGAAATAAAAACAAGCAAACAAAATTTAAAAACCCCAACCCCCCCAGCATTTTCAGATTAAAGCTGCTTCCCCTTCCAATACAAAAATAGGCTGAATATCTATTAAGAATCTGTGAAGCATTCTGCAAATAATGTAGGGGAAAGAAAAAAAAACAGTCTAGAGTGTAAGCACATCTCCACGTGGTAAAAGATTATCAGAAATCATTATTTTAAAAATTCCATATTATAATGCAATAGATGAGAATTTTTTTGAGATTTATACATACTACTGAATTCCACTGGGAAAATTCCAGGCTTTATTCAATGCTCTCAAGAATCAAGCGTTAAGAGAAAAGAAAATCAGCAAAGGCATAAATTAAAAATCTGTAATATATATAATAGAATTTCCTAATGAAACAAGAAATTTAAGAACAGCCTCTGTCACAAGTACTTTAAACTGGAGTAGTACTAAACAGCAGACTAGCACTCTGTTACATGATTTAAAACGTGGTTTGTCGATTAATTTCGGTAGGTAAGTAAGCCCTATTTTCTGTATTGTTCCACTAGAAATAACTGTTCTGAAACCCTTTGCTAATAAAACTGGATCTCCCAGAGAGACTGATGGCTCTTTACACACTGAATATAGTGTTTCAGTGTAAGTTCTACAAAAAGCTTAAAAAGGTTAGTTGAAGAAGCTGGCTTCTCAAGTACCGGGGGGAGAAGTATAGAAAGACCAACTATTTAATTCCACTGAAGAATACTGAGTTTAAACTCACGTATGTGAGTCTATGAAATACTTTGAAAGAAACTTTGAGACTATAAATAGCTTACAGGTTGTGCAGAACAATACCAACTGACAGACAACCTACTCAAGTGTCATACAAGATTATATGGCCATTTGAAAAATTCCTACATGTATTTTTCCAAAGCTAGTTACGACTAACAAGCTTGTGAAAACTTACTTAAAAAAACAATTTATTTTTGCAATTAAAACTAACTTTGACCCTAAATAAAATCCTATCTTACGTTTCACTATTAAAAATTCCATCCTCTGTAAAAGGCAAACTAATAAAAACTGGTTTTGTCATGAAGTACTTCCTCAGGCTGATCATGACCATCCAGAAGTACAATTCTATTTCATCCACATCAGTCTGAGGAAACCACTGGAAGTTTGTTATTGCAGGCAACTTTACCTGGTTTCAATACACAAAACCTAGAATCCTCCACCAAGTCTATTTAATCCATTTCCACTAGACAGTTCTAAAACACAAAACTACACTGGGGATGTTTCCAATGCATAAAATCTTCTCCACTTTCCTTGTATAATAGAAAAATATGGAATTATTGTGGTCACTGAAACACAATGAAATAAAATCACAGTTCTTCTCATAGCACACTAATGTACTTGCAACTTAAAACTGGAAAATAAATGTTTTTCTTGATTTCTTTTATAACTTACAGAAAACGCTCACATTAAATTACAACAACTTTTAATTAAATTATTGCAGCACAACATCAGGTTTAATATCCCATTAAAACTAGAAAATGTTATAAAACAGGTTTCGTATATTACCTCATCAATCAACCTGTCTATTCTGTACAAGTTGGGATGTATCATTTTCATCAAATGAACAAGAGGCTGGCTCTTCATCTGGCACATTGCATATACGCGATCATCCAAGCGTGTACTCGTGCCTGTTCTAAATGCTTTCTGTAAGAGAACAGTCTTGTTACTCAGATAGATCCTATATTTTATGTCACATCTAAATGGTGTATTTCAGACTTTTTTGAAGTGTCAAAGATGGCAAAGCTTTTGTAAAGAAATGTACCTTATTGAGATACACTAGAATCTTAATCAAATACAACTTGAATACAGTACATTTTAAACCTTAATCTGTTCTCCCTCTTTATTGGATGAAGCAGAATAGAAAAAATTCCTCCCCCACTGATATAAAATCCGTATGTGATTGAGCCAGCATTTCTCATTTTTATTCTTGACAGATGTTACTGGCCTGTGAAACTCACCAATGCAAGATATCACAGGAAGATACGAGCTTAGTAGAATTCAAAAAAGATACTATTGTAGGTAAGAAGATTGTCTGATTTTATATTAGTAAGAATTAAATGTTAAGGAAAAGCTTTGGAAGAGAAATATACTTTCACGTTTTAAAGCAGAAACTAGGCTTTCATAGGACAAAATTTATTTTGTAACTCTCTCTCCTACTAGATTTTTCAGATCTCCTTTAAAAGCAATCACTAAACAATCGCTAGAAAAAGCAACACAATGGAGTAAGCACCTGATTCTGATACAGCAGAGAATATTCCTACAATCAAAGTTCATACGCACTTCTAGAACAAAGATAAGTACAGAGTCCTCTTCTCCTTGGCTGCCATAAGCATTTTGGTTTTGGTTTCTCTGTATCCCAGGTGTTTTCCTTATTGTTAACAAAGACAGTAAAAAACCCTTAAACCTATTTTTTCAGCCATTCCTACTTCTGTCTTTTACATGGACCCTCCTGATAATGGTGGAGAAAAAGCCAGACCATTTATTAACCGCATTACTTACACAAGTACCAAAGAAGTCCTAATCAGTATATTAGAGACTGAAGTAATCACTAAGCCAAAGAAAATAAATTATGATTGTATTTCTTACCAAACTTCCATAAAGTTTTGTTCATGATAAGAAAACAAAGAACTGTCAGACAAGAAAATCTTTGATCTGTGAGGTTCACTGATAACAAAAACTGCACTTAACTGCAGTAAGTGATCATTTTATTTTTAAATATGATGTTTGGTAATACAAACAAAGATACTAAAAAAAATATCAGGAAGTGGTAACTACTTCTGTATGAACTTTAAACTATATAATTTCAGTTTCTGTAATAGATTTCATTGTATCTCCATAGAAACTCATTTTACTTCTTTGTACTTTGAAGTACAAAGTATGTGCACTGAAAAATAATTGACTTGTTTTTTCTTCATAAAATAAATCTGAAGAAGTACTATCAAGCAGCTTCCAACAGTCTTTATGAGCAACATCAATTAGCTGCCAAAATCTGCCAATGCTAATTGTTACTATATATATATATATATATATATATTTATTTTCACTGTAAAACAAAATAAGACAACATATAAAACATTCAAAATCAAGTAAACCAAGAAACTGGTCAGGTACTAATAATTTAAAATAAGCTGACATGGTCATCTTTTACATAGGAGTTCTGTCAGCTTGAAGAGGATAAGCCAATTTTCATAATTTTAGAAAAGTGCAGACATAAAGCTATAGAATTTCTCAAATGGAACAATGAATTAAATATCAAACATTAATCCACTAGATTGTACATACCTGTTTGAGAAGGGCCAAAATATACAGTGGAAACAGCTTGAGGGAATTTGGTGCTATCAGCATGGACTGCTGCAGATTTGAGGCAGCTGACATATATGCTGCCAAGGAGTCTACCACAGCATTAACTAAGGCATCTCTTGCATCTGCAAGACTAGATGAAACTGAGCGATCCACAGCTGTTGGGTTAGAAGGATACAAGGAGTTACTAGAGTTAGCCTTATTCATTCCCTCGAATTTTGAAAATACTAGTTGTGTTGGGTGATATTTTAAGATTTTTAAAGAACCCACACCTGTGGTCCTAACTTTTTTTTTTAGGTGTAAATAAGGTGATTGCCCATACAGAAACTCACTTTCATGATGCTTAAAAAATACAGTGTGGCTGATCTTCACTCTCTAGTTCCTGCTCTTGGAGAATTTAAAAAATTGTTTAAAACTGCGGTATATATTCAAGACTAAATATAAATCCTGTTTTAAACTTTATACAAATAACTTATCTATTGATGAAACTCTCTGCTGTCCTATCTCCAAGATAAGGTTTACAGCAATTATTTTTGATCCCTCCCCCGAAATACCTTCCCTTATTTCCGTGGCATAATTACAATTAGTAAATAAAGCTTCATCTTTTCTCCTAAAGTAAATAAAGCTTCACCTTTCTCTGCTAAAAAAGGGCTGCAAATCCTTTGGTTGGAGGAAGCCACCTGCTGGACTGAATGCACATTTAAGATGAGATGCGTAACTGCTAGTTATTTATTCTGATGTATTTGACTATTAATATACAACACAGCATGTACTAAATGCTGCATAGACTCACAGGCGTTCAATGGCAGAGATCAGTCTATGAAACAGCTACTTATGACCCACAAGCAGGGGATAAATAAGACACCTCAATCCAGCAACGACAGGACAGAAGCATAGAAAACTAAGGTATATCATGGATACACTGTTGTCGGAAGTTCCCTTTTAGACTCCAGCAACTCACTGAACTGAATCACTCTGTTTCTTAAGTAATCCTGGAATGCTGAAGTTTGAGATAAGAACCATGATGATGATACAAAAATGAGGGTTATGTTTCTTTGTCCTTTAAAAAACTCTAGAAAACAAATGTAAGAAGGCTCCTTTCAAAAGATTAAAGTCCAGTAAATATTCAGACTAAGGAATATTTCAGTTAATAGCTTTCGTATAACTTTGATTTTGTCACCTTTTGTATTCTTAGGCTTCAGTGTGCTCCACTCCAACCTTCTTCTACAATATTCAGGCTTCCTTCACTACTTCATTGAATCGACTAGCAAAATTAAGAACATAAAAAAAGATATTTGATTCTTCCTGGTCTGTACTCACCCATGTTCGCTAAGAGACATACAACTGCTTGTACATCCGCTCCTGCATATACATCAGCCAGTGAGCTTACTACAGGCAAGCAAAGCGTGTGCACTCGAATTCGACGTTCACCTAATATAAGTAAGTAGAAATCATTATGCAGTATCTCCTGGTAGAAAGAGGTATACAAATTCAGTCATTACAGTATATCCCCTCTCATCTTGTACTCGTTTCGTAAAAACACACCACTCTCAAAATTGCTGTAACACTATCTCCTGTTCCTGTCTCTTAACCTGTTCAAATTCAGCAACATTCTAAAGCACTCAACTTATGAATCAGCACAAGTTCATAACACAAACTAGCTTATAACATACACAATAAGTGTCTTGATCGTACTAATGAAGTACATTGATTTCCATCCCAAAATACTGTGGCATCGTCCACAACAGAAAGTAGCTGCTATTCTTTATGCCCACCCAATGTACCAGCAGCTTGCTTCGATCCATCACGGGTCTGTGATTTTGGACAAAGCGAGTGCCAAACATGTTATTGCTTAGAACAGTATGCCTTTTAAGTAGAGGAATCTTGCTGAACCAGCTCTATGTAAGATGGACATAAATTACATTTTCCCACCAAAAGAGAGTTTATAAGGATCTACATTATGCGATTAACTGCCAAGTAGGCTCACTAGATTTGAGAAGATTCTCCTATGGTATAGAGAACAACAAAAGGCTGTGGAACTAACTATACAAACATTATGTTAGAAAAAGAAACAAAAACGTCAGTGGCCAATTCATTTGAATTTATTTACCTTTGCTGGAAGTATACAAAAGAGCTGTTTGAAAACAAACCAAAGACGTGTCAGTCAGACTTTCCTCGATGGACATTTGTACTGCAAATCCAGCATCAGGATTGACATTGGCAAGGGACAATAAGTCAGTAGATCGTACAAAAAAGTTCCCATGAAAAGTGTGTATTGAAAGACCTAGAAGCAGATTAAGTAATTCAAAGTGAGGTTAAAACAGCATGACAAACTCCTATCAATAATTAAAACCCACAGCCCTCAAGCTATGTTTCAGAAAACAGTAAAAATACTTATTCCATCATGCAGAATCAATTACATGCATCATGAGACATTTCAGCACAATCTTGTAGAGTTCACGTTCAATTCTGAACACTCCAAACTAAATGAGCCTTTACACTACACGTCAACTTAGTTGAAGTGAGGATGGTGCCATCTTAAGTAAAAAAAAACAAACACGCCGAAACCCAGATACCCAAATAGCAAAAGCTAGCGTAACTTACATGAAGAAGGTAATTATCTTACTCTTCAGCAAAAAAGAAATAACCTGAAATCTAACGTTGTTACAGACTAAGTGCATTCAAAATGACAGTTAACATGCTTACATCAACTTCTACATACGAATCAGTAGCTAAAACCTACCTTTTGTACACCTTATGCGCATAACTGCTTCAAATCCTATCTTTCTTGTAAGGTATCTTTTAAGGTCTTTTTGCAACTTCTCGGCCTGAGTAGGATTATGGCTACGATGGAAAGATGGATAGTAATAGATGCAACCAGCAGAATACTTGGATATGCATGCTGCGAAGGAGGAAGACATACGGTTAAGAAGTAAAACCATAACACGATGTCAGGACACAAAAACTGTGTCCAACCTTCTGCAATTCACATCTATGTTTCATCTTTTTCCTGATATGGACCCACATCTGTAAGACAATGAGAACTGGCCCAGACTCAGGCCCATGAAGACAGTGATGAGTCACTCCGATACACAATTATCTAATCGTACACTTACTTCAAAAAGCGTGGTACCTTTGGCAGCCAATACATGACTGCATGCAGAAATTTTTAACAGTGTAGAGGCAAAATTAAGCCTGTGTGCAGAGATGAACCTTGGTTTAATACTGCAAGAAGAGAACTCTGTTCAACCCTTGCAATTAAATTTTGTTCATTTCTTGCCACCTGTCTGTTTCCTGTTCTTGATCAGGAGAGTACCTTCTCGTTTAAAACTGTGAAATCCCAGAATAAATTGTCAGCTACCACCAATCAAATACTCTTGTTCTTTACTCTATCAACTTCAAAGTCAATTCCTTTGCAGCATTAGCTGCATTTACAAAAGTGCAAAAAGATTTACATGATTTAAGAATTCCTGAAGTAGCCTGTGCTTCTGAAGTAAGACACAATGTGAAAAGGGTGAATATTAGGTACTCCTTACCAAGAGAAGCTAGATCAGAATATTGTGAACTTAAGAGAAATAAATCCACAGCAGTCTGCTGGCCTGAGCAGTCCAGTGCCAACTTCTTATAAAAATCCGTTGCTGGACCAAGATGCTGGACCACCTTTGGTGAATAAATTATGTAGGAAAGAGTTACGACAATGATTGTGCTCTCTTAAGAATTCATGGAACAAAAGACATACTATTCAGTAGCAACATATCACAAAGAAGTTTCCTTTAAGCAATAATTTATAGGCATCTCCACCTGCAGAAATTCTTTTCCTTATGCTCCACATTCTTTTAGCTTGTATTTACAAGCAGTTATGATACTACTTTCAAAGAAGTTTATGTTCTCATACAAATAAACATTCATGTAACTATGTAACACTTACTGGATGCTGTAAACTACAAGGCCATAAAGCCAGTAAAAAAATACTGTTTTAGGTCTACAATGTAATATATCCATGGTTTGGTTCAAAACTGACATTGATATTATCTGTCAGAGGTATTTGCAGCTTCTTTGGCTTGCCACGAAAAGCTATGGTCCAAAGGCCCAAGAGACAACCCATGCACTTTGAAATCAGTAATACCACACATACATGTATAAATTAGTCATCTTAAACACACAAACATAGACATTGAATAATTAAAATTTAGTTAAGTGTTATAAACAAAAACCAAGAGCTGATCTGCAGAACTATGCAAGTCAGAAAGACGTGGCAAATCCCCAGTTTCATGAGACGAGTATTACAGGAAGTTTATGTACCTTTGTGCTTGACCTTTGATTGGGATCTTCTCTGGAATGCAAAAGCCCTGCTCCCAAAGATGGTAACTGAGTTTGAAACACCGATATCCGACCACCCGTTGGAGACATCAGTTTAAACGCAGCCTGAAGAGCAGGGCCCAACGTGCTGTGTGTTTCTCTTGTATTGGTGAACATATTTGGTAATGCATTCAATAGATCTTTTATCAGCTGTAGAACAGATTGCAAGGTGTTTATGAGATTCTGCAAGCTTGAGATTTTCTACTATTTCTAAAAAGCTGTACTGTCATAACTAAAGTGATGAACAACCAGTACCAAATATTTCAGCTTAGTTTCAACACACTAAGGAAAACAAAATCACAATTTTAAAAAATTATGATGCATCACACAAACAACATGTAATACTTTTATAATTAAAAAGTAGCATTGAAATTAAGTATTATGAAGATAGGCTTGAATTCAAAGTTTAAAAGGAACCTCTGTTTTGAATGTTTACCTCTTGAAATTTCATGATATATTTTCAGCAAACATACCTCTTTGCTTTCATGGAGATTTACAAGTAAACTATCTGGTGTAGGTAGGAAAATATCTGTAGGGAGAATGTAAAAAAACATTTTATTAAAGAAAAAATTAATATTAAAATAGTACAAAACATTTCACTGCCCACTGCTATACATACCATAAAATACAGTCTACTTTTCTGATACATATATTAGAGAGAATAATACAGTTTATACAAAGCTTGTTTTATTCAAAGCAAAATCAACATTTGAGTTTCACTTCTTAAACACCATCTACTCTGTAGTTAGCCTAAGAACATTTTTTAAAAATATATCCTCTATACATTCAATAAAACTGACCTAATAGCAGAATGTTTGAGAGTTTCTAATCTGTCTTCTGGGAAAAAAAGTAGCTTTTCAAAAATTTAGTTTCCATTTTCTTTTTACTTACCATCAATATCTGAGACAATCAGCATCTGAGGCTGAGATAAACCTTCTTGCAAGTTGTAAAACTGAACAGTGCTGTCAAACGTTATGAACCCTATTCTTGTTCTTGAGTCTCCAGGCAGCCTGAAGCATTAAAAAATAAACTATTAAGCCCTAAATTTCTCTCAAGACAAATACATACACACAGCTCCTGCAGATGTTAGCAGAAACTTAGCTCATGTATACAGGGGTGAAGAGAGAGCAAAAGAAGAGAGATCTGAAACATGAATTCAAGTAATATTTCTTCAGTATTTTCTGAAGAGCTGGAATAATCATACAGTATACAAAACTGTTACAGGTAAGCACTCATTAATGTATCGACATTTTGTTCCAAGAGAGAACTTAATGGGTTCATTTCCACATTACACTGACACATAAAAGAAGGTAGCCTTCTCAGTTCTTCAATAGAAAATGGCAATTCTGCTCTTTCATAGTCCAAAAAACCCATTTAGTAACGTAGTTACAGGGTACTTGCAGCTCTAAACCAAAATCCCATGTCTCTACAAAGCAACATACTTAATTCTCATGCTGACTATATTCCTACGTACGGCATTAAAAATACAAAAAGAAAAACTACACAGGATTTCTCAAATAAAATATAAAACATCAGCAAGTGCCAAAAACCATGACAGTGAACAAAAGCAACAGAGGCAAATAATTGTTTTTACCATCTGGGTATACAAATGAACTGAAGGTACTGATTTTCGTATAGACTTTGCGTGGGACTTTATGAATTTTCCTAGAATAATTTAGCACGTTTCTGAGAATCTGTTGACAAAATACCCATAAAGATCTGAACAAATAAAGACTAAATCAATAAATGTAAGCAAAGAATTTTATTGTACATGTTGGTGTCTTTATTAAAATCAAGTTTCTGAAGAAAAACTTGTGGAAAACAATTTTCAGATCAAGGCCTCCACAGATGCAAATTAGTTTTCAAGACACGAACATACTGAAGTTTATCAACCATCCCTCCAAAAGCACCACCACCAATCCCACCCATGCTGTTCCAGTACAAAAATGAGAACAGAGACAAAGCAGCACAGGTAGATCTCGGTAACCGTGATCTAAAAAAACCCAAACTGACAACACAATTCAGCTAGGCAGTCTCACACTAGTGGTGACAACATTCCAGTACGCAGCACCTCAGCTGTTTCAGCACATGAACCTGCCAATTTAATCTCTGTAATTTAGTTATTTTTGTTGGTCTTGGCAGAGTGGAAGCACACATTTTACAGACGTTTGCACAATCAAGCTGTTGTTAGAAGTTACAGTTAAATACTCTTTGCAGATAAGTAAGTAAATTACTTGCAGATCCACCTTTAATCACATGCAGGGAAGATCGTTCTCATCACGTAAAGTGCTTCCACAGCTGATATTGGGGAGGGGTTGACTTTTTTGCTGGGTTGGTGGTGGGGTTTTTTTGGTTTTGTTTTTTTTTCAGACATGTAAGTTGCATTTCAGAATCTCAGGCAACAGAACTTGTGTCCTTTAGGGACAGAATGTTTAAACACAAATGTTTATGCAAGTTCTCTGCAAAACTGTAGGTTACTATTTTTCCTAATAACATGTTAGCTAATTTCAAAAGGTTAATTATATTCTTACTTGTCTAGGTTTTCCAGCAATGACTGGCAGACTATTGTCAAATATCCAGCCTCCACTGCATTATGAGACACATCTAAAACAAATAAATATACCGCAGGCTGAGGAGGACGAAGCTACAAAGTAAAAAAAAAAAAAAGTTCAAAAATCATATTTAAAGTAATGTTAAAAATGATTAGTCATTAGAAAGGAAGTGGGAAAAGGGAATACTTGGAAAAGTGCAAGGTATACATTATACAGTAAAACTGATTTACTTAAGTAAGAGTCATGTGGATAGACTTAACCACAATTCCTAATGGTTAATAATTCCCATTTGTAATAAGCACGCAGTGTTATGCTTTAGAACAGAAATTGGATATTTTAGTCTCTCATTCCAAGTCAACTCAAACATGACTCTTTGATGTCCAATACTTCACTCTTCAAAACACCACTGTTCTTTAAGGATGTGGACAATGTGATTCACTGAGGGTTAAAATATTCTACATCCTCTTCCCAATCATACAGCAAGCTGTATTTATTCATTGCCACATGTCTTAACCAGTGTTTCAATTCAAAGACAAGAGAACAATGTATTTTTGCTGCTGTTAACCTCATCACGAACTGGGCCTTTTCCCAGGCCTTGTTTATCTTTCTTGGAGACAAGACTACTGTCACAGCGACTGTAGGTTGACTCCTACTTGGAATTGTTTCTGTCACAATTACTAACTAAAAATCTGAACCTGACTTAATTCTCTCGTTATTCCATTAGCGGTCTTTCAAAACCTCTTCAAAACGAGGGGACACCCAGAAATCATGTTGCATCAGACTCAAACCAGATTATGCCACATTAAACTACACTACACACATTGCAATTGCCCTTAACTGACAATCCTCTGAATATCTACATTTGCCAAAACTCAAAATAAATACAAATTTTAATTTTATTTGATGTTAACAGGACCTTCACAGACAAATTAATATTCACCACTGGAGCAATGTGCAACATTCATTTCAAACGCATTTATATTAACATGCAATTGTTCCTGGAAGTTACCATGAAAACTTTTTTTTACCATATAGTCTGAGGAAGCAATGAATTCCACAGTAGAATTTTGGACTTCCGGCCGTTTGTGAGGCTCTCCGTAAGATCGTGTCAGAGGATTATACATAAATTCTTCAGGAACTATTAAAAAAAAAAAATTATTTCCCCCCCCCCCCC
>Ga0065711_1006458_pt1 | contig 28110 bp, 19 predicted proteins | sample Hoacrofraction12_FD_59098 | JGI IMG/M metagenome (GOLD analysis project Ga0065711, IMG submission 59098) | Hoatzin crop microbial communities from Cojedes, Venezuela - Epithelial fraction 12 v2 (version 2) | ecosystem: Host-associated > Birds > Digestive system > Esophagus > Crop | place...
TTCTGTTCTATTCTATTCTATATTCAAACCAGTATTTTAAGTTCAGTGTGTGAAAAATATATGTATTCTGAACAAAAACGTTCATACGAGTTGCTAATGTGATTTCAGTAATACACTTTAAAAATGTAAGCTCATTAATGTTCTTGGTTATTTACATTAGCCCCAAGGAAGTATGAAATGATTGCTTGAGGGTTTCCCTTTGAATAACTCGAACCTTTCAGTTTATTGCGGCATATGAGTCACCTTAAGAATATTGTCTTCAACAGAGAGTAGGTATCAATGGATCACTTTGCCAGGCATCTCTCTAACAACATGGGGGATGCTCAGCGAAGGGAGGAGCAGGAGAGGAAGATCAAGAAGAGAATCCTGGTGAAACAAAAGTCCATGAAAGAGTGTAACAGGTCTATTTTGATAAGGAATCTGACCTCACAGGTCCTCACATTGGAAGAAACAAAAGTCCTGGACAGTTTTAATGTTTTATTTCAGACTACTGAGCTGCTGTCCCTGTAGCTGCTGGCAAATACCCAATACACTGAGACATAGGTCATCCCCTGTTATTAAGCTGGTAATGGAGAAGAAATCTGCATGGGGAACTTCATGGAAGGCAGCCAGTCAGATCTGGTTTGCATTTGTCCAGAGCGAGAATTTCCTTTGCTACTTATTGATGACTGCTTAACATAAGTGAGATGAGGGAGAAAGGCTGTCTGCAATGAATCAGACTCACTCTGGACAGATAAAAGAGAAAGGCAACAGCAGGGACTTCAGTATTGCAATCTGGAAAACAAAATAATAACAAAAAAGGGATTAAAGAGATAATTTTTAGTTGACAGACTGTGTTTGTAAAGCTACAGTCATTTAATGGGGAAACTGAATTTCCTGGTAGCATATATGTGCTGCCCTGGAGTTACTTGATTAAATAATTGATGGGAAATGAAACTACAACTGTGTGTAGGTTGATGAAGTACATGGACTATCTCTAGCACCCGCAATTTTTTTGTGTGAATTACTCCAGTCCCACCAGCACGCTTCTGAGGGAAGCTTTGTCTTCATCTGTCACTCCTGCAGGAGAGCGGGCCAGTCAGATATATTCCTTATCTGGTAAGTCAGCCTGGATTAGGGACGGGACAGAAAAAAGCTGCTCCTTCTGGAGCACAGTGTTATCTGGTGGGTACAACTAACCAAAAGAGATATAGCCATTCTGGTCAAGAGTTATATTAACTCTTCATCTTTCTGGGCTTCATCTAATGGAGCTTGTATGAGGGCTGCACCAGTTTCCCAGGGAGCCTGCTCAGGAAGGAACTCCAGAAGACAGGGCAGTTATTTCCTCTTCCAGGCAGAAAACGCCCTCTCTGAGTCTTAGAGCCCAGGTTAGTCCAGGAAGCAGCAAATATGAAAAAGCTTTGTGGAGCTTGTCTCTGTGTAGATGTGGAGACCTACAAATGATAGGCGTGGGCAAATGGGGAGACCGTGGTGTACCCCTGAAGTCTGAGTCAGAAGCCACATGAGCATGAAGACCACAACCAAGGACATAACTTCCCTCTTGCATGCCTCCCCGTTTCTATAGCCTGAGCTTACCCCACCCTAGCTAGAGTGCTCTGCATCATGGAAGAAGCAGAACTTTTTGGCATTGGAAATATCCTGTACGTCATATCAAAAGAAAATGATATCAGGGGTTGAATATAGAATAAGCTTCACCACAGCAGCAGACTTCATCAATCATTTTGTTCTTGGCTCTCATTTTGTAGGCAGACCTTCAAAGTCAGCTATGGTTTATTTGACATAATTACTATAATAGTACTCATCAGCTAGTGAACATAGAAGGCTCAGGTATTTGGTATTCAGGTCAATGTGCCACACGTGAATATTCCCTATCTTTGCACAGTGCTTGTTAGTGTAATGCTCAGGAATGGACTAATGTTGTGCGAATAATTTCAGCAGGGCAAGATTATATAGATCTACTCACCCCCAAACTCACATTATTTTTAAAAGCCATGTTTAAACTCATAGGAAGCCAAGAAGACTGCACATATGAAAGACTGCCTTATAGCGATCTGCAGGTTTAAAGGAATTAACCCTTTGGGAGGGTCTAACTGTTTATAATTTCTTTGCCTCCAGCTCAGTGGAGCATGAAAAAGAATCACTCCCTCTCCCAAACACAACTTAAGTTGGGTGAAAGTTAACCCAGGAAAAAACGCAGCACATAATGATCTCACAGACCTGGAAGCTGAAAGGTGTGGTCTTATCTTGGTGCCCACATAATCCAATCTCTTCCAAAAATTTCATGTATCAGTCAATGCTCATCATGGTTAAGTTTATAGAGCCATGAGGACTTATAAAGGATCCATAAATACCCTTCACTAAGTCACTGTTAAGACTATAACTAGTTAAGAAATTATTTAGCTTTTCTGTTTCAGCCACTAGACTCATAATTTTTGGTTGCCTTTATAGAGAAAAAAAATGTGTTCTGTGTTATCATAATCAGTAATAAACTTACGGAACGAGAGTTCTTTTTCTCCAGAATATTTTTTGTTTTGCCACAGAAGGTATTTCTTGTTTTGCATAAACATTTGAACGGAAGATTTTTCAATATTCTGGAAGAGACAATAATACCATTGCCTTTTTACGCAAAGGAAAATCAGACAAGGAAGAAGTTAAATGATTTATTTTGGTTTCTTGTAGAGTAACATTGAGAGGTGTATGCTGGCAGATGTGACCTTGGAGGCCAATGTTCTGGGCACCGTGGAGTCCTGGCAGCAGCAGAGGAATAGGACCAAGCATGAGAGAACAGGCTGTCCTTTACACAGCTTTGAGTTGTCTTGGGTCGCAGGGTACCCCATGCCTGCACTAAAATATGCTTAAATATCTACACGTCTCAGGTCACAGGGACGTTAAGTAGCTTAGTAGTTCCTTGATTTCTTCTGTATGAGTTACGATCCTGCTCCAGAAAAATGCCATGAAATTGAATTCACTTACAGTGGGAGGAGACAAGAAGCTGTAGAAGTACAGTCACCTAGGTATATCCCAATGAAATATGTCTACAAGATACACTCAGGCAATACACAAACCTGTGCCCAGAGACAATCAAAAGCCATGTTGTTGCTGTTATTGTTACAGTTATTACCTAGTACTAATTTATTTTACCTAGGAATTTTTGAATTCCTCAATGAGTGTTTTTGGACTGTCTCCTTTCCTGTGCAGGTGTGTCCATCAGATCAGGGCATGGATAGAGGATTGCTGTTTGATAGTCCGCACATGTGGAGGGATCAGAAACTTGGAGAGTGGTGACCAAGAAATAAGAAATCAAGGTAAACACTTCACTGCCTTTTGAAAGGTTCTTACTGAAAACTAGCTGAAGACATTGCAAATATTTCTGTTGTGTAGGGTGAGGACTTTATCAAAGAGCAGATCGTCACCATTATACTTCAATTAAAAATATGACAGTGCTGAAGTGTTGTCAGCAGCCATTAGTTGAACATCTGATGAGATGATAGCTGACTATTTAAGGGGACTTGAAGGATTTTTTTGAGATATTTGGGACCAAACACTTAGCCACTGTTTCCTACTGGTATGGGCACAGTTACAGGGCTCCATAGCCTGCCTTATTTCAAGATTTGTCTAATACCCTTGTATTTACTTTAATCTGGCCAGGAAGAAGACTGAAGTAGAGGATATGGACGCCTGCCCACTGTGCATGATCCTGGATGGGAGCCTGACTTATCATCATTCCAAGTTTGCATTTGTTTCATTGCATTTTCAATATGGAACAAAGGTACTTCTGTATTTTTAATGGGTTTTTATAGATTTAAGTCTATTTTTGTGAGAGGATGTTTTATGAGGTGGACATGCTATGTTATCATTTATATAACAACAGCCTGGTAGGAATCCAGAGCTATTAACTAGGATTGTCCAAACATAGTTAGCAAACAGTAGAAACGGGGGAAAGGAACAGCTACAGCCATGGTTGCCTGCTCTGCTTCAGTCCCTCTGTCCCTCACAAATATCAGGATCAAACAAAAATTTTTCACTTTCACTGCAATTTGATACAGGCTATATTCACTTTAGGCTTAGATGCCTATCAGGTTGTAGCAGCTTTTTAAATCTTCACTGCAACAGGGAACTTTTGTTTGATTTCCAAGGGACTTGAGTTTGGGTTTCTACTAAATTAAGTTGTATGAGTATTAGGGCCTCTGAAAACTGCTACTGCACTCTTCCATCCTCCTCGGTTCAATTTCATGCTTCTAATTTCTGTGCTTCTAATGAAAGGGATGTTTACTACCAGGCATCTAACTTGAACTGATCTGCCAGGTTGCTGAGAAATATAAGTTGCAAAACATTTGATATGAATGAAGTTTTCTCCATCAAAAAGGTCTTACGTCAAAAGTGAAGACAAGTCTCTGCTTTTGCTCTTCCTAAGTACTGGATGTTAGACATTAAGCATTGAACTGGAAATCCAATTACATGATTATTAATCAGATGCATTTTTTTCAGCTTGGGGAAAAAAAGGCCAAGTGAAACATGAAAGTCCACTGGGAAACACTGCCAATTAAAGCAATTAAAAGAGGATGTGGAATTCTTAATTCTTACACTTGGCTGGAAAGATGATTGACTGGGCTTGACTCTCCTGGGAGGGGGTGTGCTGGGCAGTTTTTTATTTGCTTCTTAAGATCAAATGCTTCTGTTTCCTTTATGAGGCATAATTAATTTTCTTTGCAGGAAACTTTACTTATTATGATATGGGTAGCTGATGAAGTTCAAAATGTTTGATCAGGTTAAATGATGCCTGTCATTTAACATTCCCACTCACAGAGAGAAGCACATATTCCTTCCACTCTCATAACATTCTGCAGACAGACTTTCTGACAGCTGAAGTGTAGCCAGTAAATTTCTTTTCCATTAGTTGCAAATTGTACAATAATATACTGAAGTAATTACACCATAAATCTTCTTGCCATGAAGTTAGGCTCTGCGGTACACACTCATAAAACAGTGCAGTAGCAAACAAAATCACTGAATCTGTATATATTAGTCTTGCAGTAACTTTTCTGAGGGTGGTCTAAACAATTGACAAGAGTGAATTGGGAGGAACTTGGAGGAATTAAATGTTTCTTGTTTTCAACCCTTCTGCAACAATTAGGGCTACCTTGTGGCTGCGCACGGGTCAGAGCAGAGAGTATTGCCAACAATCTCCTTAGATGTACATTGTGAACTAGAATATAGTATTCCCTGGATCATCCAGGATGCGGTGAGTCTTAGTTGAAGATGTGAGTCCAAGACAGACTGTATTGAAGCACCTAAGGAATCTACCTAATCTAGGCAGTACCTCTAGGCTAAATCAAACTATCGCATGGCTCTAAAATGCTTTCAAGATTGGGGAAACACAAATGAGAATATCTGCACTAAAAGCAGTAGCTGCCATCTATTTTTCTTGGGTCTCTAAAAAAGAACAGACAGGTACTGTATCTAAAGCACTCTCTCAGCACCTGAATGTGAAGAGTAATCATTTAGCATTCATCACTGTATTGCAAAACGTGGCAATAAAATTATGGTTTCTAGGCAGTGTTGTTCCCAAAGCCAAGGGGTGCCCTGGAGACAAAGCTGCCTGTAACCCCCCTGAATCTCCTTGAATTGTGCAATAGGAAAGTTCCTTCCTTTTTTGGGAGAGGATGGCAGCAGCCATCCCATCCCTTGCCATGCCGTCCCATTCCATCCCACAATTTTTTCCCTTGAGTCCAAAGACTATAAAGCAACTCTGTATTTCCAGAGAGCCCAGGGGCTGATGCAGCTTTCCTGCAAGCCACTGTGGGTTTTGCACCCAGACAGCCATGGATCTTTTGCAGGAGCATGTGCTTTATACTTCTGTATTGACCCCAAGGAACAGGGAAGTGCCTGTGCGCTTTGACTGTAGAGCACCTGCTCTGCCTTCCTCCTTCTCCAGGTGGGCTACAAGGTCCCCAGGAAGCCATATATTGCTGAAGAGCTCCAGATTCAGCTCTGCCATTGCCCAGCTGGATGCCCTTAGATAAGAACTGCAGGCTAGATTTATAGGAGCCCATGTCAAGTTAAATTTGCTACAGTGTGTGTGGCTCAGCAGTCAGAATGTGTGAGCTTTGCTCTCTCCCCAGAGCCAAGTCAGTGCTGCCATTCACTCCTCCTGCATAAGGGACCGCATTTATAGAGGCCGGGTTATTTCCAGGACCATTCATTTCTTGTGGTGCAGTGGCACAGGTGGAGAGGTGGATTCATGGTAGTCATCAGATTGCTGGAGAAAACAGTGCAGAGGCAGGGCAGGAAAAACTTACACCAAAAAGGCCAACTCTGTGGCTTCTGATTCTGCATAACACTGCAGCCACAGACCTCTGCCAGGGATCAGCCACAGCAGCAAGAGCACAAATAACTCCCAGTGTGGGAGCATTTCAGGTGAACAGGCCTTGCTATTCTGTGAATAATTACACTCATATAGGCAGCATCTTTGACTAGATCTCAAGCGACGGTAGCATGAAACGGGCATTTGACTTTGATTCATCTGGGAACCAGCCATGTACAGGAGCAATGGAGAGATATTTTCCTTGCACATCAAAGCCCAGGAAGCACATTTGATTATATTCACTATATTTGGTGTGATTTGCTGCACTCAGATATTTAGCTGCAATTAGGTGGTTAGAGACTCATCATTAATCTTCAGCTCTGTGCTGCCTATCATTCTGTTTCCTCGCATATCTTAGCTTATGGCATTATTTTGAGCATTTTGATTAGGAAATATCCCTGCCTTGGAGCTGTTGCTGATGGCAGGATTTCTGTGTGCATCTCCTGTCAGTATCTAAATCGAGTCTCTTTAAAGCACTTGTCTCTCAAATGGCAATGATTATGTCTCTTGTCTGATTCAGAGATCTATCAAAATCCTGCTGAGTTGGTGCCTTGACATTAGACCCCTGAGAAATTTCCTGTTCCTTGATACCTGAGCATATTCCTTGATGAACTTTCTGATCTTTTTTTCGCCCATTAGGATTTCTTAGGATGTTCAGATTAATCTAAGTTATCTCCTTCTGCTTTCCTCTTTTCTAAAAAGGCTCACATTCTTGGTGCCCTTATTATATTAAAAATACTTTTAATTTGGTTCTGCACTCACAGGCCTTCCTGCTTTTCAGTTCACTCTCTCATAAATAATTAAATAAGAGAAAAACAGGGGACATTTAATTGTACTTGTGATGGGGAAAGAACTTGTTAGAAAAGTCACTGTGGGGTTGGCAGTGGGGAACCTCTGCTCTTGAGGGAGCTCTCTTGCAGGTCAGTGCACTTAAAGGCAGCTCTTAATTCTCAATGCTTTTAACTGATGAGAGAAGCCAGTAAGTGGATGGACTTCTCCCTGCCTGCATCCTTCTCTCCGGAAGCTTTAAACTTGCTTAGCTCTGGCCTGATTTGGACATATGGTTCCTTGGTGATATCTCCTATCAGGGAAGAAGACCTCAATACATCACAGATAAAGCTGATCTTTATCCATGTAGTGCTCACCCACCCTGAAGAAATCACCCTCTGCAGGTTTATGGGGAATGCTTTACATACATGTAATCACCGTTTTCCATTCTATATCACAGATGACACTCCCTTTCAAACCCCCAGGATGGTTTCAGGTAGCTATGAACTTAAGGATTGTTTTCAAGAACTGGTAAGAATAGATTCATCCAAGATAGGAACTATAAACTGTTCCTTATGCTGTACCATGCTGAAGATCACCATGAAAGACAAGTGGGAAGTGACAGACAGAATCGAAGCAGTTCATTTGTTTCTGTCCATGCACAAATCATAAACAAATCTCAGTCTTAAGTAGTTTTTCGTTCAAGTCCCGTTCTTCTCCCTCTTTAGATTCAGCATATATTTTGCCTGGTAATAGAGCTGTCCGGTCACTGGAGATGCTAATGTCACTCTTCCACTTCCAATCTTCCAAGATTAAAGGCCTTCCTTAAAAAAAAAAAAAAAAGCTGCTATTCAACCAGAGTATTGGATATGCTGAAGAATGTGATGTGAATGGCGCTGTGAAGAGATCAGGCTTGACAATCGGAGTGTTTTTGAAATCTGTGGATCTACCTCTCAATTATACCCTCCTGCTGCTGAAAAAGCATTGAATGGCACTGCAGAACTGGGCATTTTGTGGAGTTTAACATAAATGAGCAATAGCTCCTCTGAAATTTTCTTTCCCTGGGAGCACCTCTAGTATATCTCTTAAGCTTTCTTGAAGTTTAAACTTTTTTGTGTCTCTCTTTAAACAAATGTGAGCCGTGCTTTATTATGTTTGTGTCACAGATATAGGAGAGGTGGGAAACTGATCTGGGTTTTGAATATTTTTCCTATACATCTTTGATGAGATATTGCATCAGGTTGATTCTAATCGTCTCCTATATATTAAAGTTACAAAATGTCCATTTTAATAGCTACAGTTACCTGCACAAAACCCTGCCCCAACTTTTAGAGTATAAGGAATAAGAGAAAAAAAAAGACAAAGAAAGAAAGAAAAAAAAGAAATGTGTCAGAGAAGTAAACGCATATGAATTTCCTGTGATAAGCATTTGCAGTTAGTTTAGCAATAGCCAGATTTATCACAAATGCTGTAACTATACTACTGAAGTGGAACAGTAGGAAGAGAACAACACAAAACTAGCCATTAATCTTTGTCCATCCAAAACTGTCATGAGAAGAAAAGAATTTTAGGAAAGGATCAGAGACTGCTCACTATCTAAAGTCCCTGCTGTGCTTTCGTTTCCACTGCTGGATACTGAGAAGTAAATCCAAATAATTCACTGCATATCTTGCTTTCCTTTTGTTTACATTTGGCATCAGGATGCAGCTGTACTGACTCTTCCTGAGTAAGACAAGGTCATATTCATCATTCCATGTTTAAATAATCCTTGTGTTTTCAGTCTCTTGTAGTACACATCCTACTAGACCATTAAACTGTCATCTCTGTTGGGTTTCTACGAAATTTTTCATTTTTCCTGTGGCTGATGAAATGAATGATGATGATGTACTTCTTACCAAAAGCATCTATCATTTAAACTCCCACACTTCCCTTAGCCTCCAGTACTGTTAAAAGTCAGCTTAATGCCTTTATCCCTTCAATTCATGAAGACTGACAATAGTGTTTAAAGAGTCCAAAGGGTACCTCCAGGTATGTGTTATTTGGGTTAAAATCTGGACAGCTTTGTCAGAAGTTCAGTTTCCTCTAGAGTTCACGCTTTACAGTAATCTAGGTCAATTCTATGCAATTATGGAAGATCAGATAAAAGCTTTTATATTAGCTCCTAGGAAAAAATGCTTATTGTGCAAGGAAGCTGGGAAGTTTTGCTTTACGAAATTATGTTTTCTCTGTCTTTCCCTCTTTCTGGGAACTGCAGAGATATTAAGCATGAGATTAAATTTGTCTTCTATTTCCATGGTGGAATTCACCTAACTGAATGAGTACTAAACAAGTTTAGATCGGCCAGTTCTTAAATGTAATGACTAAGGTGTCAGCTGAACTAATGCTGGTGGAAACATTATATTTAGTAATAAGCAGGTGATTACCAAAGCTAGGAGAACCTGTGGGAAAAGACAGACTGCCTGAGAAAGGTGAAACTGGCTGTTATTGACAGAGGTTTTTCCAGTGTTTGTTCACAGTCCCAGCCCCAAACTGTTGCCAGACTTATCAGAAGCTTTCAGAAGGTTATTCCATTTATTGTGTGCTGTTTTACCCTCTTGATGTCATACTTTATGTCTCCTAGTAGTTCCTACAGGGATAATACAGGGATCTTCCAGTGGAAGGTGACACTTTGACAAGGGCTGAGAAGGATGAAGTTGATTCAGGCTAAGGGATTCCAATAATTAATAGCATTAAGAGCTGGAATAAACACATTCAGCCTGTATCATGCCTTGTTCCAAAGGACATGCTTACCCATTCCTTACCTAAGTCAAGGTGTCAGGACGTTTCACAGATGCGATGGTTGTGGCAAACACTGAGCATCACTCAGGAAGCACAGAGGGAGATGCTGTTTTTCTAGAAGAGACTTCCCTAGCATTTTTGGTTTGCTCTTGGCAACGACAATCTTAGCCACTAAAAGGAAGACACAGACCAGTCACATTAAAAAAAAAAGGGGGAGGGGGAAATAAAAAGGGTTGAAGCCTGTGGCTGAGAGACCATCAGTGCAGGACTATTTGGCAGGTTTAGCAGAAGATTATCACAGGTAGGAATGGGAATTCGTGCTAACATAAATATCAGTTTGCATGATTAAATTTAAAATCTTACAGCTGCTTGGTTGAGTATAGTTTGTGGAGTCTCATTCTATGTGTGTGTGTATGTCTTACACTTCTGAGCATATTAGCCAATGTCAGCTAAATCAGATGAAGGTGACTGGGACAGTAAGACTTGGGATAATTCAATTCCCATGAGGTTTTTGGAACATAGCAACTACAGATTGTGCCAAAGTGAAAACTAACCACTCCGGGAAACTGTATTTCTTCCTTGGTTATACATCACTTACAGGATACTCTTAGAAGAAATGAGGAGACCACAGGAAATGCTTTTAAGCTGATATGCCGGAGGCTTAGAGCCACGTTATCTTTCTGGTATGGGTGAAAGTCACTTTAAAGTGCTTCGATGGTGTAGCAATGCTACTCGTGAGATGACTTGAATCCCAGCTTTTCTACATTCCCTACATTCTGCCTGGTAAAATATCACAAACACGGAGTAAAGCAGGAGAGAGGTCTCTGTTGGAGACATAACTATAGCATCATTAACTGGGTACAGGTGGAGCAAAACCCACCATGCAACATTGAAATGAAATGGAGCACAGGTCTTGGGCAAGAGAGAATAATTCAGAGAGATTTTCACCTCAGTACAAGCCTTCAGAGTTGGTTCTTTGTTGGTAAATACTGTCAGATATCTTGGGGTTTGGAGAAAGAGACTGGGAAATTTCAATTCTGATTGAGAATTTAACTGAGACCTTCTTCTCCAGCATGGGTGGATTTCAGAGAAACCATGGGGTTAAAAGCAAACCAAAGAGTGAAGCTATCTGTTTCTCCATATAGATATGGAGCAGGAATAGGGAAAATCCTGGGTTTGATCTTTCCACTGACCCTCCCAGAGGCTGTGAAACTCTGGTCTGCAGAAATGGAATACCAAACCAGATGCTGAAATTTCAGGAAACCTGGCTGTGTGCTGACAGCTTTCCGAAGTGAGTGATGTCTTTATGTTGCTATCAAAAGTGCTCTAGGAAATCTGTGGAGTGTGACTGACCCCCTAACAGAACTGCAGACTCGGGCAATCTGAGGGATGCAAGGGTACTAGACAGCAGCAAGACTTAAAGGAGCAAATTTTTTTCCTTTGTTCTACTTCATGACAGAAGAACTCCTCATTGAGAAAAGTCATGGCATGCTGGAAGGAACCTTTTTTTTCTAGACCTTCCTCATAATTACCTCAGTTGTCTGCCAAGACCTGGACTGCTGCTGCTGAAAATGTTGAGGCATTTCTTACTTTCTTCAGTATAAGAAACCACAAGAGATGACAAATCCAGCCATCAGTCAGTCTTTTATCATTATGCAGCATTATGAAAATTGTCTCTCCATGTTGATAGGCCAACGGTACCATTGATTGCACTATTCTCTGGCAGTTGGCGCCAGATTCATGAACCTTTAAACCACACAAAGATTATCTTGGTTTCCTTTCAGCTGCATAATTTGTTTCTTGCCAGTCATCACTTCAAGAATGCATTTGGAACTACCTGGCTTTCTGCCTTCAGACTTACATTCTTGTAGGAGCTCAAGACATCCTTTTTTTTGTGGAGGTGAATGACAGGGGTTCAGACACCTGAGATGGAACATGAGAATCTCAGAAATATAAAATAAAGGAGTGACTCCTCCTTCTCTACTGTAATGCTGGACCCTGCTCTAGTTCTAAAGAGGAAGGGTCTTTGCCTCTCACTGTAAGAAAGGTCCATGTCTCCATAACACACGGGTAGTGGGACACCTTGCAGTCTTTAATCTGTCTGTGCTCATAGGAGCCCTAGGGAGGCAAGGACTGCTGTTACCCACTATTTTAGAGAACGAGGACAGAGAAAGATTAAGATATCTAGGTTTCTGGGGAATCAGTGCCCTCAAAGGTACACGTTCGTCTTTTCTGGAGGCTTCAGGGATCTCGCAGCAGATCTCGTAGACAGCTGGAGTAACATCGCAGCTCACTGCACCCTGGTGTTGCACATCTGATGGATGACTATGTAAGCGCTGTAACTGCCAGTGCTGTGGTGGAAATTGAGGTGGGGAAGGAGGGGGCTGCTGGGGGACTCCATGGGTCCTCTGGAATGGGGGAGAAATGAAGACATCCCCTCTGGAGGACAAGGACACTGCAGACAAGCCAAGGGCTGCACTCCATTCAGCCCACCTTGCAGAGGGTATTGTGAAGATCAACAACCTGACAAAATGTGACCATCTTTGCTCAAGATAAATGGCCACAGCACTTAGAAAAGACAGCATGATTTAAAAATGCTCAAGCTAGAAAGTTATGAGTAGGATGTCAAGACTGAGGCCAGTGGCTGTAAAGTCACTCAGGTTTCCTCAGCCCGTGATCACACTGTCCTGCCCACATGGTGTGGGGGGAGCATGACACAGCCACCTGAGGATGTCCAGGGACAGGCAGTGATTTTGGCCAGCTGTTGCCTGTCGGTGTATCATTAACATGTGGTGTCACAGCAGAGGTCCCTCTCTCCATGGGCAGGCTTGCTGGGACCCTCCTGAGATGGGACACTTGACAGACTGTGGTCAGTTCTGCTCTGTGAAATGTGAGCTGCCGTTGTGCTGGCAGGGCAAGGGTGGGAGCAACGTGTCCCAGTTCACCTGCTGGCTGGGTGGCTGGGCTGTGAGTGCTGTAACCCGCACTGCGTTGCAGAGAGGTTGAAATCATAGCCCACCTCTATTCCCTGGTTGTGTGCACTGTATCTAATACCAGGTAAGGGCGGGGAATGTCAAGGTCTAAGGCAAGAGAAAAAAAGGGATAATAACAGAGAGCCAGTGAGATAAACAACCCAAGAGGGGATGAGGCCAGACACAAACTGTTGAATATCTTAGATCCTGTTCTGATGTTTGAAAAAAAAATTACAAAATGGGTAAGAAGACTTAACTATGAAAGTTTAATGCAGCCCTTCTGGGTGCATTGGGGTATGGACTTCGTGTGCAATGGGGCATCTAAATATTCTGCTACCACTGTGAGCTGTCTGGACCTCACAGCAGATTGCAGTCACCAGCCAACAAGAGCAGATTGTTGTGGCATGAATGGGCTGCAGGTGAGCAGCATGAATGGACAAGGGAGCTAAGGCACATCTAAGGCTTTTATGTCTCTTAATAATCAGTGTGCTTTCATATCCAGTACATGTGAAAGTTACAAAGAGGGGTGTACTTCGGGAGGTATTCTCACACCCTCCTGATGTTGTCCTGAGCCAATGTCATGTTCTGGTGACCGCGTCAGCTTCTGCTATGAGGTATGCCTTGGACTTGGGAAGCCTGCAGGCTCCTGGTGATGCAGAAACAATAGTCCGCAACAGAGGTGGCTGCAACAGTGCTCAGGGCAACCTCAGCTCAGCAGGGACGCGCCATTCTCCAGAAGCCATGCTGCCTTTGCTAGGAGCAGGTAATGGGGGGAGAACTGGGCTCTGCTTCTTGCTGCTGCTTCTCTGTCCAGACTGTCTCAGGGGATTATTGGCTAATACCTTCCCAAGATAACATTTATCCAGCATTAAGAACTTGGGAGACTTCGTGCAATGATGTCAGCTTGCATTGTCTGGCAGAATATTACAAGTAAGAATAACTAAAGTGTGTTTTGCGTGTAAAATGCAACAGTAGATCTGTGGCAGTATCATGACTCATTTGGGGTGAAGCCTTCAGTCTTCATACAGCATTATTTGTCAAAAAAAAGCAATGAGTGGAGTCTGCTCACAATACTAACACAACTGTTTCCTTAGGGCCTTCCTCTGCCCACTGGACTTGATGCTTTTGGGGTTGTTTAAGTCCTTGGGGCTTTGAAAAAACTGCTGGCAACTTTCTGTTTTGTTGTGGTTCAAGCAGATGCATTTACTGACAGAGGGCAATAAAATTAAAGAAGTCAATAGCAAATAATGACAACTGTTTATCTTTGAGGTCTACAAAGCAACTAAAACTGAAATTGACTTTAAATGGATACAAAATACAGTGTAAGTGATAAAGCTGCTTGTGGATCCCAAATCAACATAGCATCTTTTCCTAGTTGGAATAGAAAGAGCCTGATTTCACTTGGTTATGTGGTGTGATAGACTGGATTTAAGACTGTATAACCCAGTTCAGAAAATGGTCAAACACACTATGGAAAGCAGTTAAAAATATGTTCTAATCTAAGGAGTTAAGCAAGGATTTAAGTTAAGCACGTTGCAAAATTGTTAGGAATTGGGAGTTCCCCTTGTTTTGATTGCTGGGTGCTGGAAACTCTTGAATACCTGGCAATGGCAGATAGTGAGTAAGACAATTTTCTTGAATTGATGCCTGAAACTACTAACTCTGTGAGCACTCCCAGGAAACCCATCCAAGGATTTATGTGAGAATCAGCACATCATAAGACCCTCTGGGAGCCTTTCTTCAGTCCTTCATAGGTTGTAAGTCTCCAGCCAGCTGGATGTAAGTCATTAAAGCTCCTTATTCTATCCATTAGTATACTCATTAATATATCTCAGTAGCTTGGGACACAATATTTTCCATGCCAAGCTTAAGAAAGTTTTCTCTTCCATCTAATTTTGGCCTAGAGACAGCTGCAAGGACCCAAAACTCACCACTGAATGGAAGAAAAACTTCTTATAAAACTTGTGTCTGCAGAATCTGTCATTCTGGGCAAAGCAGTAGAGGCATTTTACTTCAGAGTTTAAAGTCTTCCATGAAGTTTTTGACTGTAGGAGTATTTAACTTTTATCATTGGGCTCAGTGTTCCTGTCTGAAGCTTATTGAACTACTAACAGTAAAACAATGAGCTTTTCACAGCAGGTCTCAAAAAGAAAAACAAAGAAATACAAAGAAAGACTTCTATTGGGACCTTAGGAACTGGATAAACGTGGTGCCAAATTGTTCATATACTCTAGAGATGGGTACCATTAGAAGACAGCCAGCTTAAGCACAAATAATTGCTTTTGGGTAGAAAAGCAAAATAGCAGAATCACAGAGTGGCTGAGGTGGGAAGGCACCTCTGGAGGTCTCGTTGCCCACCCCCACTGCTCAAGCAGGGCCACTGAGAACCAGTTGCCCAGGACAACGTCCAGATGGCTTTTTAGTATCTCCAAGGTGGGATCCAAGTTTTCTTCCATTGCATGGATATATTCATACACATATAGACATATTTGTACACTTTTATTCTTATATGAATATAGATTATACTAGATGACCTTGAAAGGTCCCTTCCAATCCAAACTATTCTATGATGGATTCTATATAAGCTATCATATATGTATGTATGGACATGTATTTTAGCAACAACATTTGGGTGCTCAGCAGGAATTTGAGGATTTGCATTTACAGAGATATTCTGTAAACTTGAGGGAAAAAACCCTGAACTATTTGAATCCACCAAGAAAAAACACTTTAGCGCTAAACACAGCAGGAGCGCTAATTGCTCTCTGAAAACGGTGACGTTTTTACTATTCTTCAAGCAAACAGTAAGCAGTGGCTCCTAATCACTTACCATGCTGTAATTTAGCCTTCAGGTCAGGGGTTAAACATTTACTTTTTGCTCTTGGCCATACACGAAAAAACTCATTAAGCAGATTTTTTTTTAATAATTCCTCCCAACAGGAATTTATGAAGAGAACTAGGGGCAGTGGGAAGAGACACAGAGCCCTGCAGGGTGTATACTGTGCTGCCAAAGTCAATATTCCCTTTCTGTACACAAAACAAGGAACCCTGAGAGTCCAAAAAAAAGTACAAGAGCTCATTTTCTGCAGGTCTTTGTTTTAGCTTTTCATCTGGGATGTAGTGTTTTGGTTCTTGCATGCATAGCAACACTACTGGAATTTGACTTTCTCTTTGGTGTTTTCTACAGACTTGGATATTCATGACATATGTTCACTGATCAGAGTTTAATTGCTTCTCCTCTCTCTGATTCCCTTGTTGTGTTGACAGATGTTGAAAGCTCAGTAGCACTCTTTCTTGCTAAATTCTAAATAGTGCAGCACTAGAGCAGTGTTGCAGTGTATTTGTTGAGTCGAGCCATCTAATTGAAGAAGACAGAGCAAAATGGCCAGAGGGGCTGAAGTGAGGATGGGATGGAGGTGTCCCACGGAGACAGTCCAAGGCTGGAGAGAGTGCATTGAATCCCATGTATTTTGAGATTTGTTGGTTGGAGGACTCGTTTGGGGCACTATGGGGCCCTGATGCTGAAGGTGTGGAGGGTTGCTAGGCCCCTGGCACCTTGCCCAGCAAGAGCTAATGTGGAGGGCATCTGATACCTTCAGCTGAAAGACTGATACTGCTGGTATTTTGACTGCAGCCACATTTCCTCCTGTGCATAGGAGCGCTGGGAACGATGGGCAGAACTTCTCCTTCTTGATGTCTCCCTTCCTGCTGCATGAACCCACAGCCTTCCAGCCCTGATAAGTGTGCTCCCACCAAGTGGGCTTGGTGAGAGTGCAGGAGGCCAACAGTGACTGACAGAGAGGTTTCTGACAATGCTGCCAAGCCACGAGAGAGACTTTCTTGGCATTCCAAAGCAAATTCCCCCAGTGGATTCAGTGCGACTCTTGGTACAAGCAAAACTCAGAGGACTGAAATACACCTGTCTTCTGTCTATGCCTCCTTGCACTCATACTCCTTCTCCAACATTGTATGCACCTTTCTTCCTCTGCCTCAGCTCAGAACTCCTTGTTCTTCGGGGGTTTCTGCATAGCCGGGGACTTCAAAGTCTTTGCTTAATTTGTGTTTGCACTTCTAAGTACTGAATGAAGGCGTTAGACAGAGGCAGGTTCTATCGAAGTATTTGTGTATAAACATGAAAGTTACAACCTTCTGCTCCCTGCTCCTTTCATCTTTTCAGGCTCACAGATAAAATGCAGTTGGGTTTTTGAACTTTACAGAAAGTTTTATTAAAAGAGTGACTCAGACTCAGAAGTTCTTCTGATGAACTCCTTTTCTCTTTCTCCATTCCTTTTCTTTTGCTTTTTCTTACTTTTTCTTCTGCGTGTCTTGTTACTTTCTCCCATTTAATCCTTTGAGCACTAGTTTCAGATGGTTTTGGTGGACATCTTGTGTTGTTGCTTTGCAGGACATCAGGGCTGTGTACCTGGGAGCCTCATTTGTTAAGGTCCCAAAATATGTCCACTGCATAGGCTCTGTCACCTCTGATGTGGGATAAAATTTGTAGAAAATGGATTATTTCAGTATTGTGTTGCCAGTTTACCTCCAGATCACCATGGGGAGAGGTACTAAGGATGTCTCTCTATTGACAACAGAGAGAGAGCATGAAGACTAAAATATTTTTTTCAGATTTTTCCCCCTGTTTTTGGGGGTATTCAAGCTCAAGAATTATTTCAACAAAAAGGTGGGAATTGGAACAGGAATGGCAATGATCTATCACAGAGAGATGCCTTTGAATGCTGCCATATCATGCAGCAACACAGGAAGAACTTCTGCTCCCTCAGGTTCCAAGCAGGTTCCTTCCTTTTCTTTGTCACTCTTCAGTTAGTTTGGTCTGTTGACACCAAGTTTCATTTCTGATATTAATACCAACTGGAAAGTAGCATTGACATGTAAAATAGCACCAATAATTTCAACTGTTGGTACTTACATGTCTAGGTTGCAGTGCCCTGGGTAACAGTAATGAAGATGTTAATGATAAAACCAGAGGCAGGATCAAGGACTCCTAAGACTTTTTGTGCTTTACCCACTAGATCAAAGATATAGCACAGCTGTAAATATGTAGGTCAGTGACATATGATATTTATTTTGCTGAGCTTTCCATTAGTCCCAATTTTCTTTTAATCTTCTGACTGAAATCTGAGCAATGAACACCCTCGTTACAAATATTTTCTTTTCAGGAAAAGAGGTAATTATCAGCCATCAGGACTTCCATGAGTGAATCACTCTAGTGACTTTCAGGTTGAACCTCATATGCATATGGCTCCTCTTGGAAGTTTATGTTATTTGCTTGACTTGACTTCTCTGTGAACTGGACTCTGATAATTTAACTGATAATAACTTGTACTGGTGCAGCTGTTTGTCTTCCAGCACGCACTCTATGAGATATTATAAAAAATTAGCTGCTTCAAAGGTTATAAAGAGCTTATGTCCTTGAGGTATGCTTTTATTTTTATTTTCTAATATTAAGAGCAGCAACTATAATTTAACCTTTCTGAGCCTGCAACAAAGCTTGCTGAACTCCATTACAATGACCTCAATGGCTTGACTTACAGTACCTAGTCTGTATGTAGAGACAAACAATATCCTAATATCCTGCAAAGTGATTAGTTCTTTTACGTGATTGCCAATGTGACATTCACCCACAGGCATCTCTGCAGTTTTCTGAGACTAAGATACTGGCCACACTGATTAGACTGGGACAAGGGTATAGGATATCAGGTGGAATTTGCAGGTCTTCCCTTTTAATGACTATTTTAATGAGGATTTTCCTTGTTCAAGTTCTATCCTCTGCCTTGGCATAAAAGTACAACGCAAGCTTTCTTTTAAGGTCCACAAAGAATTTGTTAAAATTATGGTCAGATAGTTGCAAGCAATGAAATTATCATCTCCCAGGTGAGAGGAGGCAGCTTCTTGCACACATTTGTGCAGAGCATTTCCAGAAAAGGTTGTTTAAGATAATCCATTTTATTTTGCATTGCCAGATGCTGGAAGCGCAGTAGCTTTCAGTTTCTGAAGTTCAACTAAGGATAGGTAAGTTCTTTAAATATGTATTAGTATCAGTATAAATTCAATTTACATTAGTATAAAAAACGGTTGTTGATTGCTTGGGACCTGTGACCCTACGTTTGCTAACTAGTGACACAGCAAACTTAGAAGCCCGAGTTTGTTGCTGAAAGGACTGTACTTCAGATGCTTTTTGCCCATTCAGCTTTTTGAATTCCTCATGTTGCACTTTGCTGAAAATCTCTGTGGTCTCTGGGGGTTGGTGTGGGGAGGATCTGTAAACCTGCAGGACAATGTGTTGCTCGGCTGAAGAGCTCTCAGTTCTCATGAAGACCCCCTCCTCCCCAGCTTCACTCAGCATCTGGACAGCGGCCACCCACACGTGGCACAGTAAAAGATTAAGGCCTTAATGACAGTTTTTAAATGCCATTATTAAATGGGGAATTCCGTCCTGTAGAACACTTGAAATGTAACATTTGTCAAACTTCTTCCTCAGCAGTATATTCCTTTTTCCATTATCTCATCTATTTGTATGCTAATAAGAATTCTTCTTCTTTTCTACTCAGTCTCTGCTTGAGCAGTTCAACACTGAATTAATGATTTTGTGTTTTGTGCTGTCAAGATTTTACTTATATTTAAAAAAATGGTATCTCAATAATTAATTACAGTTGAATTATTGACAAAGTAGCAGCAGATGCAAAGGAAGAGTGCTCTGTATCTAAAAGAGGCTTTTCAAACAGATATCTTTGCAATATCACTATATATATTTTTAATATTCAGTTATCAGAAATAAATCAATGCTGTGCTTCATGTGATACCACAAACTACTGCAAAAATTTAGCATTTCCTCTCAAAGTATATCCATAACCAATATGCACATCTGTTAAAAATATCTCCCAAGAGAAAATATACTAGTGTATCCAGGCTACACTTCTGTGAAGAAAGTCTTGCATATTTAGGGAGCACAGCTTTGCTACCAGAGAAACTAAGTTAAGAGCAGACATATAATTTGGAAATTTTCTGCTTGTTTGAAAATGCTTGTAGAATCTGAATGTTCACATATATTAGTAACAGCTCTGGAGTTCATTCAAGAAAGTTACTGAAACTTCAATGCCTTCTGAAAGCATCTTTAGCCAAAGTTTTCAGTATCTTTCCTGTCGCAGGAAGGGCTCCTACTGAGCTTAGTATGTTCGTGTACATCTCTCAACCTCAGTAAGGGTTTGGATACCCAGTCTTAGTCCAAGGTAATGTGAGGTGTGCTAGCTCCCTTGTGAGTCACTGACTCAAGGGATGGTTCAGTCTGGAAGGGATCTCAGGAGGTTGTCTAGCCCAATCTTCAGCCCAAAGCAGGGCCAACTCCAAGGGCAGGTCAGGTTGCTCAGGGCTTTGGGCTGAGGGTGGAGATGCCACAGACTCTCTGATGCCATGATTCAGTAAGTAACATCTTTCACAGTGAAGATTTTTTTCTTTACGTCCTTGTGATTGTTGTCCCTCATCCTTTCATTGTGCTTCTACAAGAGGAGACTGGTTCATTTTCCATTGTCTCCTTTCAGGTGTGGAAGATAGCAACCAAATTCCTCCTTAAGCTTCTCACCCCTAGGCTGAACATCCCCTGTGCTTTCAGCCTCTCCATATGCAGGGAGTGCTCCAGCCCCCAGCTGTGCTGATGGCCTTCAGCTGGGCCTTCCTCAGGATGTCAGCAAACTGCCACACACAGAGAGCTGCGAGTGGGGACTTTCACTGAAGTAAAAGTGACAGACACACCCAGGTGTGTCTGAACTCTGAACAACGTTGGCTAGATCCAGAAACTTGTATACTTTTTTTCTCAGCTCTCTAAATAAGTCTGTATCGACATTATCTGTTCTCTGCTCTTTCACATCTCTGCAGAGAACTGGCTTTGAAGGGCTGGTTACAACCAGAAGAGTCTTCCTCTTTAATGTGACTGGAAAGTGTTTTAAGAGTTTAGATAGGAAAGTAATTTCAGGACCTGGTTCAACATTACATCCCTCATCATGAAAACCCATCTTCAAAGAGCTGCTCCAACGACTAGGGATGCCGGAAAGAATATTTCCATTGACTTTTGTCCGCTTTGCTTTCTTTTCTAAAGAAAATCCGATTTTCAACTAAGCTATATCAACTGCAATGAACATAAAATGTGGGCCAGTTTCACATCTCGGCTACCTTGAGGAGAGATGACTCCAAGGCTGAGCTTCTGTTTGTGTGAAGAACGGCATCAAAACCAGGCTCCTTGTTAGCAACGCGAAAAGCTCTGTATGGGGAAATGAGCTGTCTTTGGAACAGCACAACAGATATTTTAGCCTCAGGATCCTTTTCTCTTCTAAAGGTTACAACACAATTTTAAACCCAGAATATTGCAATGCATTTAAATATCTGAAATCTAGGGTAAACAAGATCTACTAATGCAAAACAGAAATGAAGAAATCGCATCTACCTTCCTCATGCTAGAATTTGCTCATCTCAGGAACAACAATTCCAAGCAGTGGGAAAATAAAACTGGCCTTTCAGTGCCATGACCTTGGATTTAAGACCTTCTTCCTCACTGCATAGTGGGATGATAGCCTCTACAACAAGACAGCTGGCTTAGTGGGTGAAAGAGAGCAGTGGATGTTTTTTATCTTAACTTTTGGAAGTGTCTTGCAACAGTTCTCCATTAGGTCCTCAGAGACAAGCTGTTGGAGTATGGGGCCAATAAATGGAAATGGCGTGGGGTGAAATGAATGGCTGAATGGCTGGACCCAGAGGGGTGAGACCAGCAGTACAAAGTCCAGCTGGAGGCCAGCACTGGTAGTGTACTGTAGGGGTTGATACTGAGACCTATCATGTTTAATATTTTCATTAATTACCTAGGTGATGAGACAAAGTATACACTCAGCAAGTCTGCAGGTGTTGCAAAACTGGCAGGAGTGGATACACCAGATGAGCGTGCTGCCATTCAGAGAGAGTGAAGAAATGGGTGGAGAAATGGGCCAGCAGGTATCTAATGAAGTTCAATAAAGGAAAAGGCAATGTCCTGCCCCCCCGGGAGGAATAACCGCATGCACCAGCACAGCCTGGGGCATGACTGGCTGGAAATCAGCTCTGCAGAAAAGGCCCTGGTGGTCCTGGTTGACAGCACGTTTAACATGAGCCAGCAAGGTGCTCTTGAGGCAAATAAGGCAAATGGCACCCTGGGCTGTGTTAGAAAGTGTGTTTCCAGCAAGTCAAAGGAGCTGATCCTTCCCCTTTATTCAGCACTGATGAGACACATCTGGAGTGCTGGGTCCATAGTGGGCTTTCCAGTACAAGAAAGAAATGGACATACTGGATCGAGTCCAGCAAACGGCCATGAAGGTGATTAGGGGATTGGAGCATCTGTCACATGAGGAGAGACTGAAAGACCTGGTGTTGCTCAGCTTGGAGGTGAGAAGGCTTAGGGGGATCTTATCCATGTGTATAAACACCTGGTGGGAGGAGTAAAGAAGATGGAACCAGACTCTTCTCAGTGATGTCCATTGACAAGATAAGAAGCAAAGGGCACAAACTGAAATACAGAAAATTCCACTTAAACGTAAGAAAAATCACTTCTACTGTGAGGTGGGTCGAACACTGGCACGGGCTGCCCAGAGAGGCTGTGGAGGCTCCATCCTTAGAGCTGTTCAAAACCCAATGGGACACAGCCCTGAGCAACCTGCTGCAGTTGACCCTGCTCTGAGTAGGGATCTGGACGATTTCCAGAGGTGCCTTCCCACCTCATCCATTCTGTGATGCTTTGATTGGAGTATACAAAGGATTTTTTGCAAGACACATTGTGGAAAATATTATGTTAAGTAATGTCAAGTATCATTAAGGCCCCTAGGAACTGATAAATCCTGAATAGTACTTTGAGAGAAATTCAGACCAAGACTTCACTGTAGCTGAGAATATGTGTTTATAACACAAAATTATGATGGGCATGTGTTAATTGTTCTCCACCAAAATGCAGGCTTTTTTACAAATGTTTTTATCCTAGGACAAACATCTGCATTAAAGTATTTGAACCTTCAAAACATGCCAGTCATTCTATCTGTAAATTGGTAAGACCAGCAAATCACTTTCATGACTATTTCCTTATTAAAAAATTGATGAAATTGAAACTACCTCAGTATGCGTGTATTGACTTTTATTCCTAACACTGATTTAACTGTAAAGGCCTATTAAAATAGAGATCAAAGCATCTACCAGGGAGTTCACTTAGCTCTGTAAAAGCATAAAGTGCTTAGAAGAGAATATAAGAAAATAATAAAAAATGCAGGTTTACAACGTAGTTTGTGATGGAAGTGTAATGGGTGCTTATTGTACTAAATCCTGCTGATGAGAAAATGCCTAGGATTTTGCCTGGAGAGAGAACAGTATGAAAGACAAAGTTTTATTGCACTTTTCGCTAATAGAAGGTGAGTAATTGAGTCACACCAGAAGTTTGAATCAGTATTGAATATGAAAGCGGGATGTGAGTCCTAATCTGATGTCTTCATCATAGAAGAGTCTTTCCTCATGCTATACAGAGAGGGGGATAAGCTATATTCCAAACAACCTCTGGACTGTGCACTTGAATTAAGGAACATAAAGGAGTGAACACCACAGCGCGAGCCGCCGTGGAGTGGCATGAAGATAGATGGTGTCTGGGATGAGACGGGGCTAAGAGAAGTAGCAATATGGTTTTTTTCCATTGCAGTGAGTCATGTAAAGCAGGAATACACACATAAACTGAGGATTTTTTTGCTTTCTCTTTCAGCTGCCACAAAGAAGCCATCTCAGCAGCCACACAATTAAAGCAACCTGATCTCCTCTCACGTGCAGGGAGCAATTGTTTCTTGCTTGCAGAAGGAAATGCACACACGTGTGTGCATGTACACACACACACTTAAAAATGGTTTAAAAATGTCATATTTGGCTTCCCGACTAGTTTGACAATTCTCTTCAAAAATAGCTCTCATGACTGCAGGCTGGCAGAGCTGTTCCTGCCTTGATTTAAATGGGAAAACTCAATTAGAGTTTGAATCTGTTGCACTGAAATGGAATTGTCTCTTGCAGGCAGAGCTGGGTCACAGACACGGAGCAGCATGAGCAAGAGGAACTGGGAGAGGAGGAGGCCGTGCCTGTGTGGAGGGCAGGTTATGGGGGGCTCTGAGCTAGCTGGGACAGAGATTTCCTGTGTGCTGTTACCCTGGAAAGGGAACTCCATTGCCCTTCTCCAAACACGTTCAAGGAACTGCTGCTTCATCCAGGCTTTTGCTCTCCAAACTGCCCCATGTCTGAGGAGCCCTGCTGGGCAGGGACCGGGCACCGAGCAGCTCACAGGCACAGAGCAGTGACTCGGTTCATGAGGATGATCTCTGATCTCCCTTGGCTTTGTCTCTCTGGCTTTCAACAAATCTCCACCCTTCCCCAGGCTCTTTCCCTCAGGTTTAAGAATGCCATTTGTGTTCCTGTACTCTAGAAATATTTGCGAGGGTCTTGGCTAGGCTGGAGTTCAGGCATTGGCAAAATGTTTGGCTTTTTGGTGTCAAGTTGACCACAGTAGACCCCCATCCTTGTCCTTCCCAGTGTCCCATCACCGTCTCATATCTCCTCGCTTCCTCCACAGCAGACCATTTCCAGCCATGAGGGAAGACACCTCAATACTCCCTCTGCTTCTGGGAGCCCTGAGCTGGCCTCTGCAATTTTCTCATCATCGTGCATTGAGATATATGTCTAGAAATCACCAGCAGTCCCCCTGCCTGAGCCTTAGTCTCCATTTGCTCTGTAGGTCATCTGTCTTAAGCTGCATGTCATAAATAGCAGCTTCCAGCATGACTTCTTTCATCTGTGGCTTGTGTTTGTGTGCAAGAGGGAGAAAACAGGTCTAATTTATATCAGAGCAACTGGCTCCTCTGATCTGCCACCTGGAGACTTGGCCGACGGGGGATGCATGTCTGCGAATGGGCCAGACCTTTGCTCCCCCAGCTGTGCCTGTCGCTGCACTTGTCACCCTGCTGGCAGGGGGCAAATGGACCCCTTAACCCAACCCTTTGGGACCTGCTGGACACTTTTGGTGGGTGTTACAGATTGCAAGGAGGATGCACAAATCCTAGCAGTGCAGCAGGCTCCAGTGATCCTCCTGCAAAACTTGCAGTGCAGAGTTAAGTGTGTTCTTAGAGGCAGACCAGGAGAACGTTGTGCGTGGGTAGGATGGCGCAGTGGGCAGCAGGGCTCAGGCCAGCTCCAATCCCCTGCCCTACCCTGACTGTGCCGTTCAGTAACCTTGTCATGAACACCCAGCTGGAGATGTTTATGTGTACTGTACTGCCCTTTGTCTGGGGGAGAAGGGCGATAGTGATCACACATTTTTACTAAATAATTGTTGTTCTTGGAGAATGTGTTGCAGAAAAGGTGTTTAGGTCTTCCTTTGGGTATGTTGTGTACAGATGAGACCAGATGGAGATGAAGGAGTTTTGACAGCCAGGCCTCAGGGGAGCCCTGAGTAAGGGTTAGTGCCTTGCACAGAAGTGCGGTTGCAGCCTGTCTGTCCTTTGAGCAAACACGGGTTAATGCTTTAAAGCTCTTCACTGCAGGCTCTTGCATCCATGGAAGGCTGCATGTGTGTGGTCTGAGTAGAGGTGGTGCTGCGTGTACTCAGGCTGCCCTGTTATTGACATGGGGCAGTGGAAATGCTCGCTCTGGGGCAGGCCAGGAACGTTGGACACACTGTGACAGTTACTGCAATAGCACTCTCCAGACTCCAAAAAGATACTCCAGGGACTTTGGGCTTCTACTTGATTTTCATTTTTATTGTTTTTTTTTCAGTAGGTTGGGATTTTCTTTGCAGTCAGTTTCAAAAGAGAAAAGGAGAGAGTTTAGAAAAAATGTCGTATACAAATTCTGATCATATTGTGGTTGGCAAAGGCAAGGCCAGTTAGCAACACAAGAGCCATGGCTGTGCGGTATGGGGGAGTTTTCTGAGGAGGCCATTCGCAACAAGGTTATTGGGTGTCTGTGGCACTTTTCCAGGAATAGGGAGGAACCCATCATCGCCAAAGCTGTGATGGGGCCAGCAGCTACCTGATGTTCCTGGGGCTGAGTAGGGCCCTCAGCAAATGTCAGAGCTTGTTAGTGAGGAGAGGAGATCATTCTCACTGGAAAAAATTCCACAGGCTTGTGAGACAGGCAGGGAAATTTTCCAGACAGGTGTCCTAAGAAAAACTAGCTGGGCCATGGTGGCAAAAGGGCGAAGATGAAGAGCTACCTCATAGCTCAGGCTATGGTCCTGCAGCAAGAGCAGTGACTGCAGCACCTGGGAGAAACTCCAGGGTGGGAGGTGGTGATGGAGATCGATCCTGAGAGGAAGCTGTTCCTGATCACACACTGCAGACACCAGCTGCGTGGCCAGCTCTGCCTGCAGCTGAAGCTTTGGTGATCTCAGATGAGAAAGAGCTAAATTGAAACCAAGAGCTTTGTCTGCTCTGAGGTTCTTCAGAAAGAGGTAAATATGACTCAGAAGAGAGGGCAAGCGCTGCCAACATGGCACGTCTGTACAGCACATCATCATCCTGGCCAGGTCTGCTGCCTGCTCTGCAGTCCCATGCCAGTTCGTTTCGCCAGCTGACGCTGCGGAGAGGCATCCCAGTCTCTGAGCTAAGCTGGGAGAAGAGGTGGGGGCAGCCAGAGATTCCATTCCCGTGCTGGGCCGAGGGAGAGGGGCTGGCAGCGGGCAGTGGCCGTGGCCAGTTCTGAAGGGCCCGGTGAGGAAATCTCCATCGTGGAGTGGAGAGGCGTGTGGTGGGGCTGGCTGTGTGCAGCCACAGAGCCCTCTTGTGTTGTCTGCTGGGCTGCAGCCCTTTCACGGGACCAAGGAGGGTGAAAAATGAGTGGCTTAGGGTTTTGTGTTTTTTTCACCTTAGGAGTTTTCAGCTTGCGGGTATTCTAGAAGGCAAGAATGGGACTGAAATGATCCAAGTCCCTCTTGTCTGTGGGAGGAGGGGATGTGCTCTGCACAGCTTCTGAAAAGCCATAACACCAGGATGGGAGATCTGTGCTGGAGCTTTCCCACGGTGTTACCTGTTACTAATTGGTTGATTTTCCCGACAATATTATGGCTTCTTGCAGAAACCCAAGCCCCAAGAACTTACTGTTTCAGTCAAAACAAACCTATGAAAAATTGTTTTTCTTACAAAAATCCTGTTCATATTTTTTTCTGTGGAAAGTAAACACTTTTTTTCCGAGAGTAAAGGAAAAAAACCACGCTTTGGTTGAACTGTCAAACCTGTGAAGACTAAAAGTTCAGGCATCCTTCCTTCAGGCAATATTAAAGCCACAATGGGCTGTTCCACCTCACGCTTTTTATTCTGACCTGTGCGAACATTGCTACAAAAGGAAAAATGGTTAGCGGAGGAGAAGAAACAAGGCAAGGTTTTACCAGCCTCCTTTTTCTTTCATAAAATAGGGGTTATATTTACTCCCTTCTGTAGTGCTCTGTGCTTTCCTCCTGCTCCTGCAAAACACCTAGGTCTCTTCCTAAATTTAAGGCTGCAAATAACCCCCTTCACTGCCATCTCCCTTTAGGGGAAGCCACCTTAGGCACAAGGGCTTTGTGCCGTGGACGCTGACAAAGTACCAGGGAGCCCTGTTCCAGCGGAGCCCCCAGGGAGGCAATANTCTCTCTCCCTAGCAGTCATACATCATTGGACAGGTTCCCAGAAACCACAAGCAGATTAAATATTACAGGATTTTTTTCCTTACAACGGCACAGGTATGCTTGTCTCTCTAATGGTTTCAAAAAGTGTAAAGCCAGAAAGGACTATTAGATCATTTTAATTTGCTCGCTGATGGTTTTGTGTAAAGTCTTCTATTAACTAAGCATTAATCTCCAGCAGATACCACCAGCTAGGAAAAAAGATGCCATCAAAGCTACGAATGCTTTAAAACTACTGTGGGAGGAAAAAAAGGGTAGAAAATGCTTATGAGGATATGTCCCTTGCTGCAGAAAAAGGTAAATGTTGTCCTTCCCTCTCTCTGCACTAATTTACAATGGATCTGAACAGTGAGAAAATTATTTCCTGCATTCAGATGCAATGATCTCCAAGACTCTTAGCTGTATGTCAGAATTTTATAATCTGTCAAATAGACTCTTCTTGTATATGGCTAATACGTTCATGAGGTCAGGAGGAGGTTATGAGAGGTTAGGAAGATGATGTGTATTTTGGAATTTCC
>Ga0065711_1032075_pt1 | contig 28110 bp, 19 predicted proteins | sample Hoacrofraction12_FD_59098 | JGI IMG/M metagenome (GOLD analysis project Ga0065711, IMG submission 59098) | Hoatzin crop microbial communities from Cojedes, Venezuela - Epithelial fraction 12 v2 (version 2) | ecosystem: Host-associated > Birds > Digestive system > Esophagus > Crop | place...
TTTTTTTTTTTTTTTTTTTTTTTTTACAGCACTGGTTGCATTATATATTGTTCTCACTCAAGATACCCCAGATGAATTCCTAGAGGTCATTGTCCAGTATTTTGTTGGTGTATGATCAGGAAGGCAGGACTTCTCACTGCCTCCATCTGCTCCAAGCAGCACAACTTTCCAGATGCAAGTCATTCAGCTTGTGTTTTTTATACTTTCCCAGTCCTTCTGACAAGACATTCGCTTCCATAAAGAGATAACTGCTAGCTGATATTGTTGCTGACTGAACCCTGACACCACTACAAAACACTTCTGTGAGAAAAACAGTATATTGTCTAGGATGGTTGTAATGCTATGACGCTGTAATACCGCAGTCAATGGGCGTTTTGGACCATCTAATTACACACCTAAAATGAACATGCTGCTTTGCAGTAGCTGAATCAATGAAAATGTAAACACTTCTTTGTTAGTATTTTGCAGATATCAGTATGAATTTATATTCTTGAATTTGGATGAACCTAAGTAGGATGAACATTGGTTCTTTTGATTTTTAATGTTCCTCCCTGCCCCCCTTTACTTATTTATTTTTGATCTTGAAACTGTACGCAGGTATTTGAAGTGAGGAAGCCCTGCAATATCAATGCCCTGCTGTATAAAATTCCTGATGTGGAATTCCTGAAACCACATGCTGAGTTCATTGGCTCTGAGTTTGTGAGAAGCTTCTATCACAGAGCCTTTGAAAGAAATTCTAAATCACAAAAAAGCAGTAATGTAAAACTATTTTTATTGAAAATACATCTACAAAGTAATGTTTCTCAATCCACTCTCGGTGCATACCAATGCAGAACCAGTGAGGGATGGGGAAGGGAATCTTTCTATAATACCTGATTTCCATAAGAAACAAAGTTAGTATAAAAAAAGATCACATTCTTTGTGACACAATTCATTTTTCTCAGCTGATGTCAGAGAAAGACAGCCATTTACATTGTCTTTGCAATGTATTTCCAAACAAAATCATAACAAGAAATTAAACTGTTATGCCATAAATTCTACAGTTAATGTTTATACACACATTCTGAATACAGTATCTATATAAAAATATCTCTAATTACATATCATAAAATGCCTGTGTGTATCCTACATTTGCATTCTGTTAGCAAAAAAATCCCCCATATGTGTTTCCTCTCAGTCAGAGGTTCATTTAGAGCTTTGTTGGTTTGACTGCTCAATACTCTATATTAAACCCTGTTCACTTCATTCACTGGAGAGTTGCTGCTTGTATTGTCTGAGTTACTCAACTGGAGAAGATGGGCAGGAGTTTTCAGTCTTTAAAGGCAGTCTTGCCTGGGAAAAGGTTTGCCTTCAACCAGCATACTGACATTTTCACTTCAGTTATTTTTACATGGTACTTATGTTCTTTTAGTGACAGAGGCAACATGTTGACTGGTTTTTGAGGGGCAGCTGGGACATTGCAAGGGACTCCTTCATTTCCATCATCAGAATTTTTTGGTAGGGGGAAGGAGAAAGAAGACAACCAAACATTTTAATGAACAAGATCACTTAACACTATTGTGCCTGTCAATTAATATTTTTTCATTTCCCTGGCTGTAACTGCATTATAAAACTTTCCAGTTTAACCTCTATAATAATACAAAGCAAAAAGAAAAAAATACGTAATTTATATTTCTAGAAAAGGACTTCATCAGGAAATAATCTTCAAATGAACAAAAAAAGCCACAGGATTACAAATGCAATATCTCCCTTTTTCCATTCTTTCCTTGTCCATTCCCTGAAAGAAACTTCTAATATTGCGCTTTAAAATACTTTCTAAGTAAAATTTCGACATTTATTATAGTATTTACTGTTTTGCAATGTGTATATTTTTCCTAGTAAAAAGTAAAAAAGCACCCATTAGTTTTACTTTCTAAAAGATTTTTTTCTTTTTGAGATGCTACTGATAAACACACAAGGATTTAAATATTTCACATTGAGATGGGGAGCCTCCTTCTCCAGATGGAAAAATGTAAATCCAGCTAATAGCTCTATAACTTACCAGTGAGATGACCAAGCACTGGGGAGGTTTCCAATCAGAAAACCTCCTGTTGGTCTCAGGGATGCAGATTTAGAATGCAGTCCCTTTAGGATCTAAGCATCTCACTCTTCTGCACGTTCTGCAGAAGGCTGGCACTGCCTGCTGTTCTTATTATTGCTTGTTAAGTAGGTAACTGGCGTACCCAGAGCATGCTATGTTTTTTTCTAAACAGAGATGAAGACATATTTTCTGTCCCAGAGTCAATACAGCCTAGGGCCTTGCTGCTACAAATGCTTACATACATGGCTTGTTCAGCTGGGTTGTGATGCTGAAATTAAGGAGGCAAATCCAGATTGGAGGTACATACATACATATGTAAATTTTTGCAAGTCAGTGGGAGCTGACCAGGCTAATTTTTTGTTGAGACCAGCTGGGGCTAATGTGACAAACTGCATCTAGATAAAATAACTTTCTCAGAAATATTTCAACTCAGCTGGTAAAAGTGCTGATTAAGAGTATTTTTTTTCGTTTATGTATCTTCCCCATTTTTATCCTTTCAATTAATGTCCTTTTTGTTGTCCTGCTAGTATCTGAACAACAGTATAACACTAGAGAAAAAAATCAGATAAAAAGCAAGAATCCTGTGAAGTTATTTAGCTGGATATAGTTACCAAGTTAGAAGTGTTGATTGCCTGTTTATAGATGTTAGAAACAGGTATTTAAAAAAATATAAGCATTTTCAGGCTCTGTGATCTGTTTTTTTGTTCCAGTTCATTAAAAAAAAAAGGTTCATGGGACTGAGTAACATCTACTCTGATTTTTGTTTTTGTTTAACTAACAATCTCTCTTTTCTTATCCTCAGTTAGCACTTGTCTAGCAGGACCAGTGTTGTTGCCTGTTGATTTTTTTTTAAGTGGGAACCCAACATATACCATGATCACTGCTGATTTGGAATGTATTTTCATTAATTCTTTCCAGTGCTAGCATAAAGGGAGAAAACAAAGAATAAGTGAACTTCGTGAACTCGAGATATAAATGGCTGGAAAAAGTATTTTCCACACCTGCAGTACTGGACTCATGCTTTCTTTACCCTACATCTTGGTTTCACTGTCTAATGGTTTCTCACTCTCATTTTCTTGTGAGATCAGTTGGTATGGTTTCTTCATTTCATTCTCCTCTATCACAGAATTACCCATTTCAGCATCCCTGTTCTTCAGCTCATGTCGTGATAAATGTTCAACAATTCCTGCTCCAATGGAGTCTCCCAAGACGTTGGTAGTGGTACGGAGGCGATCCCTAAGAAGTAATAATGAGTTAGCCTTGGTTTCACCACTTTCTCAGGGAAGCAAGCAGACTGGCAGTTAAAATGGCCTTTAGATAGCTACTAGATTTTTCAGCTATTTTATGTATATTCATTTATCTGAACTGTTGTTGCCATGATTTCTTCTACAGAAATTGACATATATGCTGGGATTTGAAGTCACAAAATGTGTTAATACTCTTGGCAACTTCAGAGACAGAAACAGCTGTGTGATGAGGAAGAGGAATGGAGCAAATGGCAGATGCTTATCGGAGGCATTTCTATCCTCTGGTGGTTTGCGTGTTTATCCTCTGAACACGCAAGCCAACGAGAATCTACCTTGTTATGGTCGTATCCCTCCTGACCATAGTAACTAGGATCGGTAATTTAGGATGGAATTCTGATGAACTAATTCAAATTAAATTACAACAATTCAGCCCTCTGAGAGAGCGCTGCCCAGAAGATGTAGGAGGCAGCTTGATGAGGGGTGACTAGAACTGTTACTCAGTAAGCGTCCACCTAGATAAGGCTGTGGGCAAGTGGTTGGATAGTCATATGAAGACGTTATATTCTAATAACAACACAGGCAATTTCTTGCAGGGATCACCTGAGAAGACTGAAGGGTAAAAGCCTCTGGAAACTGTAACTAATAGGGGTTAGACAAAATGCATGTTGGAGGAACCCTTATGCCTTTGATTTAGTTCCTGGACCTAAGGGATTTCCCCATATACCTACAGGTGTCAGTTAGTCTTCTACAGACAGAGAATTGGAAAAACTGAGCGGCAAATAAGAGAGTTACACAACTGTTTTTCATTTCTGTGTCCATGGGGTAGACTTATGAACCTTTCTTAGATTAGACAGTCATCAGGGCTGCAATGAACTGAGTCAGATCTGGACAGCTCTGAGCCAGATTGGTGGAAAGGTTTTCATTACCATCCTACAAAAACCAGAAAACTAAAGCAATTCTTTGCTAATTTAATTACAGTGTGTGTGAAAGTTTTCTTGGTACCCTAGGGATCCAGGTTTCTAAATAACCCTGTTGCATACTAGAGTTACCATCATTAAAGAACACCCCATCATTAAGTAACTCCCTAACCATCATTAAGTAATTGTCTGCTCTAAGATAATATATTAATTCCAAGGACTGTGATTTTTTAAACACTTCTTTCCAACTGCCTTCCACAGCAAAAGAAGCGCACCACTGATTGCAGTATTGCCAGAATGTCCCTGGCTATTGGACTTCTAAATATGGTCTAAGCCCTTACTGACTCCACAAAAATACTTACAAGAACCAGTCCACTGCGATGATAAGAGTGATGTCATCTGTAGGCAAACCTACTGATGTAAGCACAATGACCATGGTGACAAGTCCAGCTTGAGGAATGCCTGCAGCCCCAATGCTGGCAGCTGTAGCTGTGATGCTGTGCAAGAAGATAGCAAGAGCAATTAATTGACTTCCTTCGTAAAGTTTCTTTATCATCTGACAAACATTAAAAACAGATATGAAGCAAGAAGGCATTTGCTCAGTAGTAAGTGAAAAGATGAGTCAAGTCCCTTATCTGAACACTGCATAGCTGCAGGGGTGTGTGGATCTGAATCCAAGATATTTACCCTAAACCTTTATCCAGAACCTTCAAAACATGATTTTGCTAAGGTGATAAATCCCCTAATAGATGCTAAGGGCCAGACAAAACCACTATAGCTACATGCCCCCACCCACTGAACAAACTCAATCCACAAGCTCAAACATGTGAAAAGAAAAGCTGAGGAGGTAATTTTGTCCTGGCAGGTCTAGTGCAAGAACTTTTATTCTCTGTCCATCTCACTATTACTTCATACCAGGTGAAGTATCTGTCCTCCAGCAGTTGGCATTATGTCATCAGAAGACAGAAAGCTGCCAGAAACCCTGAATCATACAGTCTAGTAACTTGATAGAAATATTGTTCACACCTGGTTTAGGAAGAATTTGTTTTGCCAGGTGATTTGGCAGGGATCAGCTCTAGTACTAAGGAATGAGGAACTATTGCTTTGGAGTGTGAAGGCAGTGTTTTGCCTGCTGTTGATCAAGATTAAATTAAGCTGGTGGTTTTCATGGAGAAGCAATTCTTGAAAATCTACATTCCCAGTTCATCATATCTGAACTTTCAGTGTTCCACTCAGTGTTCCTGACTGATAAATACATGTCTCTATCTCCTACAGTGTCCCTCTCTCACCTTGCTGACATTTCTTTCTTCTGCAGGTGTACCATCACCCTCTTCTCCTAAACTGTTTGAGTAATATAACAAAATTAACGCAGATCGGTTATCATCGAGTGCTACTTAGAGGGTTGTTTGCTGTTCTGTTTCAAACATGTAGGCTTGTGTGCTTGAGAATATACCTATCTTCTCCTCCTCTACCATCTCATGTAATAAATGGTGTTATTGTTCCTTGTGCAGCTTGCTCTACTTGTATCCTGAAACCGTTAGTAAAGCACTAGCTCTCCTAGCATTAGCACTGTAAAGCTTTTATTCTACAGCTTTGTACACACATTATAAACTAGCTGGTATGGATTGTAAGTCTATACCTCTGAACAGCTGCATGAGTTCTTCAGAAAGAAAATTTAAAAGTCATTAAAAACTGTTCTTGTTGACTCTACCAAGTGCAGTGGTAGGTGTGTCATGTTACAGCTTTTTAAAGGTTTACCTAATGGAGAATATATGCTTGGGGACCTCTTCTGTTCAGAAGATGTAAATTATTACAGTTAGTGAGCTACTGTAGCAGTTCTTGGTTTTAGCTATAGATGCTTTTGTTTAATCCCACATATAACAGCAATAAGGAGTCATCATAAAGGTGTTTTTATTAAATGTGGGTAATAATGGCTTCTGTACCTGATTGTGATAATCTGTCCAAAGTTCAGTTCAAAGTTGTTAACCTGTGCAATGAAAATTGCAGCCAAAGCCTCGTATAAAGCAGTTCCATCCATATTAATTGTAGCACCAACTGGGAGTACAAATCTTGTAACTCGTTTGTCTACTCCATTTATTTCTTCTAGACACTTAAATGTAACAGGTAGTGTTGCAGAACTGAAATGGAAAAAAGAAGATAATACAGGATATAAATTCTTCAAAAAGTGAATGAAAAGAGTGTCAGGAGAGATTGTTCTGTCTTAATTTTTATGTGATCTACCAGAACTTTTTTTTAAAAATGCAAAGGCTGAATTTAAACACTTATAATGGTGGAGGTTTTTCTAATGCTCTTGGAAAGTTTTTCCGATGGTTAATTACTGTCACTCTTTATGTAGTCCCTAGTCTGAATCTGTCTAACTTCAGTATTTTGTCTGCTAGGCAGAAGAATCTATTTAAACATTCCTGTTTCTCATTTTTTATGTCATGGAGTCATGATTGAGTCATCCCTAAGTGTTGTTTTCCTAAAGTTATATAAATTGAGCTATTCAAGCCTTCAGTAAACAGCATGTTTTCTCTTATTTATTTGCTGGCTTCCCTGGAAAGGTAATTTTGGTGGACGATTGTATTGCTTTACCATTGGGTTAACACCAGTAGGCAGGTAAGCATCACACAGCCGCTTGCTTACTCGTCCCCACACCCTGAGTGGGACAGGCAAAGAAGAAGGAACAGTAAAATCAAGAAAATGTAGGAACTGAGATTAAAAAAAAGTTTTGTAAGTGAAGGATAGTGGAAGAAGAGGGAAAGAAAACAAAACAAAACATGTGATGCAAAGGCAATCACTCACCACCTTCCACAGATAGACCAATGCCCAATGAGTTCTCAAGTAAAAGATGTCTAGCTTCACTAAAATTCCCTCTTTTCCTTTTTTATTGCTGAGCAAGATGTTACATATCATGGAATATCTCTTTGGTTAGTTTGGGTCATCTGCCTGGTTGTGTGCCCTCCCAACCTCTTCCACACCCCTTAATCTACTCACTGTGGGGTTAGAGTTAGAAACAGAGAAGGCTTTGATGCTGTGCAACTACTATTCAGCAATAGTCAGAACATCAGTGTGTGATCAGTGTTTTGTCGCAGATCTGAAACACAGCACTGTAGGAGCTGCTATGAAGAAAGTTAACTCTGTCCTAGCCAGGCCCTGTACACCACTTAGTCTTGTTCCCCTGATGCTACATCCAAATACAATACAAATGATGATAATTTCATTTGAAGACCAAACCAATTGAATATTTTGGCTTCGTATGCTACAGTAGCGCCCATTTCGCCCCCATGACGCCAAGTTCCTTTTCAGAGACACTGCATCAGAAGGAAGGATAAGGAGGCCATTTTGTAAGAGCTGTCTGGACTCTTTTTTTCTTAAAGATGTATCTCTACATCCGATCACACCAAAGTAACGAGTTTTTTCAAGACCCAGCTTTTCAGATTACCCTGTCTTAGTGACCTCTTCACTGCTAGCTACTTAAGAGATTTCAAGTCTTTGAAAACTATGTCAATATTGATAAAACAAAATACTGATAAAATGTAAAGAGGAGGACTGTGCTAGAAAATCTCTTTGATGACAGTCAACTTACAGTTGAATTTTAAACAGCTTTTAAATCCACTTGCAGTATAATACACTCTCTTGAATCAACCTAGGTTCTTACTCAGAATCTTGAGTAGCGCCAAGTGGAAAGTCTTAGAGAAGCTGGAACACAACCTCTTAACATTATTATTGTTACACACCAAAGTTGTAGTTTCATTTTATTTTCTCTTAAACTATGTTGACTGGCATTAGTTTTATAATCTTCTTTTAAAAATTATTAGTAATTAAATTCCCTTTCAGGCATTCCATAATCTTGCAAGGATTGACATGAAAATGTTAAATGTGAAATTAGTAATTATCCCCCTCTACCTATTAATGTACACTCCTAGAGCTTTTTCAGTGATAAAAAACTTAATCAGATTCTACATTACTGGTTCACAATAGCTTCTCATCCAGATGTTCAAAATAATCCCAAGCACCAGGGACTGGAATTTAGTATTACAGAATGTCTGACTTAAAACATGTACATTTAGGAGACTCTTGTAAAATCTATCAAAAAGAAAATTGTTTTACAAAGGGTCATATGATATAGAAATGTATATTTGATTACAATAATGATTCCTTTCATCATATATGCAAACAATTTTTTTATTCTTATGATGTATCTATGACTTCATTAACAAAGAACAGAAGTGGTGTTTCTGTTGCAAGTTGTATATCCATCACTGGCCATCAAGCTTTTGAGTACAGAATGCCAGCTGCCAATAAGGGCTCTCAAGCTCTGTCAGAATTCCCTATGAACTTTCCTGTTTGCTGCTCCATTTTGCCATGCATATCCTTTGCCAACTGCATCCTTTACCAGCAAGCCATTGCAAACTACTTAAATTTCCAAACACCGAGCCTAATCAAAGTCACAAGGATTCTGGCCATACAGTCTGCATCACCAAACAAACTCATTTAATCTCTGTTCAGGGGTTCTTGTAGAAAACAGAGTTCAAGTCAATATAATAATAATTACATCTGTCAGAGAGAAGCAGAACAGAAATAAAGCACCCAAGTGAATACTAAAATACAGAATTATCCAATACATTAGGCAAAATTGTTTCTCAAACCAATAATATTGTAAAAATTATATGGCCTTAAGATATTGTATTATACCTGGAAGATGTTCCCAAAGCAGTGACTAATGCCTGGATTAAGCCTCCAATAAATACCCAAGGGTTCTTACGAGTGATCAGGAAGTAGAGAAGAGGTAGGACAATGACAGCATGAATTAGCAAACCGATGATAACTGTTACAGTATACATGGCAAGCTGACCACCGATCACACCCATATCTTCCATCTCAACAATTTTTCCAGCAATCAGGAAGAGAATTCCAAGTGGAGCATACCTGCAAGTAAGAAATCAAACCATTATTGTACTGAACAAAGAAGGAATTCACTCCCTCAAGCATATCTTTTCTGTTTATATGCATGCATGAATGTAGGATTTCACTGTTAGATTGACTGCAATTATTCAGAAGCAGTTCAAGAGTTTAACTCTTTAACTCTTAACACTTCAACCTGGATTAAACCACAGCAGTGAATGTTTCTGATAGGCCTTGTTGTATTCAGGATCTGACAAGGATTTCAAGATCTATAGCACGCCTTTCAGACATGTACGGAGATGAGTTCCCTTTGGATTTGAAATGTCATTTAAAAGCTAGTTTAGCCAATTCTGTGATAATTCTGTCTGTATGAACAAAGGCTCAACCGGCATAGTTGTAGCTTATGCCAAGTGCGCAGCTCTATTATGCCGTCAGTGCTGTTTTACACGTTGTTGGGGAAGCAGCCCACACAGAAGGCTGATAACTTCCAATGATTTCAAGCTGCTTCTGGCCATTCCCCATTTTTTCCAGTGGGGCACTGGATAAATAGTTCAGCATGAAGCTGTCTGTAGGACAGAGGTTAATTGTGTTGTGCAGCAGCAACAAAGGTAGTATGATCTTTTTTCTCCTATCGGTAAGCACAGCTACTGACGAAGAAAGACCTAGTGCTGAGCATAGAACTTCGACATAATTCTACTGCAGCTGGACTTCTGATATAGCCTTATTTTTATAAATGTCCATTTGTCTTTTCATGCTAAATTACCACAGCATAAAATTTATCCAGCATATCTCAATTGCATTTTAAGCCATCAAATCCATGTAGAAATTTCTCAGGATTAACGATTCCTATCCACTGCTATATCATCTTAAGCATGATTGTAAAGAAGGAGGAAAGATTTTTGCTTTTTACACATGTTTCCTGGCAGAACAGAATTTTAGTTACTGGAAAAAAATACCCTTATTTTTAGTTTTGTATCCAGGTGTATGTGCTCTTGGGTAAGCTTTTGGAGTTGATTTGTTTGTTTGTTTGTTTTCTGTAGTAAAGAGGGCAACAAGACATAATTTCTTTTCTTAACTGTCTATGTGACAATTAATGAATCTTCATTGTTGAACAAACTTCTTATCTAATGTTTGAGGGAAAAAGTATTGATTTTATATACCTATTAAGCATAATAAAGAAAGTAGGAAAATTATGTGTATACGTAAGCAATGAAGCTACAATGCAAGGACATGCATATGCACTACAAAACTGCAGGAACCAGTGGTATTGGAAACTAATGATAACAAGGTCTTGCTGTGTAGAAATAAGATTATGGGATGGCTTTGTCGGTTTCCTTCAGAGAAGTCAGATTAGGACATAAGGAAACTTTGATAACATGCTGTTGTGATTGCTACCTTTATGAAGACATAAATCTTAGCAAGTTCTGCCGTAGACTCTATTTTTCTTAAGTCAAAAGCTAAACACACTGGAAGAGTAAGTATGTACTGGAAGAGTAGGCATGTTTGGGCAAATTGCTGACATCCAGAATTACAGTTCTTGGGTTCATTTATAAAACAAAGCTACAAGGTGCTTAAGATCTTATTGTCTAACTTCCTGCCAAACAGACTCTTGCTATCCAGTGCCTGGCTGTGATGAAAAAATATTGGTAGTAACTTAAAATGGACTTTATCAGAGAGTCACTTACCACATGATTAGAGCTACCAATCTCATGATAGCCTCATTAAGGCTATCAAAGAAGTCTTTTAATGCCTGACCTTGTTCCTTCATGCTTCCAATCACCAGTCCAAAGCTTATTGAGAAAACCACCAGGCCAAGGGCATTCACTCCATTTACAGAACCTGGAACAGGAACTATTTCCTCTTTCATTCGAGTGAGGGTTTCCATTGCTTCTGACACATTGCTTATTATAGCAGCCACTGTGGATGTGTCATTGGATGGAATATCTACTTTAAACATTCTCTTTTCATAGTTAGTTTTGAACTGTTAAAACAAAAATAAAAGAAAGATAGGAATTCTGTGAATCAAAGCAAGCAAAGGTAAAAATCAGACACTAAATTATGAATTACTATTATAGGATGTTTGAATTCCATGTGTAATATTTGTTGGTAAAACGTACTGCAAGGATAACATGGCTTTCCTGAAAGCAACAAAAATCCATAGTAACTTCGAAACTAAATCGTCATCTTTGCTTCCATAACTTGTTTTCTCATAAATATGACAAGGTCAAAGATGCAGAATATTGACTCATAGTTTGCATTTTTATAATTTGTTATTTTTCCCAATAATATTTTTCCAGCTGTTAAATGAATAGGTATTTTTTAGCTAGTTAAAATATTTTCATGTGCTCTGCTGTTTCCTTACTTTTTCATCTTTTTGAATCAGAAAAAATTAGACTGAAAGTAACTTACATGTATCATACCTTGTTTTTATTTTGCTATGGCAAAGCTGCTAGTTTTCTATGCTTTGCAATCATACATCACCACTTTTCTTAATTAAGAAAAGGGTTCTACCTTAAATGGTTCCATTATGGAATGGGCAAATCAATTTTAAAATCTCAATATGCTCCTAAACATCTATTTTGAAAACCAATCTTTCACCACCTAATGCTTTTCAAAAGAAAAATGTTCATGCTGAATATTTCTGTCTGGGCTCAGAATGCCCTGCAGCCCTGTCCTGCTTGAATTCTGCTGAGCACAAAGAACACTACATATCACTAGTAAAATGTTTCTAATAGATCTCAGAATGCTAAATACCCTATTAAAGCAATGAGATACTGCTGTCAAGGTTATTTGGCAACTTTGGATTTTTATTCCTTCGGGCCTGCCAACAAAAAACAAATATGAAGTCCGGGTCCTGTAGTATTATTAGTAATAACTGGAGACTGTTACACACTCCAAAAGTATTTGAGTGAAATAGAGTAATTGTGACTAAGACAGGAAACCTGAGTATTAGTGTCTATGAACATTGACTTAATTTTCTGTGATTTTCCACACCTGGATACTTTTGATGCACTCCTTCCACATATTTGATGTATAACCCTGAAGGTTTGAAGTCTTTCAGAATTTCAAATAAAACTTGCTTACAGGAGATTTACTGAAAGTTTCTCAATAAGATGTAGCTGAACAAGGCTCCACGGAGGTCAGATATTCCTGAATTTGAAATCAAATTTGTTTTGTGCTGTGGTTAGAGGAGACAGCTGAGCTGTTGGGTGACAGTTGGCTGACATAGAAAATCCCAGTTTCACTCCCTCACCCACTCACATCCAGCTTGTGACAATTTCTCCTCTGTGTCAGTTCTAGTTTCACCTCTCAGTGAGCCAATTCTGCTTTTTAAATTGGCAGAAAACTTGTCAAGCAAAAAAGCGGCCATTTTTGGGTAAAGGCTATGGAGGTGAATCAGCTCACTGACTGATGAATGCCAGAGAGGGCAAAACACTGAGACTGGAACTACACAGCCAAGGAGGGAGGGATGGGATTGTCTCTTTAAGTGACAGAGAGGTATTAGACTGGAAATGGAAATTTTCTAGAAGTTGTCAATAAGGATTTTTAATTTGATACTTACAGGAATGTTAAATTGCTGCATAACACTGTACATCAAACACTTCTAATTTTTTTTTTTAATCTGTACTGGTGCGATAATTGTGTTATACATGTATTTTTATTACTGTTTTCCAGTAGAAGAAAAACTTACATAAAAATTTCTTAATGCAAGTATCTGAAGGGTGTAATTATGCTGGATTTGTGGGCATACAGATTAGACAAATGTGAAAAGCAAGCTGCTTAATGAGGACTGGAACTGAAGGCTAATTTCCCGCCAAATTTCCTGTTCATTTTCTTTTACTTATCCACATCATAAATGACTTTGTCTTGATTCTCCTCTATTGCCCTCAGTCCTCCTCTCATTGCTACCTATTTGACTAGGTCAAAAGCAGCATGTGATACAGCTGTTAGTGTTAGATGTGTGCTGACTCGCTGGTTGGCTCCTGCCTGTTGGAATAAGCCAGGAAATAAGTCATAAACTGCTTTTCTTTCAGCGGCAGCACACTCTTAATTTGTCTGAGAACTGCCTCCCTCATGCCAATTTAGGTTGGAATTGGCCATTGGGCTCAAAAACTGTGACAGGGCTCTGAGAAATAGTTTGGCAACCACAGTGGAGAAAGCACAATCCTATGAAGTTTCTTACTTTTAAAAACCCAGTTAGAAATAATTTTAGGTTGTAATAAGCATATTCAGCTTTTTTTGTGCTTTGATTCTGGAATTCTGTCTTAGCAGGAGGATACCTTCAACTCTTTATCAGTCAAGTCTCTTTAGGGGTATAATAAGGATTTTAGGACCTCGCTTAGCAAAGTCCGTTTCCATTTCAGCTACTAGACTGGTACACAGAGATGTAGATCTTCTCTGTTGACTCACCCTGTTGGTCAGAGTTAAGTATTCAGAAATGTTACTGGGGAGAACAGTCTTTCTAGAACCCCTTCCAGAGCAGTGGAGAAAAGTCATTTACAGTGAGGTTCAAAATGGGAATCTGAGCCTAAAGACTAACCGCAAAACACAAGGTTGCTTGACCACCGTAAAACAAATTTTGTGTGTGCAGAATGGTGAAAAAGCCAACTGTTTATGGGGAGTGACAGGATGAAAGACTACCTTCAAGATGACAGAAAATGTCGAAGGTTTTGAAATAGATGAGGTAGTAGCAGAGTTGACTATTACTGCTCTGCAGAGGAACGGGTGATCAGAGATCATTTTGTGATCATTGAGATTCTTACTTTCAGGGAGATCTTGATCTTCATGGGAATCAGAGTTATCAGCTGTTCATGTGGCTCAAACTGTCATTTCAATATCACACAGTGATTCTGAAGATCCTTGTTCTTTTGCAACATTCAGTAATGGAAGAAATTAGACAAAGAAAAACTGCTCATGTAACAGATTGTAGGCTTACGGGTCTCAGAAGAGCTGGTTGCGTTCTGCTGGAAGTCCACATGCTTACACTGATAAATTGTGATGGGCTAGACAATACCACTGAGGTTCTGTCATTTCTGAGGATGTTTGGTGCATTTTGTCTCCAGGCAGAGGTATTTTTGCCTGGTAAGATTTTAGATGCAAAATACTCATTGTAATTCCTTAAGATCATGTATAAAGAACAAATAAGGGGCAAGGTAAATATTATTTGGAACCTATTAATATTAGTAGCTTTCTATGAACAACATATCTCCAAGTAAAATATAAAAATAATTACATTTCTGGACTTTTTTACAAGGTACAGTACTAATGAACAGCTTTAAAATTATTTTTAATTAAGTTATCTGCTTCTGAAATAGACAATACTATTGCATAATATAATGAAATAGTTGTTTACATTTTCATTATTATTTTGTTTTCATTAGTAGTACAAAATACCCACAGTAATTTGACTTGAATATATTGCATGACTTTTTAAGAGGCAACATTACAACATGGCAGTAGCACATTCCAGTGGTTAACTTGCAGACAAGGTAATTGCTTGGGTAACTTCTCTGAAAACTCGTCATTTATGATCAGTACTCTGAGATAGTATAATTAGCACTGTCTGTGCTAAGTCTATATGATGATGCAGTTTTTAGTTGGCTTAAACGGAAGCCTAAAAAATGAAAAGAAATTAAAATAATGCAGTGCTATCCCGTCTTCCTAATTCACTATTTCTTTCCCTTCCATGTGGACATGTGTGAAAGTATTCTAAATTGTCTGCAAAAGAGCTTATAATAGAAGTTAAAGTATATCTTAACTAGCCAAAATTATCATGAAGAATATGCATTAATTAGTATTCATGTCTGGATGTTTGATTAATACTTCCAACCCCCTTAATAAGGATGAGTTCAGGAAAGAATATTTAATTAAAAATAGCTCAGAATAAATGCAGCTATCAGATGCACCTTTCCAGTTCTTTAAGCTTCAGCTGGCATCAAATTACCTATTCACAACAGACCCTCCCCAAATCGTTGTATTCTGTTTGGCTTGATGGCCGAAGTTCACTTGTGTTTCTTTTGTCTTACGATATATCCCCAGAGCACAGCACAGAGAACAAGAGGTTAAAAAGCAGTATCTGCTTAACAAGAGTGCTTACAACTACTTAGCCCCTGGTTAGATAGCATTTTGAATTTAACAAAAAAAGAGAAATTAAGACATAATGGTCAGAGCTGAAAGATAAATCCAGAGATTTTTTTATATATATCCCTAAACTGGGGGTGACTATAATGGTATAGATAAAACTTTGAACAAAGTAATCTGATTTTAGGTATGTGTGGAATATTTTTCTGCTGTCAGTCTTATTAGATTCTCCTATTACTGATAAAAATCACAAAGTCCCCAAATGATTTGTGCATAACGAAGGTAGCAACCAGCATCAGAGCACATGCGGTTTGGATTAACAAGCTGTTGTTGCCAGTGATCGCTATCTGCCACTGATTTAATGGGAGGAGGTCCTGATACAGACAGAGTGCACAAGGGATTTTGGTCTCTCACAAGGAGAGAGGGAGTAACTAGTGAAGAGCAGAGTGAAGCTAAACCCCAACATTTTCCAGATTATTCTTCTGAATTTGACCTGCTACGCAAGGGTGGCTCTTTGTCTGCATAGACTTTGCTGGGGCATGGTGCTGAATGCCTGAAATGGTTCTGCTGATTCAGCTGAAAGGTTTGAGTGAAAAAATTTCCTTAGCTTTTTCTGTGGACTCTCTTTCCTACAGGGGCTCCTCCTGGCTTCTGGGATCCACAATGAGGAGTCCTTTTTGAATGGGAAGGGGCATTTTGTTCCACAGCTCTCCCTGTTTCGGGGGAAGAAAATGTGCCAAGATGGAGAAGGAGGAGAAGAAGCAAGAGGAGGCAGCTTTGTTTGCCTCACAGAGTTACTGGGAAAGAAGAGCAGGAAATGGAATCCAAAGGACCAGAAGTCTGAATGAGGAACAGCAGAAAATTTAGGAAGATTCTTCCTAAATATGTCCCAGTTTTCCTCATGACTCTTCTCCCAACAGCAAGCCTATGCAGGCTTTTCCAACTCCATCGAGAAGGCCTCCCCACCTTGGTTGCCCTCTCCACACAGCTCCATTTCAACTTGCAGGAGAGCAATTCCACAGCCAGATAAGCAACTTTACTTCATTAAAGTTAATTATATGAAGGAAATTATGATTTTCCATGTCTTGGTGTTACAAAATTTGAATAAAAGTTGATCTTTTGAGGTGAAAAACTTCAGAAAAGATAATTGGTCCTGTGTGTTAGTGGAGCTGCTTTGGGAAGTGCTTGCTATTTTTGGGAAAAGTAATAGGTTCACAGCTTGCTGTGTGTACCAACACAGTCATTAGAGGACCTATCTGCTGGCCAGGGTGATAAAGAAAGAAAAACCTTTCAGTAGATTTCAATGCAGATCTCGGTCAGGAAAGAAACCTGCCCAAGGATGCTACAAGATGGAATGTGAGCAGCTAATATATCAAAAGATGTGATTCAAATGTGGAGTGCATATGCCAGTGATAGTTTCCAGGCGCGCAAAGCTCTGAATCAGTATTAACCTTTGAGTGTGGATGACTATGAGCAGTAGTCTGTTCCTTGTTTGGGCCAGCAAACATGGTGTTACAGAACACGATTTGACCCAGGTGAATCATCCTTCTTCATAAATCTTCTGAGAAACATGTGAAAAATCTGATGTAAACTTTTGAAAAGAAAGTTATGGAGTCCGAGGTAAAAAGTCTTCAGGATACCTATGAATCTTACACATACTTGTTTCTCCTGCAAAGTGTTATAGTTTAACAAATCTGCTACAACCAAACAACTTATACTTAAAAACCTAGGGTTTGGTACCTGATTTAAAAGGTATGACAAATTTAAAATCCTGGTGCTTCAGCAAGCATAGCTGCTGCTGAAAGTCAGAAAACACTTCCATGAAACATTTCCTGTTTTTTGAACCATTTTTTGGAAATCCCTTTAAGCTGTTGAGCACATGAGAAATACAATATACTTAATGTAAACAGAATCTACAGGACATCTTTAATTAAGAACATAGATTTAGGACTGCTAGTCACTAAGTTAAGTTTTCTGTTGCTGTAGGATACTTTAGCAAAAGAATTTTTCAAGCTGTATCTTAAAGCTGATGAGGTAGTTTGCTCCCACGACTCCTAAATGAAGATTTTTCCAGGAGCTCACCTTTTAGGTAATACAGGTTAAAAAGCTTTCTAATTCCCACTTCAAATTCAGTCATAGTGATTTCCATTACTTATTGTATAAATGTTGTTCTTTATCTTATACAGCTCGGTTCCCACTTTGTTTTTTTGACCTGAATAGTTTTAAAATCGAGTTTCATTTTGCTTTATATGCTGTGTTCTTTTGACAATCCCAGCAACTCCTCTCACCATTGTGCTCATTTTGCATGAATCTTGCTAAGAATGTAATGACCAGAGTATACTCAATATTCCAGATAGTTACATTGCTCTGGCTTTATTTCCTCTCTTGGAGTTATATCACCTAATATATGTCCTGGAGCTGAAATAGAGGAGTTGTTGGTTTATTTTTTTCCTTCCTAATGATGACTTCCCATCTCAAAACAGAAATTACTGTTAATTTCTAAATGTTTATTTCACCCGTAAAGAAGAGCTACTAGGAGATAACCAAGCATGCCAATGTATGAAAGAGACAATTCACCTTGTTGTTGTGACTTCATAGTATTACAGTGTGCTAGGGACACACCATCTTCTTTAGCACTTGTTATATATCTCAATACAAAGTGCTTGGACTTTCTTGTCATCTGTACATTTTGTTGTGTGCATCTTACAGTAATGTCATTCATAAAAATATCAACTGAGGTGTGCTCAGTCCTGCAGCAACTTCCGTTAAAATTTCCACAAATTTTACAATTTTTACAATAATCTTATCCCCCGCTCAACTATTTTGTTGCACTTATAATTAAAACTCAGTTTTACAGAAATCCAAAGACATTAAATCCATTGCACTTCTGGCACACAAGAAAAAGAAAAAAAAAAGAAAATGGGCAATCTTATGGAAGAAAGATGGTTCTTCTGGTACAATATATGTTTCAGAAACTTGTCTTATTCTTTATCTTTTCTTTTCATATATTTGTCTCTTTTTTAATGTATTTTTCTTTTTCACTTATTACATAGTCTTTACACTTTCCTTCAGGGTACTTATATCTTTCAGTACTACTGAGGTCGAGCTAATATTAACTGCTTAAATAAATTCCCAAATCTTTTTGAAATTGCAGTTTGAAAGGCACTATGATTACTTTCACCAGTTATATATAATAACTTCCCAACTTGAGCGTTTTCTTAAAAATACTAGCTGCAAGTTCTGTAACTTTATGCCCAATTTCTTTCATTATTTTGAGATAAAGGAGATATAATTCACTGACTTTCTTACATTAATTTTTTAGAATTTTGTTTCTAGTTTAGATATAGACTTCTGTATTTCTGTAACTCTCTTCTGCATTACTGTCCTGAGTTCATCATCATCCTTACTGAAAACAGAGGCATAGCATTTGTTGGTTTTGGACCTGGGTCTAGATTATCTTTAACATTGACCAAATCTTTAATCAGAAAGTCACTGCTTGTTTTGGTATCTGTTTATATGACTGAAGGAAGTGTTACTGTTTTGTTTCAATTCTTCTGCAAGATGTAACTCAGCTGGACTTCGAAAAGTTTCTGCTTTACCCTCTTGCTTCTTGACCTCTGCATTTCAGCTTTTTTTTTATTGCTACAGCAATAACTGGTAGATAATATCAGTTCAAGATAGTCTGTGGGGTCAAAAGAAAGCAATGACATTATGGAAATACACACTATAGGTTTCACTGAATCTGTAATGTCCTCCTTTTAAAAAAAGGAATGTGACTAGTCACTACTATTTTCTGTGTAGAACAGCTAAGGCCATCAGGATCAGGCTAATGATAGAAAAATTTGGGAAGCAACACAGAAAAAGCATTCCTATGCACTTCTGCCATAGGTGACAGGAAGTCCTCTGGTTTGATTTTGCTATTGAAATCCACAAAACAGTTGTTCCTCTTTCGAACCTATGCACATTTCTCACATGATATTCTTGAAATATCTTACAGTCTTTGTACATATGGTGCATATCTCAGTGTCTCCCAAATTAACGTAACACTGTTTTTGAAGAGTAAATTCTGTTTTGACTTTACTTGCTGTAGACTTATGAATTTGGCATTTTGATAAAACTTGGTTTTTGTTCTGCTGTGCCAGGTGTTTTCTTCTCTTCTTGTAGCAAATACTGAGACAATGTGATGGAAAACAAAGCACAGATTTGATTGGTTTGGTTTGGTTTGGTTTGTGTATTTTTGGCAACTGACAGCATACATCAGATTTGTTTCTGCTGTAAGTACAAGTGCATGATATTCCTAAAGAAAATGCTGTTACATTTCAATTTCTTAATTTATTATGCCGTAGTTGGAAATAACAAAACATTTTTACCTGTTTAAAGCAAGCTTCCACCAGATTTGGAGGGAACATATTTCTGGGAAAAAGAGAGAAAATAACATGAGAAGTAATAAGACTCTAATAATATCTGAAGTGGGCACACATCTAACAAAAGAATTGGTGAGCTAATTTTCAAAAGAATCCTAAGACAAGTATGCAATTATATATACAGGAAGTAGAGCTTTGCATATAGCATTGGCCTGGGTAGAATTGTCAGGACAAAATGTAGTAGGGTTGGATAGATCCTGGCAACTGCAATCTCTTTATCCAATATTGTATAGCAGGTCTGGTTTTGGAGAAGAATATTAGCTAAAATACTGAAGGAACAAAGCTCTGTGGGTCAGTGCCGATTTTGTATTTTGTATTTATTAATGCTTTCTGAATCCAGATTGATAAAGAACTTCTAAATATTTAATGCATTTCTACTTCTGGAACAATTTTTGCAGTCACGTAGCCTAGTATATCATGAGATTTATCACTTGATTCAGAGTCTTCAGATAGTGAAATAAATATTTCTGAAGTTTTGAGTATTCTTTAATAATAACACATACACATATAATTATATATGTGTGTGTATACTTCTTACATATGGGCGTTTGCTTGCTTTCCAGAATGATGTCATTTCTGAGGAAACTAGAAGCAGCCTAACTGAATAAATCTTGAGGAATCTGAGTGCAAACCTCTTCATGGGTCTTTCTGAAGTCCCCCTTCCTGGCAGCATGACTCTTGGAGGTCTTTCTCCATGTCTCTGGCTTCTCCAAATGGGTTAGTGGAACACAAAATTTTGGTGGCTTTACCTGTGGAAAAGCTCCTGAGTTCAAAAACCTCAGCTTCCCTACTCCCTGGAATACATCTGTGACACATTAGCTCTATAAAAGAGGCATTGCAGAGTCTCTGAGCAAGGAGAAAACAAGATTTCATATCTGTGCCCCTCTAATTCAAGCATTTTACTTGCCTGTTCCTGGAATTTATTTCCCATCCATGCAATTTAACAAGTTGAGTAGATGCACCCAGATTGGTGGCTACAATTCAAAATTAAGATGAATAGCTAAATCAGGGATTGAAGTGAAGTGAGAAAACTGTCAAAAGCTGGAAGTAAAGGAAAGCAGAGGCATTTGGTAATAAAGATTGTGCTATGGAAGGAGGAGAAAAGACCCATGCAGATAGCAGAACAGAAGTCTTTCTTTTGTGTATGAAAGAAAGAATCTTTCTTTCAATATTAAAACCAGTTTCTTCCCTTGCTACAGCTTGATTTGAAAATAAATCAAAGTATTCTTCTGTAGCCTTGTACGGGTTAGAGGTATTGGTATCACACAGTTGAAAGAATTTTGGCTAGTTTCTGCAGTCACTGTCTAAAATTCTCTACTTCTGTTCTCATGTGACTCTAAATATTACCGTTGTTGCTATTTGTACAGAAAATGTGCAATATCATAGCCATACCTGATTAGATCAAGAAAGGCATCTGCTGCTGTCACTTGCACAATTTTGCCTTCTCTGTGCATGTTTTCCTTAGTACCTTTCCCAGGGTGGATGATGACCACAATGATTATACCAATCAGCACAGCAATGATCGTAGTACTCATGTAGTAGACTACTGCTCGGACTCCCATCTTCCCTGATGCTTTACTATCCAGGGCAGCAATTCCTAGTAAATTTAAGCACAAGGACATTCACCTCATACACTTGTGAGTAAAGAGTATAAACTCAGCATGATGAAAATGGTTTTGTGGGAAGAGTTTTGATGACCCGTGCACTTAAAGCTACCCAAGGTAAGCTGGCCCTTTTTTGCAGCTTGTACTGCCCCTGTATTCTCATCCCACCCCTAATGCTTGTTGTTACAGAATTTGCTGTTGCAAGAGTTACCGCTTTCTGTGCTTTGTTAACACCTTGTTTAAAGCAAAGATTATTGATCTGTTGCAGTGTGGTACTCACTGTATTCCAGTGCGTCAGTTCATGGTTTTTGATTAGCATAGTTACCATAGTCTGAAAAATGTGCCTTAGAAATGTGCTGCATCTGATTTGTAACAGTAAGACAGAAAATAGAGTACTCTCAAGTAATGCTGATAATATTTGCTACAATTAATGTGTATGACGATTTTTCTCCAGTTCCTAGTGGAATGACCTCAGTTTACCTCTGTCCCAAGCCATGGGAGTTTAAAACAGATTAAATGCTGTTAGCTTGTTTCAGAAAATCCTTACTGTTGTATGAATAAGCATTTAGAGTCTTTTATAAGCTTTGCAAAACTTGCGACATTAATCCTAATTCTTGGCTTGTCTTAATGCATCTGATCTAATGTGAATACTAGGGTGCTCACTATGGCGTCTGCTAAAGTGTTTTGTTCATCAGATTGCACCAACAGGGCTGCACTGTGTTTTTTAAATGAAGGTGCAGTTCTGCCAGGGAAAGAGCTCTGAATCTCTGAGAAACAGTGTCTCATGAGGACTGTCAGAGATGGAAATGCTCTTTCTTGTACCAAGCAGGTGCAGTTAGTGTTCTCCTTATTATGCCCCTTTGCTCCTTCTCCTTAAAATTTCAAGTAGTATTCAATAAATTCCCCATACTCCATCTGGAGGGCTACACCATCTGTCTCAGAACACACTTCTGCAGACTGCCCACACAGATCTAGATGCCATCTTTGAACATATGAAATACAGTGAAGGCTGAGCACCTTCTGCTCAGGGTACCTATCTCAGAGGAGAAAGCATTTAAAACAAGGCAACAGGACTGTATGAATATAAATAGTATGGAAACATAAAGCTAGAATCAAGACCTGGCGAAACTACAAGTTTTCTCAAGTCGTTGTAGATATATCATACTTCTGCCTGTCTTCTAAGGGACGAAATATGTGCTACTGGAGTTACAGTGAAAGTACACTAGTCACTGATGTAACTGAGATCAAGGATGTGTTCCAGGCGCTGATCAGATCTTCAAAGTATAAAACCAATCACATGCTACTTACTTACCCTTTCATTGCAGCTAGTGTTTGCCTGTCCTTTCTGCAGAAGCCAGTAGAGCCAGTAAGATTTGTACCCACAAAGTGAATTGCAAAGGAGGATCACTAGAATTGCACCCTGATTTGCTTGATTTACGTGTGCCAATGTAGTGGAAAAACAAAGTGTTACTGGCACAGTAAGAAACAGAAGATGGAAATCAAACATTTGAAGCACTTGATCATTTCTCTGCTCAGGTTTTCCATCTGTAAAACTGGATTATAATGCTTGTGGTAAGTTTACATCTATGTTTTGAAGTTCTGTGAGGAAAATGGTGGATACTACCAAGTAATAAATAGTTTTCTTATCTTTACAAAGGAGAAATAAGTCCTATAACCCTCTTGTTGGTGGATGGAGAATCGATTATATTTTAGAGTCCTCAAACTAATGCAAATGCAAAACAATGTGAATATAATTTACAAATATGTGAAAATAATATTAATTTTTGGAGAGTTTCACATCTGCTATTGAGTTTGCACAATGTTTGTGTCAGAAAGCATTTGTTACAAATATTATTTTTAAAGTATCAGTAGGTAATTTAAAATGGAGCTTAATTTTAAAAGTGAAAATGAATGCATGCATACAAGTTGAATAAACTTTATATATTCTAATTGCAGGGGTTTTTTTCTCACTTGCTATTTCTAGAGTAGAGGCAATGGCTGAGTGCTTTTTTATTTTAGCTAAGACTTACAACCTGAACATGAAAAGGTTAACCTATAAGGTTTGGTAGGAAAGTTTGGAAATGCACAGATGTTAAATCAGTCAGTTCCCAGCATCTTGCCCTGGCAAGGTAATAGGTTCGGGACCAGCTGCTGAGCACTGTCTTTGTAGAACATTTGCAGGCATATGTACTTACAGAATCACAGAATCACAGAATCACAGAATGGTAGGGGTTGGAAGGGACCTCTGTGTGTCATCTAGTCTAACCCCCTGCCGAAGTAGGATCAGCTACAGCAGGCAACAGCTTTCAACTACTGCTTTCACCAAGCCTGATCTCTCTTTGCACTCCACACTTGATAGTGGGTTGAGTCTCCTACTTTCCAAAAATCACTAGGAGTCAGTGCAGGGCACGTCTTACCACTAAAGACTGCTGTGTTGAAGGATTAGAGCTTGTGATCCTATTCTTTTTTGGATGGATTCTGGGATTGACTGGTGAACCATGTGCAAGTGATATGTCAGGGAGCAAGAGTCATGCTCTTTTATTATAAGCTGCTTTCCAGCTTGGTTTCCTATTGTACACTCTGGCTGTGACTACGCGGTGCCTTATTCTAGGTTGCTCAGTCTCATTCCTACTCCTGCTTGTCATATATAAATCACTCCTCAGCTTGAAAGTAGAGAACAGCAATTTCTCTCTTCTTGAGCTCTAACCGCTCATGGCATGTATGGCAGCAAGCCTTCAAAGCAGAGGGCTGACGGGCCTAAGTATGAATGAAAGCCATATAAGGAGGAAGCAAGTTCTCACCTCAGAGGGCCCTAACTGGGGAGCTGCTGGGCAGCCTTCCCTCCCATTGAAGTTAATGGGAACTCAGGGAACACACAAGAAGGACACTCAGTACCATCCGGGGCTGAAACTGCAAAAGCTTCCCACATACCACCATCAAGAATTATCTAAAACTTATTTTAAATCTGTTTTTAAAACATGAGGAAATGAGGGGATTTGTTTTCTTTATATTTTAAGATGTTGACAAGATTTCTTAGAGCTGAATAGGACCCTGGAAGGGTCCTTAGTGGAGAAGCAATAAAGTTCGCTCCAAAGCTTTCATGTGTCACAGACCATTGTACCCTCAGTGTGTCCTTTCACAGGCAGCCAGCAAAACTCCCATTATCCCGCGGGAGATGTATGTGCCCCTTTCATCCTGCTCGCTGCTCTCTCTTCCACATGGCTGCTGGCTCCGGCACCTCGGCCTCCTCTCTTCCTCTTCCCTCCCCCTCCCCAGGGGGCCTGGGAAACTTCACTGTGCCACCGGTCTGCACGCACAGGGATGCCTCGAAGTTGTCAAGGCAACCTGGAGCAGAGCACTTGTAATTTCTCCCAGCGTGTGCGCGCACACAACATGAATGGGAATGATTTTTGAAGTATTGATGGGGAGGGAGGGAGACAAGGAGTGAGGAAGGGAAGAGAAGAAAAAAGGGGGCAGGCATAAGTCTGTAAAACTGCAAACAAACCGAAGCCCTTACCCCTGTCCTCTCCCTTCACCTACTCTTCCCTCTATTGAGAAGTAAGCAAGGAATCAGTCACAATGTGGGTGAAATAAAGACATGACAAGCAGTTCTCCAGAGTGTCAGGGCAAACGAAGGTCCTAGAGAAGAAATGCAAATATTTTAGGATGTAGGGAAGGCAACAAGTAAGTAAGTAGCATAGTTGCAAGGGAAGGAGAAAAAGAGGGAAAGGGTACAGAAAAAGAGAGAGAAAATCTGGTTAGAGCACCTTGTTCAAAAGTCTAAATTGTTAATGTGATAGTGCTGATCGCTCACCTGACTTGATCAAGGTTCTGCAAATTATCGTGAACTAATGATACAGCAACTTTCCTGAATAGCTACTATACTATGACTGGTTTTGTGTCAATTAAATTTTTTTATGTTGTACTTATAATTCTACATTATACAGAATTCTAGAATTTATAAATCTAGTGTAGATTCTAGTATTTTTAATTTTCTTGTAATTGAAAGGATGCTGTACATAATCTATGTGTAACCTTGGACTATACTAGAGCACGCTAACACAGAGGGATGGTACTGTACAAGAAAGACATGGACCTATTGGAGTGGATCCAGAGGAGGCCACAAAACTGATCTGAGTGCTGGAGCACCTCTCCTATGAGCAAAGGCTGAGAGAGTTGGGGTTGTTCAGCCTGGAGAAGGCTCCAGTGGGACCTTATAGCAGCCTTCCAGTATCTGAAGGGGCCTACAAGGAAGCTGGAGAAAGACTTTTTACAATGGCATCTAGTGACAGGACAAGGGGTGATGGCTTTAAACTGAAAGAAGGTAGATTTAGATTAGATATAAGCAAGAAATTCTTTACTATGAGGGTGGCGCGGCACTGGCACAGGTTGCCCAGAGAGGTGGTTGATGCACCATCCCTGGAAACATTCAAGGCCAGGTTGGACGGGGCTCTGAGCGACCTGATTGAGTTGAAGATGTCCCTGCTCACTGCAGGGGAGTTGGACTAGATGACCTTTAAAGGTCCCTTCCAACCAAAACTATTTTTGATTCTATGATTATGTGTAATTCACAGTAAGATCAAAGGTAAAATACACTGAGCATTTCTCTTCAGATACCATTTAAGCCAATAATAGCTTTGGATCTGCTTGTTCAAAAAATAAATTCCAGGGAATTATTTTAAAAGCCAAAAAGCAGAGGCTATGCTAAAAAGTCCTACAACTTCAGAACACTTTCTCCCTTTAATTAGTGCAACTATATCTACTGATTTCTTGCAGAGAAGTCCAATGCTCTCAATTCATAGGTTAAGAACTGTATCCGTGTGAGATTTAAGTTCATGCATATATCTCATTTTTCTGTTACAGGACTTGAGAGTTTCTGCCTGTGAGTTTTTTGAGAAACAAGGCATATACGTACTTACACAATTAGATGGAATATGCATATTTACCACAGTGATAACTGGTTGGCAGGTGGTATTACAGAGGCCACATTTCTGTGTACGAACCCCTAGTCAGCAAAGCATTCCTGGACTTCTATTGGTCTTTAACGTTAATCACTAACTAACATGGTTTGCCAAATTAGGGTCCATAACCAGCAGTTTTTAAATGGGTTCTTTTTCTTTACACTCATCAGTAAGTAGTATGCCACTGAACAAAAGGGCAAGTAGCAAGATTCACTTTCTTTTACTTTTCCTAAAAAAAACCAGTCACTACTTCGGACTGATCCTAGTACCTTCGGTGATTATTTTATCATTTATCAGAGCAAGCGAGACTCTGTCACTAGGGCAGTGGGTGTGCCTGTGAGTGTATGCATTACCCACATGTAAAATTTCAGTTTGAAAACAATTAAAATGATCAGCTACTCTTTTTTGAAAGTCCCTGTTCCTGAAATCTTTATGCTTCTCTTTAGAAACTTATGGAAAGAATAAGAGGTTCATGTGTTTGCTTTCCTATACTAAAACTTTTGTGTTTGTAACAAGAAAATGTTGCCTAAAGTATTTTTAAATTTTGGTTTCTTTAAAATTAGTTTTGATGCACAAAAAGGAAAATTTTGTGTATTGATAACAGTAGTTCTGTTGGAAGGGACCTACAACAACCATCTAGTCCAACTGCCTGACCACTTCAGGGCTGACCAGAAGTTCAAGCATGTTGTGAAGGGCATTGTCCAAATGCCTCTCAAACACTGACAGGCTTGGGGCATCGACAACCTCTCTGGAAAGCCTATTCCAGGATTTTACCACCCTCTCAGTAAAGAAATACTTGCCAATGTCCAGTCTGAACCTCCCCTGGTGCAGCTTTGAACCATTCCCATTTGTCCTATCCCTGGATCCCAGGGAGAAGACCTCAGCACCTCCCTCCTCACGTCCCCTCCTCAGGAAGCTGCAGAGAGCAATGAGGTTGCCCCTCAGACTCCTTCACTCCAAACCAGACAAGCCCAGAGTCCTCAGCTGCTCTGCACATGATAGTAGTAATCCTGCTCAGTATGAGAGGAATCACAGGTTCAGAGCCCTGGTGCTGGCACTGGCTGAGGAGCCACTGGCGCAAGGCCACAATCTGCAGGTGTATGACTGGACGCTTCTAAGTCAGAATCCCGCTGAGACGTAGTGGTATGTTCTTATAAATATGTAACTTTGACCTCTCCAAGAGCTACTGGGAGCAATCCCGTGGGCCAGGGCTCTCGAAGACAGGGGGGGCCAAGAGTGCTGGTCGCTGTTTAATCATCACTTCCTCCATGCTCAGGAGCGGTGCATTCCCCCCTGAGAAAGAAATTGAGCAAAGGAGGCAGAGACCTGCATGGTTGAACAAGGAGATTCTAACGGAGCTCAGGTGGAAGAGAAAGGTCCATGGAATGTGGAAAGAGGGACAGGCCACTTGGGAGGAATACAGGAATGTGGCCAGAGCATGCAGGGTTGCAAAGAGGAAGGCCAAGGCCGACCTGGAATTGAAGCTCGCAAGGGATGTCAAAAACAACAAGAAAGGCTTCTTCAGCTACATCAGCAGCAAAAGGAAGGCTAGGGACAATGTGGGGCCGCTGCTGAATGAGGCGGGTGTCCTGATGACAGAGGATGAGGAGAAGGCAGAGCTACTGAATGCCTTCTTTGCTTCAGTCTTCAGTGCCAAGGCAGGCCCTCAGGAATCCCAGGCCCCGGAGGTAAGAGAAGAAGCCTACAGAGATGATGACTTTCCCTTGGTCGAGGAGGACTGTGTGAGGGATCGCTTAAGCGATCTGGATGCCCACAAATCCATGGGCCCCGATGGAATGCACCCATGAGTGCTGAGGGAGCTGGCGGATGTCATTGCTGAGCCACTCTCCATCATCTTTGAGAGGTCCTGGAGGACAGGAGAGGTGCC
>Ga0065711_1032074_pt1 | contig 28108 bp, 16 predicted proteins | sample Hoacrofraction12_FD_59098 | JGI IMG/M metagenome (GOLD analysis project Ga0065711, IMG submission 59098) | Hoatzin crop microbial communities from Cojedes, Venezuela - Epithelial fraction 12 v2 (version 2) | ecosystem: Host-associated > Birds > Digestive system > Esophagus > Crop | place...
CCCCCCCCCCCCCATTCAAATTTTCCAATTTCTGAAGTGACCTGTTACCAAACTGAGACTTTGGAAATGACAATTTTTTGCTGCCATATAACAAACAGCTTCAATTAAATCAGTAGTCTGCATGTAGTTATACCCACTGCTGAATATGGTTTGATGTTTTGTTCTCTTTTTTTCTTGCCTTCACAACAATTCCCGTACTTCCATGAAACATTTCCTTAACTGTTTGTTTTTACGTTTACCATTTACTTATATGCAGAATAGATGATGTTGTATTAAAACATCCTTCTGCAGCAGAAATAACATCATTAGCCAAGTTAGGCCCACAGTTTACTCAAGGACACGTTTCATCAGATCTGCTCATGAATTTATAACGGAACTGTATTTCAATCTCCTTTGACCCTCACTGTTCAGAAGAAAGATATGGAGCAGGATGTATGTGAAGCGTGCGTATACGTTTTCCTAAGACACCTCTGCAGTTCTTCATACCCCTCTCCTGTTTTAGAGGACAAGGTACTGAGCGGACGGTTAAACTAAGATGATGTGACTTCTTATGATCTTCACAGGCCCCATTTAGGGAATGGAATTACTGAATTCACTTTAAGGATTTTATCAGGTTGAAAATTTAGTTACAATGATGATTTCCTTTTTCTCTCATTAGTCGCTTGGGAAAGGGATGGGAGAGTACAATGCGATCAGAGCTCTGCAATTGAAACTGATAGAGAAAAATGAAGCAAAATGCTGTGGTTGCTTAGAAACACTACAAGTTTTGCTCCAATACTCAGTGTCCTTTGTCACTGAATGATTAATGAACATGCAATGTTTGTTTACTGCAAGAAATTAAGGCAGTAAATAAAACTACTATCACTTTTATTTATCAGAGAAGACTCTACAAGGACAAAGAGCAAGAAATCTAAGATGAGAACAGAGAACAAAGAAACACTTTATAAACTGTTTGATATTTTGGCACTACCAAATAGGTGGTTTTAAACAATGTGTTACACATGTGAGAGTTATTTTATATGAAAAAGGGGCAAAGTACATTTTGGCGTACAAGCAAAAGAAATCTCCCAAAACCTTTTGGGAAGAGGTAAAAGAGCTCCGCAGAACTTGGTTCTGCACAAAGACTTTCAGGAGCCAGTTGTAGGGAAAACAAGGACAGGACTAAGAAAAAAATAGTATTGACAAAATTTCTCTAATAAAATAATAATGACCTAATTAATGGAAACTTTTAAAAGAAAACTGAAGTTAAGATTTCTTTAGTCTTTCAAAAATTTCAGACGATTTGAAAAAAATGAGATGTTGTGTTACAGGATATCTTGCCTACCTCTGGCTACTACAGGTCACATGTCAAATTTCATGACAACAAAAGTGTCAGCAGTATCTAATTTCAAATTCAGCTAATATAATTTTCCTGCCTGTATCCCATTTGTAAACAACATTTAATTTATATTCATTCCAATGTAAACTACAGCAATTACTATGAACATGTATAAAACCATACAGAAAAACATTGCAGTGGGATTACAGATTTGTGAGAGAGAGGGATGCTTAGCCATACAGATGAAAAAGTATTGATTGAGACCAACAACCAGCATTTTCCCTTTATTTCTTGCCCTAAAAACTGAAACATTGCATGTTCTTCTCTAGTCAGTCTTTACTACAGTAATTCTTCTCAAACATAAATCACATTTTTGTTTATCAGAGAGACAATCAGAGGATCTTTGCAAAGCTCTGAGAAAGTGTTGCTGAATTAGGAGGTTTCTAAGCAGCATCCCAGTTTAAAGCATATTCATTAAGGCCCTGGTCTTTTATCTTGGCATCAACTTTCATTTATTTTTCTTAAACAAATGGCACATGAGAGTCTGTCATCCAGTCTATACTTCCCTCTTTGGGGGTTTAACAGCTGTAAAAACTTCTGATAAAAACACACATACCCAACTAAATAATGATAAAATTACAAGGAAAAACTCTAATATATTCCTGAGTCTGGAATTTTCTCAGAGTGATAGTATTCACAGGTACAAATCACAGCTTTGTACTATTGAAGTAAAATGATCCTTTATGAAAATAATCTGATTCTAGTTCTTTCAGGATTTAAGGTGGCATCTCTAAAGTCATGAGGGTTAATTGTAGAAAGAGATATTTTCAGTTCACTTCACAAATTAATTTGAATTCTTCCTTGTCTCAAAAAATATAATTAGTTAACACAAGATATAAAAAAAAAAAATAAAAGGTGGGAAGAGGTTGCTAGCCCAAAGTCATCATCTGCAAAGTTATTTTGTCCCATGTGGTCCACGTTCAGGCAGACAGTGTGTGTAAGAGAAAGAAAATAAGTTACGACTTACACAACAACCAGGAAGATTACTTTGCTCATCACTGTGAGCAACCCACAGGACAAGACGTGGTCAAGGTAGGTCCTTAGACTTGTGAAATAGTTGGGACAGTTGTGAAAATGTGTTTTAATGCTTTGGTTCTCTTTGAAAATTTTACGGCCTTTCTTTAATCAATCCTTGGGTATACAAGAAAACTTTCCCATTTTTATAATTGAAGTCTGTGTAGTGTTTAAAGCAAAATAAAGGGATTCTGCCAAACTGGGATGTTTTATTCTCCCATGATGGGCTCCAAATGACCTGGTGTCGAAAACTGAAGGGTGGAATCCTGGAAGTGCGGATGGATTTCTCATAAAGCTTCATGGGTCAGTGTGGGGATGGTAGTATAGAAAGGGAGAAAATTCTCTGAGAGAAGAATAACTTAATGCCCCTCTGGCAAGAAGATACAGTACTTTGAGTGCAGCCACTACTTTTAAAGAAATATTTCTCTAAAATATTATGGATATTGTGCATTCTCTTAGCTATAGCGTAGATCTACTCTTTCACTTTTAGGATGGGACTGTTGCGGTTTGGCATGCCCGAGGCCATGCTGCTTCACTGCACAGGTTGCTGCTCCTCAGAATAGCTCCTGGCTCTGTATTGCTAACTCCTGGAATTCTCTTTGAATCATATCAATCAATTGTGTTTGTATTAACAAAAAGCAAACTGAACACTTTTTATTTCCAATTGAACATGGAAATAAATAAAAAAATATATACCTTAAAAGTCTCACGTAATGTAAGAAGAACACATCTTCCTGTATCTAAGCTTTTTAATGACACACGAGATTCTGTTTCTAATTCGGATAAATACCAAACTATTTGTGGCGTCCTAGCTTGGAGGTGTGGCTGCCTTAGTAATCTTTTTTGTAACTTGGCTCTGAAAGCCATTCCTTCAACAGACACTGCAAGCGTAGCACAGAGACTTCATAGACGCCTTTTTGTGTATTAGTGTGAATCCTAGATTGACTTTTATTTTAATATGAACAGAATGAAACTGTGAATATTCCATAATGTGCCCATTTTTCAGTTGGAAAATTAATTTCTAGCAATATGTTTAAAAGCAAGATAGGACTGATAAAACTATCACTTGCTTAATTTTCCAATGAGGAACACTATCTAGCAAGGCACAGTGAATCTGAATACCCCTATGGTATACTTTCTGTAATTTTACTACTTTTTCTTCCCTACAGGAGGTTTTGGCAAATACAGATTTAACAAACCTTAAAGATATAAAATTTAAAGGAAATGTGAGTCCCATAGAATATACCACTAGTCTTAATGTATGATAATTGAGAGATTAAATGCTATAAAACTTAATCCTATTACTCAAATTTAGGTGTATAGCCTAATTTCTTTTTCTTTGAATTATAATGCTACTTAGATGAAAGCAGGGAACAGGGTTAGAATTTAATTTAACTTGAATCACAAAAAACAGGTAGACTCCTCAAGATTTCTAACTCCAGTTGGAGTTGTCTTCTGCTTTCTCAGAAAAATTTTTCATACCAAGCAGCATACCATGCTGACTAAATGGCTAAAAATACTAGTTGCTAGAAGCACGAAAAGCCACCACCGCCCCTAATCAGAGCCACTACTTCCACAATTTCATGGAAAAGTATATCTTTCAGGTGTCTTTCATTGAATTTCTTGCTATAGAAACTAAATATTTCTTGATTTGTGAAACGCTTTAAGGACTTTTTTTCCTCTCTGCTTTAATGTATTTACTTCTGTAAAAAAAAAGTTGCTTGAACCTCTTTCCACAAATACCCAGCCTAAATAAATTCAGTCTCTACCTAAAGTAACCTACATTCCATCAAGCTTTCCCTAACTTTTGCAGGTGGTAACCAATCTCTAGTCGTAATCTAAATGGAGCTCACTCTGACTTCAGAATTTTACATCTTATTCTTCTCCTTTTTTGATTTTTACTAGTAAGAATTGAAGTTTCCTTCGTCCTTCTACATTAAGAAAGGTGCAACAGCAAATACTGCGCTCTTCTGGATATGCAATTTCTCCTTGTCTCTGCCCCCCTCTAGAGCATGTGACAGAGGGAAAGTCACTTCTAATTGATAATTAATAAAACTAGCGACATATTTCTAATACATGGAAAAAATGTTAAGCTTTGTACAATTTGTTGGATACTGAATTATCTAGGATTTGTTTTCCAAACTTTTCTTCGCACTGCTACACATTGCCGTCATCGCTACCAGCAAGCTGCTCAGTTACCTCCTGGGGAGCTGGTTATATCTGGAGGCAGGCAATGGGCTCGGTAGTTCATTCAAGAGCTTTTTCCTGCCGCCTTCTACATTTCATCTGCAAATTAGTCAAGGTAGCACTATACTTTTTGGACTATTGAGCAGAAAATACACTCTTTCAACAAATTTTATCTCTCGTTTTTTTCTTTGTTTTCCTGTTTTATTAGTGTTGTTCTAATTGCACCCATAACACTCGCGTTGGGGATTGCTGTTAACAGCTCCCACCAGGCTGTTTGAATGAAAGTTTTGCCTCACTAAAAGCAGCAGATTTAGCTTTCTGTCAGACATGTCATGAGAAAAACACAGCTTGTGGCTTTCCTAGACTGGCAGTAGACGAGATTACATACTTTCAACTATTATGCTGTCACCTCTTGCATCTCCCTGAAGGTTTTGTTTTATCAAATGAAGCATCGGTGACAGCTCTGCCTGGTTATTAGCGGAAACAATATATAAACAAGGTTCTGCATCGTGCTGTAATGCAGCAGCTCTTCAACCAGGAACACGCCAATTCTTGAAATGGTTAAACATCACATCACATCTTTTCCACCGCTCTAACAAGTTCTATTAAGCAGCCTTTGAAAGAAACCTGGAGAGTATACCTGCATAGATTGACAGCAAAGAGTATTTGCTCCTCAGCACTTTAATGAAGAATATAGATGGCTTATAAAATGTATGTACCAGCTTGACTGGGAAAAGTCACATCAATAAATGCCTAAGGTATTAACGTTTTCATACAATCCAGATTAGACCCTGATTTCTAGGTGAGCAAAACTTACATCTTGAGAATCGCACTCCTGGATGCTCTGATTTTCTTCCTTTCTTGAGGCCACGTGAAGATTCTCTTTCTCTGCTGAAGCATTTCGCTGGACATGGGAAATAAAAAAAGAAAACCAAATAAACCGTTAATATAGGTAAAATTTCAGAAAATTCACATTTGAAAAATCAGGATAACGACAAGACCAAGAGGTCAGATATTGCAAACTGTTCACTACTTTATAGACTGCATTTTCAGAAATTTTTTAAAAAGGGCATGTTTTAATATTCACTCTCATTAAAGCACTCCCTTGCAAAAGATTTCTTCCACAGAAGTAATCAAGACTTTCTACCTGAAAACTGGCCACACAAAAGTGATGTGATGTGTTTTTTTATCTTTTTGGTATGTTAAGCAAAATCAAATGAAGTACAAACTAAACTTCATTTTCTTTTGTGCAAACATGTGGATGTGGGGTAAAGGAGGGAGAAAAAGCATTTTCAGAACTCACATTTCTCTGACCCTCATGGATTCTGGGACAGGTTTAGGCCCTGAGTTGAAGCTGGTTATGAACCGCTTTAGCTTACTTCAGCTGTCTACTGTCTGTCCCTGCTGGGACCTCACATCACTGTGAGCTGGCAAAGCATTTTCCATTCCATGCCTTTCACTTACCTCCCCACACTCCAAATGGGCTGCGGTGTGGAGCAGTTACTCTACGATCCAAGCTATCACTTTATATAAGCAGTGAATATCCTTCCACTGAGACAGTAGCCATTTCAGGCATGCTGCTCCATATTCCCTACAACTTCTCAGATTCAAAGGGACATGAATAGGAAGAATATGCACTGCTTTTTATTTTTTTTATATAAAGCTTGCATTGTATTTATACCTCACTATCTTTTAATTTAGCTTGATAACTTTACAATTTTGTGGCCTTAAATACTAGACCACGTATTTCAGAAAGAAATGATCCATAAAATCTGGAAAATGTATTAGTAAATTAACTGGATATTGTGATACATGTACCATTGCCTGTACACCACAACTGTGTACTCTCCTGAGGCATAAAGTAACTGAAACAGCTGGGTGCACAGTAGTTTGCTGATACTCATGAGATGATCCTCATGACCACCTTGTTCTGCAGAATTATTGTTTTAAAAAGCATTCGTCCTCCAGTGTATAATTCAAAGTCCCCTGAAATTCATGGAAGGAATGCAAATTATGTAAGATTTGGAAGTGTTTACAAAATAAAACTTACTTTGCTAAAAAACCAAACCAAAACAAAACAAAAAAACCCCAAACCCTTAAAACCCAAATCAAAACATAACGACTTATTGTTATAGAAAACTGATACAATATATTCCCAGAAAATAATTAATTTTTTAAAAATAGCATTGCTGAGCCTTGCTTTTTGTTGTGTTTCAGATCATGAGGAGTTTGTAACTATCCTTAGGGATTTGACTTCCACCAAAATGTCTGCAAGACATTTTGAAATTCATTGGGGGGGTGGGAATAGGGAACAAATCAAAGTAATTTCTCTGCAAAGAAACATTAGAACTTCAGATATCAGTTTTGAAAGCTTGAACCATCCTTTCCTCATGTCACTTATACTGCACTGAATTACTAACAAATTCAAAGTGTTCAAAAATGATGGGGAACAGGAGAAAACAAACCTGGCTGGTTACTATTCGCAATATAGTCTCTGTTTAACAGCTCTTCAGTGAGGAATTGTTAGTTTTACAGAGCAATTGACTACTAGAAAAAGTGATGAGGAAGTGAACAGATTTAAAAGATCAATATAAATAATTGTTTTTTTAAATAATGAATGTCATTTCATACTTGTATTGAGCGATTTGTCTGTTTGGACTGAAAGAATTACTACAGTTCTGCAAACTTAAATTTCTTCCCATTGAATATGAGCAGCGTCTGTACAGTGAAGGATAGTACACACACTCACCTGACTTCTTGACTGACTGAACCAGTAAATCCACAGGGGATGCCAGGAAAAACAGTCAGCTTGAAGCCTTATTAACTCAGGAGAATAAATGTCTGTGCACAGTGCCTCTAGTTTCAGAATTAGATTCCTGCTCAAGATTGGACCTTAGCAAATAATAGATGCAGGATATATACCTGATTTCTCAGCACGTTGTATTCATTTCTACAGAAAAGGAGAAGTTTGGGATATTTAGATGAGGCTGTCATCAAGAAAACGCTTTCCCAGTGTCAAGTTTTCAAATGCTTACAGCATTTCCTGCCTCTAGGAAAATGGAAAATTTCCAATTCTCATCCTCTTTAATATTCAAAATAGTCAAGTGCAATATTATATCCTAGAAGTCTTACTTTTTTTTCTCTCCCAAAACAAAATATAACATTTTTTGAGGTGTTTCAGTTTTCATACGATTGTCTTCACTAATAGGACCAGGTTCTGTAACAGCCTTTACAACTCTCTTGCCACAGCTGCGCTGCTCAGACGCCGGCCAAGCTGGGGAGCAGCGACGGGTCTGCTTCGGTCCCTGTCCCTTTTCTAACTGACAAACAGCACATCCCTTCAGTTATTGCACAACCACCATCTCCAACTATTTATGATATAGTTACCCTAAGCTGATGCTGATCTGCGTGTCTTGAGTTCTAGTTTAAAATACCGTCCTGCTTCTTGGAGTGGCCAAAGGAGGACAGCAGAACAGAGGGCAAGAAGGTGTCTTGCCAGGCCCTGGCTGGGTCCTGCAGGTCTGAGTTCTGTCCTTCTGGCCAGAACTCCACAGGGCTTTCTTGAATCTTATGTAGGTACTTTTAATTTATAACATTTTGAGACTAATACTGACTTCTTACATGAAAAAGAAAATCAAAATAAAAATTCATATTTTTGAAGGCTTATCTGTTTACTGATGATGTGGGAGTCTTTGAGGTAGAGTTGGCAAACAAGATCCTTTGTTATTAAAAATAATGTCTCCGAACAAAAAAAATGAATATGCTATTATTTGTCTGAATGAAGTCTATTTACTAGACTGACAGCTTCCCTAATAAAAATGCCATCAAGTATTCCAGAGTGAAATGGTTTGGAAACAGTTTCGGAACTCCTTCCCAATTTGCTTAAAGCTTTCTGAAACCTCCTTAAAGCTTTTCAACACAGGATTTTGCATGCGAATATTTTTTCAAGGGTCATCAACACTTTTATCTTTTATTTTCTTTGAAATAATTTAGAAATTACAGCATCTTCCTGGTGAGACCTTACAAGCTTGACTAAAAACCAAGCTTTGCATTTTGCATACTTGAAATAAGCAAAATTGTTTGCAATGCATTTAATGTATATGATTGCAGATGAAACTGGTGCGCACTTTGCTTGCGGCAAAACCTCCAGAACACTTATGACAGAGCAGCAAGCCAAACTCATTATTTCTTTGAGTTGTCTTCCAAAGTCTGCACTGGAATAAATGACAAGGGCCCAATTCTGCTTCATGCCTTTGAAATTTCCTTCTGTTATGCTCTATGTATTTTTCATTTCTAACATCATGCAGATTTTCTTCTCAAAGCGTGCATTGTTATTATAATATCGTCATCTTAACTGCTAAATAAAACTGCAAAGTTAGGTCAACTGAATTCCATCTTTAATAATGTGTTTTGACTTTGATATGTAGTTCAATTCTTTCCTATATTAGAAACAGTCTTATCAGATCTTTCTTCTTCCCACATGGCTTTTTGGCATGACCATACGATTCTTACTCTCTCTGGTCAGCGTTTGTTCACGTGAGATGCCAGAGCACTATTGACAGGGCTGCTTGCCAGATGACCTGCCAGCCCAGACACGGATTCCATCAACCCATTGATTTCCTGTTGCTTAGACTCTCACAGATTACTCTTTACACTAAGAGTTTCTAGTCATATTCTGCATGTTAAAAACCCCAATATTTAAGGGCACTCATATCAATTTATCAAGAAGATTGCACAGCATTTTGAATGTAAGGAAACAAACCAGGCAATTTCTGGCAGGGTGCAAGCTCATGATACCCAAGGACCAAAAAAATCGCCAGTTCTATGACAGCTGTGATGATTTTTTCCTAATGATGGGCAATGTCCTGACACGCATATTCATAGCCGAGTCTGCTAAACTTTAAATGCAGAAAACATTGGAGTTTGTCCAGAAATGCATTTTTTGCTACTGAAGGCTTCACTGGCCCAATCTACAAACATTCAGAAACTACCCAGAGGAAGGACTTGCCAGCCCGGCTTTGGCGTGCCCGCTGTGCCTGGCTGCACTTCACAACCTCCGTCTGGCGCGTTGAGTGAGGCCGCTCTCAGAGACCCCCCACCTTGGGCTGGGGGTTGCTGCTACTCACCCGCCTCCTGCGAGGTTACTAAACCGATGAGCTGCAAAGGGGCTACAAATAGGAAACAACCGAGGCCTGAGTGATCCCTGCTTCTCAGTGCACGCAAACCGTTTATATACTTCTGGGAGATGTCTTCTTCCTTTGGGATGGAAGCGGCTTATTGACACGTCTAGGAAATCCAGAACTGCTCAAGGACTTGTAGCACTTACTGTGATAAACTAGAGCAGTTTGGTATGCAGAAAGCGGATGAAGTTGTCAGAGCTTTTCTGGGCAAGGTGCACAGCACGAGAGCCAGAAAGATCCCCTTGCCAAAGTCAGTTCTGTCTGATTGCTCCTGGAAACCAGGGAGTTTGTCTGTATATCACATGGGCACACAGGCCAACTGCCACGTAATGCCTCATGTATTTATTTCGGTCACGAAAATGGTGTTTATCCTATCACCTTTTCCTTCCCCCCTCTGTTTGAGTAGCACCATTCGCAATTACAGTAGTTCACAGCGGCATTTTAGATAGCCTTCTGACTCGCCCTCCTAGCCCTACAAATTTCAGACTTTTATTATAATTTTCCACAACAGAAATCACAGATAAATATTTATTAATATCTGCGTATAGTATAAAGGAAATCATTGTATCGCATTTCTTCATATCCTGACTTTACATCTTCCACAGTTTAACCCTCACGTAGAAATAAATGAGAAGTCCAGTTGCAACAACAGTAATCACCCTATATATTTCTATGACACTGCTGGTCATTGTGTATGTATATACATATATTCATGCTTACAGTAAAGGTAACCATCTTTTCTCTACTGCACAGTCAGTATTATTCAACAGTAAGTGGGAAAGACATAGCTCAGTTTTTATTTCCTTTTAATGCACATCTACAGAGTTACATTTATATAGGGCTATTCTTTTCAAAAGACTGTAAATCCTACAATGTACCAGATCTTTCAACTTCTATATACTGTTTCTTACGTAAACAGAATTACCCTTGATTGTATATTTTTTTTATTTGCACTATATTTAAAGATCTTTAAGGTGGAAGATAGCTGCTTGCTGGTATACATTGTGCCAACATTGAGCATTGAGCACAACAATCAGAAGTTTTGCAAAGAATCTAAGACAACCTCACTGCCATTAAAAGTGAAAATTGTTAGGGCATCTTTAACATGGATACCAAAAGACCACATTTTCTTCTCTTCACATCTCACTTGCATTTGTATTGGTTGTAATGGAATTTCTCTGGGATGAACATTCACAGTACCCTTAAATGGCTGAACATCCACTGGAGGGAAAGGACTTGTTCTTTCAAATACATCATTGGGGATGATAGACGACATATTTAGATTTTAATTGCCTGAATCGTCCTTTTCATAACATTATTATGAATGCGGAATTTTCCCTCACACATGCAGCTGCCTCCCAGCAGTATATCATGTTGGTCATAATATAGACATTGATGTGCTAAAATTTTTCTTTGTTAAGTGCACTGGGTCCTTCCTCTCTTGAAAAAATTACTCTAAAAGAAGAAAAAAGTAAATAATTCAAAAAATCTCATTTGTCAAGATCTATGGAAGATATCTTGAAGTTTTCAAGTGCTCTAGTTTTTCCTAGTGCATAATTCTTCCAGATAAAGTTAACCTCATTGGGAAAAAACTAGTTACTAAGCACCTCAGACCAGTGGAACTCCTCTCTAATTGAGCATCCTTCCTACAGGAGAGCTGGAAAAGCTCTCCCTGAACTCCAGAGAGTGGGGGGAGTGACAGCTTACTGTCAGAGACCAGAGCAAAGCATCCTCTCCAAGGGAGTCCAGCGTGACGCGTAGCAAACTCACAAATGTGCTTAAAGACAAGAAAGAAGCACAGAAAGGGAAGGTGAAAATAATAATAGGCCTCCTTTCTCTGGTAATATACAGAAGGCACTTGCATTTACAGTATGGAGCAGAACTCTGTTAACTATGCTCAGGGATCTAGTGTTCTGGTTGCCCAAAGGCCTCCAAGACAGCAGCAAGGGGCTGCTAAACGAGACAGGACTTGCAGGAGACCGGTGCTCTTCTATAGAAACAGCTGCACAGCTATTCTAGGGCATCTAAATAGGCAATGGATGCCAATGCAGAGCAATTCCTAAAACACCTAGCTATGCACAAACGAAAAGAAGCCACATCTGTCTATCATTGTGCTCTAAAATCTGCTGGTTTTTCTTCTAACACAGCTTATATTTAAAGTGTTATATATTTCAGAGAATTTAAACACACGTTTTCTAGTAGGACCTTAAACCAAAATTTTCCATCGCCTCACTTCCTTGTAACAACTGCAGTTTCTTATTTATATTTCCATGCAGTTGAGGCGGGGAAACCCTCGTGAAAATGTATGCAATCAATTTTCTCAGGATCAATAAGAGCATCTCTGTGACGATTTATCGTACCTCAGTTTTCAACACAGAGTCAAATTGATGAATTTACTTATATTTAACTGTAAAGAAGATAGAGGGTATCTAAGTCACATGCTTTGATAAGATCATGCAAAAGTAAACAAAACAATATTCGGGGAAGATTATACAAGAGAGAGCTAAAATTACCTAAATTAACTGAAAACAAAACTTAGACTCTTCCTTCTACTGACCTTATGAAACCCATAAATAATCATCTACATTGAGCTGAGGACAAAACATCATCACCTCCTTGTCACCTAGCAGACACGCAGATGTTTGTATGAAACATATGAGACAATGCAAAACTGAAATTACTGGAGTTAGCTGTTAGGTAGGCTGTTCAGGAAAATTAAACACTAAAGAGAATCCCATATATAACTCAATTTTGGAACCTAGTGAGGCTAAACATTTATAGAGTCCAAATTATATTTTAATCAATAATGACCACCATAAAAGTATCTAAGTAGTTCCAAGTAGCACTTAGTGCACACGTACCTCATGTGTGCATATATAATTATATATAATTTATATCTAGTGTATAGCATGATTTATAATCTTGATGTAAATAATATTAAGTTAGATATAACTGCACTGTGTGTACATGTGTGCATAAGTGTGAGAGAAGAGACAAGCACAAGATAGAGATTAAATATCACCAGTCTAATTACAAAATTCATTCTTCAGTCAGTTCACTCTCATGTCCTGGTTCTTATGCTTCCTAACTGACCAGATAAAAAGAACATTCAATAAACCATGATTTTAAAAAGTATGTTTCCAGTATTTAAGGAAAAAACAATCTGAACATTTTCTAAGTCCCACAAGGTGACGATTTCATGAGAGTCAGAGAAAGTGATGGGTTTGTTCTTTTCTGTGTGTAGTTTCCTATGTTTTCTTCCAGAAGACACAGTCAATGTTGAAAAAACTGTTATTAAGCTTGCCGATGTTCAGGTTTGAAGGTCACTGCAAGCTCTCTAGAGCATGCATTATTCTTTTGTGTTGGGTTTGGGGTTTTTTTTGACAGTACCCTTTTTATATTTTCAAATACTCTGTGGCGAAGAGAGCAGACATTCGCTTGCACAAAGGACTGTAAGGAAGAAACTTCCTGGTGTGGGGTTTTTTTGTTTTTCACAGGAGATGAATGGCCCTTATGTCTTAGAATATTTCCTGATCATAATAATAGTAGCAAGAAAAAAACTACTTGTAGATGGATCATGATGACTTACAGGAAAAAACAGCAAAATTAATCAAATAAACTATTCACTGTGAAGCACTTGTTCCGTTCTGAATTTGTACATGTCTTGAATAGCCTACGCAGTAGTTTCCAAAGAAAATGCTTATAACGCCCAGGCTATCAGACGCTCTAAACAGAAAGAAAGCAGAGAAAAGAATGACAATTCTAGTCCCCTTTTTGCAGAGTGTGGAACAACAAGATTGACATCAGTACTTTTTGAGTTTGTATAAATGTGTAATAATCTGAGAGCGAGGCATTCAAATCTGTTTGATTACCCACAATATTTTAGTATTTACTGGTTCGGGGTAGCAAATCTATGTTCTATTGTTTTATGCTTTACTTATATTACTAGACTCTTTCGTATGAGCATAATTAGGAAGAAAGTTAAAATAAAGGTATTTTAGCTTTCAGTAAAAAGGTATATTGCAGTTTACACCTGTTACTATCTCTAAAGCTGTGGATACCTCCATATACCACCTCCCCTCAAAACACTGTTGGTCCTAAACAGCTTATACTTAACACTAATTTTATTTGTCTTTCGCATTAATAGGGTGGAGAGCATCACAACTGGCCGAAGAACAGCCCATAGTCTAGAACTGATCAGATAGCATTTCCTTAAGGCTCTTACAGCCACAGAAATCTTTGATCAACACCATTAGAACTATATAAGACCTAATAAGAACCCAGCAAAATTTCAGTTTGGGTACATTCTGACAAGCTAAATTTGCTTTATAAAATCATTCTGGCTGCCAGATTTTTTTAGCTTGCACTTTTTTCAGTGTGCCTCCTTACGACTTAAAAACAAACTAAAGAAACAAACAAACAAATCATTAAAAATGAAGCTTGATTCCAGTGATAAGAGAACTAATCTGTATAAGTCTGAAATTTATTAATAGTTTACCACGGAGGATGTTCAACCATGTTCTGTGTACAGGGCAATCCTTCTACTGCCATATACTTTTGGGTGGTGAGAGCTTGTGCAGTTATAAGAAAGATTCTTAATAAAAAAGACGTTTGTAATTTTCTGTAGATAACAGAACGAGATCTGCAGCCAAATACACATGGAAGTCTTCTGTAATGTAAGAAAAACTACTGAAATGTGAAGACAGATGGCATTCCGACATTACTCGGAATGGTGCTGCCTCCGAACAGCATCACAAAAACCAGCTATTCAGCTTTGAAGGTCACTGAACACTAACATTTTCCAAATGAGTCCCAATTACAAAAGCACCTGTGCCCAGTAATTTTATGCTAGTCCAATGAAAAATGCAACATATTTAGTGTCGTGAGCCTCCATAATTTCTCATTTATTACCTGAAGTAAGTTAGCCTATTGTTTACCCGCTCTATTTTGGTAGAGGGCATAATTGCAAAGTGAATTTAAAGGACATTTGGCTTACATTCTGTCAAAACCCAACATGTTTGTCCTTGCTAAAAATATTCAAACTTGTTAGTCATATAGCAAACTTAAAGTATGCTAACATTAACATCAGACTAACATTTCTATGTATGTAATAACCTATAAAATGAGCTCACAGAAATGGAAAGTAGGTCTTGTCAGGAAAACAATACAGGATTTCAGTATTATCATCAGCAAGTGACACTTCATTCTGTAACAGAAGTCAGCAGAATTGGTAAAATATTTGCTTCATACGATTATTTGTTGGGATTTTGTCTGTAACTGGGGAGGTGTTCCCACAGCTGTCTGCAGCTTCTGTCTCACTGTAATCATTTGGCCGATATGTAAAGAGGAGAAAAACATCTTTTGAAAAACATCTGTTTTATGAGTGTATACCAAGATATAAAGGTTTGTGCCTGAAAGAACAAAACCAAAATTACACTTCATATAATCCAGTTAGGAAATTTAACAAGTTGTACAAGATCTCTTCTACTCCACCTGCAGGCATAGCTTTTGTTAATCCTGACTTTTACAGGTGAGAGAAATGCTCTATTCCTATACAATTTGTTTTCTTTGAAGGCAACTGGGTTAACGACACAAGCCTTTTGCGAGGGCCGCAGTGCTGCCTCTGACGATGTAGAGAGGCGTGAGCTGCATACATATCGGGTACGCTGAGGACAGCTGCCTGCGGTGGGAAAGCTGCTGGTGACACGGTAGGGGTTGGGTCCTGCAAGCTCCGAGGCACCACCATAGCAGTCTCAGAGGGAGCTGAGCAGGTCCAGTGCCTTACAAAAAAGAGTATGATTCCTCTAAGACATCACTTGCCTCTATTTTTTTAATCCCCAAAAGTAGTCTTTTTCTTTGGCCTTTCTGTTCTGAGATTTCCCTTAGATTAATTTCCTATTCTGTCACAGATTCTAAAGAAAATGTTTGTGTAGTACTACAGGAGTTCAGTCCTGAGTTCAGATCTCATGGCACTACAGTTAGGTCACTGGGTTGCCATAAAGTTGTGCTGCAGACATTTTTATAATTCATCCCACAGTGTGTTGTTGTGGTCCCCAGACAGCCTTTGCATAAATATCTCAGGAGAAGCTGATCCTAAAATCTTTATTTATATCACATAGGCATGTATATGTCAATGGATAAATTTAAGAACATAAAAACACCATTGCTGAACTGCTTTCAAGACTCTTTACTGCACCCAATACACCTAAACCAATATCACCTAGATAAAAGGAAAAGTAGAATAACTTCTAGAACAGCCAAGAAAAGAATTACATTTATTACTGAAAGCTCTGTGTAGTTGACCTAAAAATATGACTGGATTTGCTGCATAGCACATCAAGAGTTTCTTGAATTATTGTGCTGTTAAAGGACTTGGTAATAGACTGCTAGCATCAGTATCATTAATCATCTGCATTTCAATTATAAAGTTTTAATTTGTTGTTTCTCTAAGTCAAGCAAAAGAATTGGGGGCAACTTGAGAAGTAACTGGGTTTGACCACAGTAAAAGCTATATCTACTTTTCATATCCCATAATTATTCAAAGGATCAGTTCTGTGGAATATTTTCTGTGCTACAGACCTGACAAAAAGCACTTGAATATCAACATTTTCCTGATAACCTTTTAAAAGCCAGGGTTAGCTCTACTATGTTTTGCTGCCTTACACTAACAAAAGTGTCCTTCAAATCTTATTTATTAGTACATTTTTGAAATCCAAGAAAGAGAGAGTAACCTTCAGCATGACTTGCAGGGTCATCTACAGCTCTGGTAACATATTACACGAACTTTATTTCCAGGAGATCTTTCTGAGTATAAAAAACAGATCTTCAAACATTTTCCCCTGTGCACCTTGAAGACAACAGTCATGAAAATACAACTTGAGACTACGGAATCCCCTACAGCTCCTCTCAGTACCGCCAGAACGCCCACACCATTTCTGGATATTATACTTTCTACTTACTCGCATTGTCACCTGCAAAGACCAACCCAGACTCACCAGCAATTTACAAGTCAGAGTAGCTGAAGGATTACACAGACAGAGGGATACAGAGCAAATGACTGTATCTGACTGGCCTAGGCAAATCAGAGCCTTAGGGCAGCTGAAAATGCATCACCTATATAGTGTTGCTCATTAAAAAAAACCAAAAACAAACAAAAAAACCCACCCCAAAACCCCAAACCACCCCCCTGCAAATCGGGAAATTAAGGACAAGATGTCAGAAAGCACATAAAAAGAAAGGCAACCAGTGTAATATAAAAAAAAATTAAGAGGCATCAGAGATGTGATAAGTAAAAAAAGAGCTAGCATAGTATATTCTGATAATGTGTCCGCATGTCACTAACAACAGCAGAGTTATTCATGCAAGGTTGTCTCCATCTTGATTCCCCGTTTTTAATTCTTGCTTGTCACATCATAAATCAAAACTTATTTGGAACAATGAAAAAGTGTGGACCTGATAGCAAACAGCATGCTCAGAATAGGTCTCCTACTGTGTTTTGCAGTAGACAGTGCCCCTTATTTCATAGACAAGAAAATAGAAGTACCGCGTGGCAAACTGCAAGATCACTTAATTAGTGGAAATGATAGGAACAGAACTTCGTTTAATTCAGTTGCCCATGCTGCATTTTACACAGCTTACCCCACACAGGGACAGTAAGTGAAACAGCAGTCCACCAAAATTAAGAATATTGTGATAAAATAGAGAACTAATTCCAACCCCAAACAAATGCAGATACTCTTTTAGGCCCTAAACATGTGAAGTGGGTGAATACATTTTAGGTTTCCTGCATTTAAAACATAAAGATGAGAGCAGATATAAATAAGGATGGCAAGTAAACTACAGTTTACATTCTGCATAGGAATATAAAAACCTTAAAAATGCACTATATTAAAAAGTTAAAAAATTTAAACCTTCCACCAGCAGAGCACAGGTTGTACATCATTTGTACAAGTACCATACTGCATAGCAGGGTGGGTCTGGACTGTTGTTTGTATTATGTGCTAAAATATCGACTACATCAGTATAGCCCATTTCTCTATGGCTCCTAGTGATCTATTAATGAGCACTTTGAGTAAAAAAAAAATCAAACCAGCAAAACTTCTTCAATAAATAACATATACGTTTTAATCTCTAAATAATGTATCTGGAGAGAAGTTGTTTTTTTTTTTAATGTCTTCCTAATAGAGATTTAGGCTTGCTTGCTGTGACTGGATATCTCAGATCAGCATGTGTGATATAACACACTGAATATTACTGTAAATATCTAGGTACAATGTTATGGTTTGAGGATGAAGGGTCACCTTGACCAAGTTTAATTGCTTTGGCACTTACATAACCACTTTACCGCCTCTCAACAGATTTTTTTTATGCAAATCAGTAACTTCATTTTGTAGATTACTTCAAACAAAAGCTAGCTGATTGCGTTTCGGCTATTTGTGGCTCTAAATTCATACTGAAACAACTTTATGCAACTCTACTGAGGCTAGTCTAATGCTAAAATCATGCATTGAAGATGATGTTTTTTCACTTTTTTCTCTCACTTTTTTTGCAGTGGAGTTGAACATTCACTTTTTCCTGCTGTCTTCGCAGTTCTCTACCCATGGAGTCATCAAATTTTTTTTCAAATCTATCATAATTTGAAACTATAGCTGTGCTAAACTTCATGATGGTCTAAACTACGATATTACATTCACAACTGGAAATGGAGTGGAAGGGAGCTGATTCCCTCAAGGTTAACCTTTGCACAACTGAGTTTAAATTCTATCCCAAGTAATGAGCTAAAATTACTCCAGCTCAGAGTACTTCTCTGTACTCCAAAGTCCGCAATTCTTTGGATGGCAGAGGATGCCAACATGTAAATAATTCATAAATAATTAATAAATAATTAATATGTAAAGTACTCTATAGTTACTGTATCATCCTGCTTGCTTTTGGTATTCACTCAATAGTACAGCATTTTAATATGGATAAACAACAGAAACCAGAAATAAAACATATAACAGTCATATGTAACCTTCCTCCATGGGAAAACTTGTCAGCGAAGTGTTGCATTCTCAATGTTTAAGAACAAGTATGGTGGATTTTGGTTACGCTTCTCTTTGTAGGAAAAGCATTTGTAGATGCGTATGGACGTGGTGCCAAATGTCAGAATCCTGTATTGTGAAACCAAATTTAAGCCAAAAGAATTCCTTATGTTTTCACACCGGTGCCGTGCACCCAAAGGCACAAAATGCAGAAGAGCACTGGTTAAAGAAACCGCATTGGAAAGGTACGTGATACACACAGAAGTGTGTAATTCAGTGCTTCTCCATGAATATTTTTCCAATATTTGACAAAATAAAACGGCTAAATGTGAGAAAGGACTACCCTCAGTTTTTATTTTCCTACCCTTGTTTGCTTGGGTTATCGGCCCTCCCTTAGCAGCACAGAACGGCAGGAGGAAGGCGACAACTTGCAGCACAAAGCGCACGGAGAGGACAGCTCTTTCCTCTCCACAGATAACACACCCACGCGGGATCAGTGGCGGTTCAGGTCAAGCTGTCGGCTAGTACATGTGTGCTGCCTTGCAGTCATGAAGGCTTTAATCCTATCCACACCTCTTCAGTGAGGAGGTATTCCATAGCCCCACATTAATCGTTTCATATGCAAAACAGTTTCGAAGTAATAAACCCAAGCTTTCATACAAGCTTTCTTCTGAATTATGCACAATTCTCAGCCATCTGAATGCAAAAGGGTCCTTAAAGCTAAAAGGTTTCTCTCCTAGTAGTAAATCAGCAAGATTGTTTCACTTCTTTCCACACTTCTACACAGGCTTTTTGTTTTGTTTTGTTTTGTTTTTTTTAATTCCCTGAATCTTCCATCCCTTATCATTCAGCACAGGCTTTTCTCAGTAAACCAAGATTAAAGCAAAGTTTAGATCTGGAGATGGGTCAGATGAAACACAATCTGTTTGTGTGTTTATATTTATCACTTTTTTTGTTGTGACTATCTGCTAAATATGAATAGAGATTTTCTTCAGGTAACTGAATAACTGTGAGCAGTTGCCTGTATGACCAATCGCAATCCCATCCGTAAACACATTTTCTTGCTCTTCTGTCTTGCATTCATTGAGCAGCTAATAGAATTCTGACCCAGAAAAGAGGCATCCCTAACATCCATTGATTAAAACAGTTTTACAATACGAGTATTAGTAACAATGACCAAATAATTTTTCCTCTTATGAACTTTTTCTGCCAGATAAGTGATGATGAAAGACTCATTACAAGTTTGCTGTTGGCAGTGGGACAGATTTTCTTCGTACTGTGCGTGAGTCACTGCTGTTGCTTACTGCATAGGCACAGAAGAACCTGTTGTATGCAAGCACAGAGCAACGGATTGCGAGCTTTGAGTGGTTACTGAAAGGGAGACTATTTGATTTGAAAAGAGAAAATAATACAGAAATCCCTGCATATAGTAATAAATTTACCTCTGTATAAACATACGTATAACCATTGGCATTTTCATTCTAATTGTACTTGATTGGTGACAGATGGGGCAATAAAAAAAAATGAGAATGAGCATCCTATTCAAAGCCGTAATTTCAGTTTAGCTTAGCAGTTGAAAATTCAGTTACAGATGTTCCTTCATGGTAGAAGAACTTGTGACGAGAAATTGAAGCAGTATTTTCAAGATTAAACAGGAAAGAAAAATGGTAAATTCTTATGAACTTCACAGATAAGTACAGGACATACTACTAAGTAGTATGGAGCTATAATACAGGAGATACTATAAAGTAAAAGTTTAAAGAATTAAACAAGCCCATACTTCACGCACTTCAAGTGACCTCACAGTAAAACAGAGTAAAGGAACTAAAAGTATTAACAAAAATCTTTTAAGTACTCCACAGATGTCTAGAATTGGGGATGGGTGTAGAGGTTGCAATGCACTTTGCAGCTGTATTTTCAGCTGAGTTCTTTAAATAAAGTAGAAGCACTAACAACAATGTTGGCAATACCAGGGGCAAGGCAAGTGATGGCAAAGACATTGGGAGAAATAGAGGGAAAAAAATGTTATACTGTTGTTGTTTGAATTATAACTCCCAGGTCTGCTTGATACATGTGTGCTTCTGCCAAAGAATGTGCATTTGAGAAAAGCATTGAGTTTGTTATTGCTCTGTTTAATTAAAACGTAAGGAAGCTTTTCTATCTAATAGGAATTCATCCATTTACTGCCTGTGAGCTTTTAGTTGTACTTACAAGCACAGTTTATCACCTGCTCCTGGCAAATGAGGCCGCGTGTCCCTCACAGGTCTGCTGATATCAAACGTTCATCTCCATTCCTGTGCAGAGCTTTTCTAATCAAGGAACTAACTACTGGAAAAATCTAAAATAGTCCTTCAATAAATTTAAAAAAAAAAAAAAGAAAGAAAGAAAAGGCGGCAAAGGCTGCAGAATCTGCCTACAAAGCAAGGAGAATCAGAAAATACTGAGCGGCTTGACCAGCAAGGCTGTCCTCGCTTCTTCAGCTGTGTCTGCTGTCTCTCCTATCAGCTGAAGCTGGACTGCTCTGGATGCCCAGGACAGCCAAATTAAAGACAGCTGGGGTTCTTGTTTGTACTTTATTACTCTAACAGGAACATGAATTTATATAAAAATTGTAAACTCCTGACTACTTTCTACAGTTATGCCCATGTACTAAGGATTAGACATTTCAGTCCCTTCAGTCCCCTTCTGCTCGATGTTTCCAGGGTACTAAAACTGCGGAAAACGCATTCCTGCTAGAACATCATCACATATTTCCAAACTGACTGTTACACGGTCTTGTTAGTATTATGATGCCTACATAAACACCACAGTAGTACTTGTACATAAATTCAGCCATGATGAATGCAATTATCTGTAGTTTATAGCACTTCTGTTCTGGAGGGTAAGTGTGTTTTCTGGCAAATTATAAACACCTGAGGTGTACATTTGTGTTCCCATAAATACAAACTGGTTTTAAAGCCATTCTACAAAATACACATAAACACCTAGTAGTCCTAGGACCCTTTGCATAAAGTGATAGGTGAAATAATAAGCAGGCAGTTGTCATTATAAAGTCTGGAATTAAAAAAGAAAATAAAAAAAATAGAGAACTATAATTAGAAGAGCTGAAGTTTTGACTTCTCTACGTTTCAAAATTTTCTATCATTCTTGATCCTATGCCTAAAGATTCCTATGGCAAATAATTTAAACAAATGAAAGCTAGTCTAAACCCAAATTTTACCCAGATAGCGGGAATCTTCCTAACAAAGAACAGGCAGGATTTACAAGGGAAAGAGGCAGCTGTTGGACATACTGTTTACTAATGCATGGATTTGTTCCCACATCTTTTCTTTAATCATATTTTTTCCTAGTAACTTCTGACTTCGTAGTATGTCCTGTGCTTATCTGTGTCCTTTTTCTTCATCATTTTGGGCTGCTGTGTGGATTACATGCCAGTATGTAATTTGCCAGGGCTGCACTGGAGTCAATCATGATATATTGGCTTGACAGGAAAAGACATTTTCATGGAGGCTCTTAGAAGTACGAAATGCATCATTCCATGCATTTGGAAAGGGCTTAGCTCACATTAGTCCAATTCAAATAATGAATAATAATGGGCTGGACAGCAAAGTCCTAGAGCCGCAGGTGGCCTTTTCTTCAGAGCAGCAGAATGCTTCTAGGGGCACTCAGCAATGATGATACAATATGTCACATGCTAAATCAATGTGTAATGAAATACACTGTCCTGGTCTAGATTTTATCTGTTCAGCTCTTTTATCTAATATCTAAAAACCAAAATATGCTTAAGGGTAATAGGGAATAAGGGGTGGTTATAATTCTGCCTAGCTGAATTGAGGATTACACAGGGAGAGGAGTTACCCAGGTTTTGTCTTCTAGTGAATGTCCATGTAAGAAGAGGCAGAATCTGGACTTCAGTTACACTGCATCACAACAGGCAAGGTAGAAAAGAAGGTCTGAGTTATGTGTTTATAACTCCTTTTTGTCGAATTTCTGGTGCTGAGGACATGGACGAAAGCAATATTAAAGAGTTTTTTAAAGAAGCGGTAAACAGGGAGAATAAAATTTTCAAGGTATACAAAATTTTTACAGAAAACCTTTGTGACAAATATTATGCCAGATGAGACTAGACTTTTGCAATGGTTCCTTCTGTCCTTAGCATATACGACAACGTAACAAATTCACAGTGTAAAGCAGCTTTCACTGCTATGAAATGCCACAATATTACTCCAACACGGTATCAGAGACTGGGGGTAGACAGCAGAAGTCTATTTTTCAAGTGGCCTAGTTACTCATGAACACTTATGTCTAATGCCTGAACGCAATTAGCTGACTTGATATGGATCATTTCACTTCAAATATCTTCTAATAGCCATTTGTTTAGCAGTAACTCTAGATGTTTATTGTAAACATATCTGCAGCTAAAGCAACAAGAAAAGGAAACAGAATTAATTAGGTTTGCAAAACAAAGCTTTTGTTGGACCATCATACACAGACTTTAGAGAAAAACACTTGTTAATAAGTTTATACAAGTCAATTACCTGTATTACATTGTATCTAAACCTATAATTTCACATTCCCTTAACAATAGCTAAATTTTACCACCATTTTTTCTTTTAGAGTAGGCAAGTTCAAATACCTAATATTTTGTAGTATGCAAAGTTCAAGGATGGCTAGAGAGATGGGTATATACTCAGGGGTACAACTACATGTATAAATACTCCTTCTACCTCATGTATAAATACACTTTCTACTTCTCTTCATTTTCCCACCTTTTCTAAAGTTTTAAAACAGGCTATCCTTCACTGCAGAGGAGAAATATTAAGATACTTAAACATCTTAAGGGGGGGGGTGTGTGCTCAATGTTATAATACTTAAGAAACTGAAACAAGCAAATAAGCACATTGCTTCAATAACAGTCTTGATTTTCTACAGCCATCACAAAGGAAAAAGCAATTAGCTGTGGGATAATTAACATTGTATAACACTTCTTACACTTCAGAGCAGCAATAATATACACTATCAGAATCTGTTTTATAGGCAATTACAGTCTTCCCAGATGAACAAAGCAGCGACTAAAGTTACAGTCACAGACATGAACATCTGTATTTTCAGGAAGACAAAGCCAAAGATGCCCAGCCCTGGTAGAGTTACAGACCCCAGGAGGACCAACTCTGTGAAGCGGGAACCCTTCTGAACTGCAAAAGCTCAGTTTTGTAGTTTCATGGAGAAATGCTTTACATTTTGAGACGTTGACTTTTTTCCTCAGTCATGCTTCAGAAGAAGTTTTCTTATCAGTTTAAGAAAAGGTAGGAATCCTGGCAGAGGAAGCTTTTCCAAAATAAATTCTGTTGCTTCCAATTGTCTGTTTCTTTAAGTCCCTTCTTTGAAAGATAGTTGTTCTTATGAAAAAATACCTGACAATATGATTGCCATCATGACCATAGTTCCGTCAACAGAGATGAGGACTATTATTTTTCAAAAGATATGAGAAAATAGGATTCCATAAATAATCCATAAACGACCTCAAAATATTCGGTAATAAAGAAGATTCAGTAGTCATTTCTTATATGACTCAATTTTTCAGTGCTTCAAGCATTCAGCTTAAGCACCACCCATTTAACTTTTAATGATTTGAATAAATATAGGCTGGATACTAAATGTTTTTTTGCTTTCATTGAACGTCTGCTCTTCCATTATATGAGAGCACATTCCTTCAGACCATGTAACCTTCTCATTGACAAAAAAATAACATTTATTTTTTTATTTTACATGTTATTTATTATTATTTTAACATAAGATAATAAATGTAGCATAAGGGGGAGCTTAGTAATTCTGGAAGATGATGAGACTTCAGGTGTAGGCCAGCAGGTGACTTCTTAAACCGTTCATGACTAATCTGAACTTGAACACCTTGGGTTTATCACCAGTCCATTCTGCATTTCTTTGCTTTATGATTCAATGCAATGTTTTTAATCAAATTGCTAGAAAATTCCTATTAATGGCCAAAATGCCCAGAGTCAATCAGTATTTTCTTTGTAACTATTTTCTAAATCGCATCTTTGCTCCAATCAAAGAGAAAGATCATTCAACTATCTCTAATGTTTCCCACTTGACTCCACATACACATATCAAGTGAAACTTTGTAACAGCAGATTAATAATACATACTGTACACAGGATACCCACGTTAATAATTTTCAAATGAATCCTTAATATATCCTTGGGTAGAAAAATTCCCTTGGGAGTACTTTCACAATTACATTCAAGTTTGTAAGCCACTTAAAATGATTAATTAGATCCTCTGTGCATTTTGTGTCTTCTTTTACTCCTAACATTGGTGGTGCTAATACTAACAAATCTTAAAATAGGTTTACTAATGTGCAACTGCAATGGCACATAAACTCAGTTTGTTTTTATTTCTCACACGGATAAATTTTTTAGATGTACTGGGTTTGAGCAGCAAGGTTTTGGTAGCAGGGGGGCTACAGGGGTGGCTTCTGTGAGAAGCTGCCAGAAGCTTCCCCTATGTCTGATGGAGCCAGTGCCAGCTGGCTCCAAGATGGACCCACCACTGACCAAGGCCAAGCCCATCAGCCACGATGGTAGCACCTCTGGGATAATGTAGCTAAGAAGGGGGAAAAAAAACCCTGCATAATGGCATTTGCAGCAGGAGAGAGGAGTGGGAACATGTGAGAGCAGCAGCCCTGCAGACCCCACGGTCAGTGCAGAAGGAGGGGCAGGAGGTGCTCCAGGCACCAGAGCAGAGGTTCCCCTGCAGCCCCTGGAGCAGCCCATGGTGAGGCAGGCTGTGCCCCTGCAGCCCATGGAGGCCCACGCGGGAGCAGAGACCCACCTGCAGCCCGGGGAGGGCCCCACGCCAGAGCAGGGGGATGCCCGGAGAAGGCTGTGACCCCGTGGGGCTGGTTTGCTGGCAGGACCTGTGGCCCTGTGGGGACCCACGCTGGAGCAGCCAGTTCCTGAAGGACTGCACCCCATGGAAAGAACACGTGGAAAGGACCCATGCTGGAGCAGTTCATGAAGAGCTGCAGTCTGTGGGAAAGACCCATGTTGGAGAAGTTCACGGAGAAGTGTCTCCCATGGGAGGGATCCCACGCTGGAGCAGGAGGCAGAGGATGAGGAGTCCTCCCCCTGAGGAGGAAGGAGCGGCATATACAACGTTTGATGAACTGACCGCAACCCCCATTTCCTGTCCCCCTGCAACCGCTGGAGGGGAGGAGGAGGAGAAAATCGGGACGGAAATTGAGCCCAGGAAGACTGGAGGGTGGGGGGAAGGTGTTTTAAGATTTGGTTTTAATTCTCTTTATCCTACTGTGATCTGATTGGCAATAAATTAAACTAATTTCCCCAAGTTCAGTCTGTTCTGCCCATGACGGTAATTGGTGAATGATCTGTCCCTGTCTTTATCTCGAGCCATGAATCATTTTCTCAGCCTGTCCAGCTGAGGAGGCGGAGTGAGAGAGCGGCTTCGATGGGCACCTGGCCTCCAGTCAGGCTAAATCACAACATTAGCTGAACATGTAACAAACACAGCAGCTAGGAAAGGCAAAAGATTTAACAATATGTTTCTCTTTTTCTGCTAAACGTAACTTTAACTACAATGAGAAATACTGTACTTTTCCCCAGTCATCTCCACTGCCAACCATGGGTGGGAAGAGAGAGAGAAATATTTGATGTAAGATATGAGTAGGTGAGGAAAGATATCTCTAAAACAATAACATCTGAAAAGTAATTAAAGGGATCTTCTCTTTCTCCCTTTTGATCGAGAAAAAGACACGTATGCTTGTCTGGAAACCTGCAGAACACCACAGCAAGCGTAAGGCTGCTCTACAGCTCATGTGCCTGGCTTTAGACTGAAGCAGAACTTGAGAAGATGGATGTAAGGTCCCAGGTCTGCGTGAGACCATTAGCCATACCCAACAATCCAGTCTTTTTGAAGTTATTTAAAACATCGCTTAAGAAATTTAAATTGGAAATAGCCATATCCCTTTTCAGCCCTTGTCAAGTGGTAACCCACAGTATCTTTGAGATATATTATGTACTGGATTGTGGGAGACTTTATCGAAACATCTGATAGTTAAAGGCATTACTTAAAAATGAAGGTATTTTGAGTGAGGCTTTGGAGTATTTCTCATACAAAGGCCAATTGATCTGCAGTTAACATCCACAAAAATGCAGCAATACATGGTTACTGGTTACCTCTTCAGCCCATTAGCCCATGGCTAATTTCAGAGTCGAACCCTGGGGTAATGGGCCAGTCCAGCTACTTATACTCTGTAACAGAGAGGAGTCAGGTCAAATAGTTAATGAAATGAAGATAATTATAAAGATCGTGTCACTAAAACTTGAAGGAGAAATTTTGGGGTTACGGACTAAATAAGAGATGCTAGGTGCTTTTTTTCCAATTTCCCCTGATTGTACTCAGCTGAAAAAAAACCTCTGGAACAATTTACTATCAAGATAATGTGCTAATAATGAACACTTCTTTAAAGTAAGTAATAAAAGCAAAGAGCTTCAGCTTTCAATTTAATGATCTCTGGTGTTAAACATTTTCCAGCATGTAATAAAATTTTATTAAAAATAAGACACTGAAGAAAAAGCGCTGTAGAAAAAGTTCCATGGACGCTTTCTGAGGCAACAGCAAAAACATATTCAATCTAAAGAAAATTCTGGAAAGAAAAGATGCGAGGAAGTGTTGCCGTACTCTTATGACTCATCATTAAAAATAATGCAAGACTACGCTTGGCATCTAGTTGATTATAATGCGAATGAAAGTCTGTAAGTCCAAAGAGAGCTATAACAAACAGAACAGAAGACACTTACATGAAGAAATAGGTCATGCTAGTCATGCTTCTGCAATTAAATTACCTTTTATCTTTTTAAAAACAAATTTCTTGCTGCATTAGTCTACAGATACTTCTAGTACCTGAGATTTCTCTGGTAAGTACCTTAGAAGGAGACACATATTCCTTGCTCTCTTTGAAATTAAATTCTAAAACAATGGACAGTGTCATTTTTCAATGCTATTTAATTCTCATGATGTTTATACATTAGGGAAGGGTGATATGATTGTATGTCCTTACTGCGCGTTACAAAATGTGGCTGACTCTGCATTTAGTAATTGCCTTTTTTTTTTTGTTTAATTACAGTTTTCCAATGCCCATGCCAAATACAATGAGCCACAGGTCACTGAAACTGCAGGTGTCAGTGATATCTCATTAACTCCAGCAGAAGCAAAGTCTGAGGCAACAAAAGTAGAAAAGCACTGAGGTACCACAGAGGCCGGCTTCCTCAGGCTTTAATGGAGCA
>Ga0065711_1032076_pt1 | contig 28108 bp, 16 predicted proteins | sample Hoacrofraction12_FD_59098 | JGI IMG/M metagenome (GOLD analysis project Ga0065711, IMG submission 59098) | Hoatzin crop microbial communities from Cojedes, Venezuela - Epithelial fraction 12 v2 (version 2) | ecosystem: Host-associated > Birds > Digestive system > Esophagus > Crop | place...
GCTTGCTCGCTGGCGCTCGCAAGACGTGGGGTTTCCTATGTTGGACGTCTCCGACGTCCCCACCCACCATATCCGCATTTTCCGCGGGAGGTTTGGTCTGCGTGAGGCGGGGTTTGGTGATTTTTTTTGTTAAAAAAGGTGGGGGGGGGGTAAGAAAAAATGTATAATTTTGCAGTTAAATTGCCAAATTAGCATTTTAATAATAAAATCAACATAATAAAATCAATGAAACAAAATTACGCTAAATGCACGCTTGCCATGCTACTGTGGCTCATGGCAGTATGCGTGCCCTTGCAAATGCACGCAGATAATGTGTATTATCTCAATGAAGAAGGCACTTCGACTTCGGCGGAAAACGTGACTATCTATTCTTCAGACATCCCCGAGACGTTAACGGCCGGTACTTATGCCCTCGACGGAACGGCAAAATGCAGCAAACGTCTCCAGATTGAAGGCAAAGTGACGCTGATTTTGCTCGATGGATGCGAAGTTGAATTCCAAAAAGGCATCCACGTGTATTACGACAGTGATACGGAAACGGAAAATACGTTGAATATCACCGCCGGCAGCGTTAATGAAACGATTCAACAGACCGGCAAACTCACTGCCGGCGCCAACGAAGCCACCAAAGCCGGTATTGGCAGCAATCAAAACGAAACTTACGGCGCCATCAACATCTGGGGCGGCAATATCACCGCATACTGTCTGAACTCTTCCGACCAAGCGTTTGGCGCGGGTATCGGCGGCGGCAGGTATGGCGGCAAAGGCTCCATCACCATCCAGCGCGGCAATGTGACGGCTTATAGCAACATGGGCACGGGCGAAGGCGCGGCAGCAGCCATCGGCGCCGGTGACGGTGACCTAGCCGCTAGAGCAGCCGGCAAAATACAGATTGACGGCGGCACCGTAAAGGCTTACTGCTCCAAGGACGGAACGAACTCCGCGCCGGGCATCGGCCGTGGCGCCAACGGCGAGAGCGCGCAATCAAGCGAATCTAGCACAGTTGTTATTAACCCGGGCGATGAAGGCGAGACCGTGGTAGAGACCAAAGGTAGCGAAGCCATTTTCGTCGGCACCGCAACGACCGGATATGAGAATGCAGCCGGCGCTAAATTCCACACGCGCGTGCAATCCGGCTCGAGCGAGACCCGCACAACGAAGAAGATAAGCGGCCTCACCGGATTTGACCTGCAAGGTGACATCGTAAATCTCAGCAACAAAGATACCCTGTACGCCAAAATCGACTTTATCAGGTCGTTAGAAGACGGGGTTTATTACTTGGACGCTGAAGGCGAGGCGCAGTTACTAGAAAAAACGGACTTTAAGGTACTAAAAGAAACGGATTCGTTGCTTACCGAGAAGTATTATGTGCTGAACTGTGGTGAGGACGCAACCACCCTTACCAACGAAAAACGTCTGATGGTGAAAGGCAATGTGACGCTCATCCTCTTGGATGCCGACACCCTCTATGCCCCGAAAGGTATCTGCGTGGAAGGCAGCAACAGCCTGACCATCACCGCAGGCAACACCGCGCCCAACATTGAGCAGACGGGAAGCCTCTTCATTCGAATGACCGGCAATACTAACTTCGCCGGCATTGGCGCAGGTCATGCAAACGAAGGTGGCGAAACTTGGCACGCAGCCGCTGTTGGCACTATCATCATCAACGGCGGATACATTGAATCTTCTGCCTATTATTTTGAGACAGTTGAGGAGGAAGGAGATGATGATGAGACTGAAGTTTATCAATGTTACGCAGCCGGTATTGGCGGCTGCGGCTTGCCGGAAGATGAAGTAGGCGACAAAAGATTTAATGGTGGCAAAATCACCGTCAACGACGGCGTCGTAATGGCGTTTTGTATCTACAATGTTTCTAAAAATGATATAAAGCTGCAACCTTATGGCGCCGGTATTGGCGTAGGCACCTATAGCGACAGCATCGACATCGTCATCAATGGCGGTCAGGTTAATGTCGCCGCCGCTAACGGCAAGGGGGAGATTTATGAGGAGAATAAAAATATATACGGCATTAGCGCGGGCGATCACGGAAGCGTTCTCATTACAGGAGGAGGAAAACATAAGATCTTTGCCAGTGCGCTAAATCCAGATCTACATCGTGCCGGTATCAGATGCCATTTCCTCAAAGTGGTCAATGAATATGGCTCCAAGCCGACCATTACGTTCGTGGGAGGCTCAACAGATGGCGACCCGGTTGTTGCCGACAGCGCGGTCGTTATCTCAATGGACGATGATACGCACGCAAGGGTAACTGCCCAAAGCAAAAACAAATGGGATAAGGAAACGGGATTGCACCAAACCACTACGATCACCGGCCCGAAAGTAGATTTGCTGCGATTGAACGAAGACACTTGCGTTACCAGTAATTATCGTCTATACGAAATTGATTGGGTTGAGCCAGACCAAACCTATTACTACCGCGACACCACCGGTCATATCGAAAGCGTGGTATGCTTCGCGCTTACGGACAATATGACCGATACGCTAAAATCGAGGTTCTATGCCATCGATGGCGAAGTAACTTTCGACAAGAAAAGAATCGTGATAGATGGTGATGTCACCCTCATCGCATTAGACGGCGCGACTTTCGAAAGCGACTATGGTATCACGGTCAATAAGGGCAATAGCCTCGCGCTGACTGTCGGCGGAGAAACTGAAGATTTCACTGGAGAAAACGCACAGTTTTTTGTTTATTCGGACAGTCCTTACGATGCCGCGATTGGTGGCTCTGACGGCAACGATGCCGGCAAAATCTACCTCAACGGTGGTACTGTTGAAGCTTCAATGCAAACCGACACCACCTATGGGGCAGCCATTGGCGGCGGCAGGTTTGGCGATGGTGGCGAAATCACCCTGTATGGCGTAGAAAGAGTAAGTGCCAACAGTGATGCAACGACTTCCTATGGTGCCGGCATCGGTGGTGGTTATGGCGGCAACGCCGGTATAATCAAGCTAAAAGATTACGGTCGCGTCGTAGCAAAAAGCACTGAACCGATAGAAAAGAGTAAAATCAAAGGCGCCGGCATTGGTGACGGAGCCAACGCGGACAAAGGCAACAGCGTAGTGACCATCACGTCGCTGGCGGCATCCGAATTCCATTCCAGACGTCCTGAAATTGAGGTATTAGGCGCTTATGCCATTAATGCCGACGCCATTGACGTCGTGCAAAGAACGACCGACAAAGATGGCGGAGATGCTAAGGCAGACCTCCAAGTCAATGTCTTTTTCAACGATACAGTGATGACTAATTCAGACATTGCGGTGAGTTGTCCCTATTACAGCCTCAAATATTCCACCGGCTTTATCAACGATGGTGACCTCTACGAATTAGGCATTGATGAGTTCCCCTATGCTTACATCAACTTCAGCCCGGTAACAACAGCGAACTATATCGACGACAACAACGAGACTGTGGAGAATGCCACTGTGGTTTCGCTCGATACGCTGATGCTCCACCCGAAGTATAAAAACTTCAGCAAATTAAAGGCTAAATATCCTGTGTCTGTTTACGCTATTGGCGATGGCGGCTACGATAACGACAACGCTGATGCCGATGGCTATTTTGCCGCAGGCGATATGACCGACAGCGTCCGCATCTATGTCAACGGCTCCGCTCGCCTGATCATCAAGAATGATTCCACATTCACCGCCCTCAAAGGCTTCAACGTTGAGAAAGGCAACAAGCTTATCGTTACCACCGGATGGGTCGAAAACGGCGAAAACGAGGAGGCAGAGGCGACTAAACCTTCGTCTTCCCTCGTTGCTAGTGCGGATAGTTACGACGCGGCGATTGGCGGCGATGCCGACGGCGATGCCGGCGAATTTGTCGTCAACGGCAACGTCAGTGTGCATGCCACCGGTATCTACGGCGCGGCGATTGGCGGCGGCTTTGCCAAAGCAAACGACAACGGCGGCGCGGCAGGCAACACGATTGTCAACAACGGATATATCATCGCCTTGAGCGAAAAAAGCGCTGCCATCGGCTCTGGCGCGAACAACTCCGGCACCCTGGCTGACGCGAGCGGCTCGATGATTGTCAATGGCAACACTTCGTATGTCATTGCCAAATCGCTCAAACAGGCGCTGCAGGTTGACTCCATCTTCGCCAAGGCGAAGGCGAAAGCGAAAACCGACACGGTAGGCGCCGCGGACTACGGCTATTACACCAAGTCCGACCCCACCGTGGAGAAAACCATGCTCGACTTCAACTTGGACGTTAACAGGTTCTACGACCCGAAGTACACCTACACCAAGATTTACTTCACGCCCGGCACCCCGCTCTTCGAACTCGTCGAAAATGGCGAGCAAGACAAGGAGTATCTGCTTGCCAACACCGACCTGCTTTGCGTTCGCACCGCAACGGATAAAATTGAGGAAGAAGACTACACCTACTTGTTCTGCAAAGACGACAACAAGCACGCTAATCCCAATGTCAAGGAAGACAACGAAATCGACTACATGCGGGATTATGTGCACAAGCAAAAGAAGGATTGGGACCAGAGCAACTGGGTAATGATCAAGGTGAAGGATGCCGACAAAGACTACGCCGGCTGCTATATCGCCACGGCGAAAGGCACGTACACCAACACGGTAAATCCCACGTTCGAAGTGGCGTCGCCCGACGACATCACCCTGCTCGACGAAACGGGCGAGTACAAGCCCAACACCATGAGCATGCCGAACTTCTTCGGTACGCAGCCAAGCAACGTCAATAAAGAGATCTACTTCTTCGTTGACCCCAAACCCATGGAAGTGGTTAACGTCATCTGGGCAATGTGGGACGATTACGGATACTTGGTAGTGCCCGACTACGACGACGAAAAGGGCATCAACATCTTCAACCTGCAAGGCCAAGCGCCTGTGAACATGATGTTTATCGGCAACTCTAATTGGGAAGATGGCAAATACTACGAAATGCCCGCGCTGATTATGTTGTATGAAAACGCCAACAGCGCCATCTCGAGCAACGGACCGCGCCGTGCAGCCCCCACCGGCGGATACGTCATCTATCCGCTCGAGCTCGAAGAGTACACCACCTCTGTCAACGAGCAAGTAGAGAACAAGGAAGTGGCGAGCATCAAGTTCGTCAACATCGCAGGTATGCAGAGCGACAAGCCCTTCGATGGCGTCAACATCGTCGTCATCACCTACACCGACGGCACCACCGCCACCTCCAAGGTTGTACGCTAATGTAAAAGAGACCTCGAAGAGGTCAAACATAGGAAACCCCACGTCATCCGAGCGCCAGCGAGGATGCCGTGGGGTTCTTGCATCCCCCCATACCCCGACGTCGAAGACGTCGCACAAAAATAATGGTGGGGTTGTGCGACCTCTCCGAGGTCGGTTTCATTGGTCGTTTCCTTACCCCACGGCTTGCTCGCTGGCGCTCGCAAGACGTGGGGTTTCCTATGTTGGACGTCTCCGACGTCCTCCTCCCAAAAATCCGCTTAATCTGCGTGAGGTTTTTTATGGGGGGACGACCCTCTTCGAGGGTCCCCCCTCCCCTCCTCCCCTCCAAATCCGCCCCATCTGCGGGAGGTTTTTTTCAGGCGGGCGAGGAAGGGGTTTCGGGAAATTTGTCGTATCTTTGTCAGTTGGGTTGGAGCGACCCACTAAAAGCCTTAAAATGATGAAGATTTCACGTTGTTTTCTCTTTGTGCTAGTGAACATGATGATGACCCTCTCGTGTGCGGGCGACCGGCTGCCTCAAGCGCGCTGGACGCTCATCGACAACTATGCGGGCGACGGCTACAGCCACTCGCGCCTGACCATCGTCAACCAAACCGCGCAGCCCCTGGGCAGCGATTGGGAGTTGTTTTTCAACCAGTTCTCCACCAAAATCCGGTTGGACAGCCTGTGCCCGCTGGATGTGGAATTGATCAGCACGGGGTATTTCCGCGTGCGCCCCAACGAGCGCTACGTTGCCATCGCGGCGGGCGATTCGCTCAGCGTGGACATCTTCGAGCACCGCGTCATGCAAGGCGTCAGCTTCCTGCCCAAAGGCGCCCACTGGGTGTTTGGGGGCAACCGGCTGCAACCCTTCGCCGCCAACATGATCATCGACCCGATGGAGGCGCCGCAGACACGCGCGGGCGGCAACGCATACCCCACCGCCGAGAAGGTGTACGCCTTCAACCAAACCGTTAACGCCGTGGGCGACGCGCTGACCGCCGCCGACTACGACATCTTCCCCGCGCCCAAGCAGGTGAGCGTAAACAACAACTACACCGACCTGCGCCAAGGGGTTTACATCGACGTGCGCCGCGGGCTGCCTGCCGTGCACCGACGCGCCGCCAACTACATCAGCCGCGCCTTCGAGCAGCGGGGCATCGCCGTCCGCCAGGGCGCGAAAGTGCTCATCCGACTCCACATCAGCGCCGACGGCTCGCTGGGCAAAAACCCCGAAGCCTACACGATGCGGGTGGAAGACGGCTCCATCTCGCTCGTGGGCAACAGCAACGCGGGACTGCTCAATGCCGCCAAAACACTCGTGGCTGCCGTTGACCACAGCAAGGACTACCGCCTGCAGAACGCCGTCATCAGCGACGAGCCCGATTTCAACTACCGCGGCTTCATGCTCGACATCGCCCGCAATTTCCAGCCGCTAGACAGCATCAAGCGCATCGTGGACCTGCTCGCCTACTACAAAATCAACACGCTGCAGTTCCACTTCACCGACGACGAGGCGTGGCGCGTGGAAATCCCCGCCTTGCCCGAACTCACCGCTGTCGGCGCGCGCCGCGGCTGCACCCTCGACGAGAGCGACTTCCTCGCGCAGGTCTATGCCGGCAACGGCGACCCTAACGACCTCACGCAGAGCGCCAACGGCTACCTCACCACCGCCGAGATGAGCGAGCTGCTCGCCTACGCCCACGAGCGGGGCATCCGCGTCATCCCCGAAATCGAAACGCCCGGACACGCCCGCGCCGCCATCGTTGCCATGAAGGCGCGCAAAAACCAACACCCCGCCGAGCGCCAATACATCATTTGGGACGAAAAAGCCGCCTCGCAGCTGCGCAGCGTGCAGGGCTATCGCGGCAACGTGCTCAACGTGGCGGCTGACGATGTGTACCTCTTTATCGACACGGTGGTGGCTACCCTGCAGCAAATCTATCGCGACGCGGGACTCACCCTCGACGTGGTGCACCTGGGGGGCGACGAAGTGGCAATGGGCGTCTGGGAGCAATCGCCCGACGTGCAGGCACTGATGGCGCGCGAAGGGCTGCAGAACACCCACGCCGTCAGCGAATACTACATCAGCCGCATCAGCAAAACGCTCGCGCAGAGAGGCATACGCATCGAAGGCTGGCAGGAAATCGGTATGAACCACAGCGCCGACTTCAACAGCCGCCTGCTGCCCAACGTGGCGGGCGTCAACGCGTGGAGCACCCTGGGACGCCACAGCGAGGTCACCTACCGCCTCGCCAACGATGGCTACCCCGTCATCCTCTCGAACGTCACCAACTTCTACATGGACATGGCGTACAGCTGGCACCAAGCCGAGCCGGGACTGCACTGGGGCGGCAAGGTGGACGAATTTGACGCGTGGAGCGCCGTGCCTTACAACATCTACGCGTCGGTGCGCACGCTCGTGGACGGCACACCCGTGGACGTGGCGACCGCCGCCAACGGCAAGACGCCACTGGAGCGACCGGAAAACATCATCGGCGTGCAGGGACAGCTGTGGACAGAGACCCTCACCTCGGGCACCTACGGCGAGAGCAACGCACCGCGCGTGCAGTACATGCTCCTACCCAAACTCTTCGGCTTGGCGGAGCGCGGATGGAACGCCCGTCCCGAATGGGCTGAGAACCTCGCCGACACAGCGGCTTACCTCGACGCCCGCCGCCAATACAACCTGAAAATCGGCACCCGCGAGTTGCCCCTGATGCAGCGGCTGGGCTACAACTTCCGCGTGGCGCCCCCGGGCATCGTCATCGACCTTTCGGGCAACCTGCTCATCAACGGCGCGTACCCCGAGATGCTGCTCACCTACACCCTCGACGGGAGCGAGCCCACCGAGCAGTCGCCCGTATGGAGCGCGCCCGTGCCGCTCGACGACGCGCAGACATCAGTCATCAAAGCCCGCGCCTTCTACCTCGGCAAATCCTCCACCACCACCCTCCTCTTCCCGTAACCATCCCTCACGCAGATTAAGCAGTGACCTCGGAGAGGGTAAAAAAAAGGACGTCGGAGACGTCCCGCGGTCCTCGAAGAGGGTTGCGGAACATCTTCGATGTTCTCCCTCCCCTATAGCGAAGGTTAACGCCTCCGGCGTATCCTTCCAAATCCGCGTGATCTGCGTGAGGAAAAACAAAACTAGTAGAAAAGGTCGCGGATGACGGCGTCGGCGAGCATGATGCCGTCAGCGGTGAGGGTATAGCGCGCGCCATCGCGGCGCAGCAACCCATCGGCAAGGTGGGGTTTGGCGCCATGCGCAAAATGGTCGTACGCCTCCTGCCCGAAGTCGCGCCGGATGCGGTCGGCATCGACGCCGCGGGCGGTGCGCAGCCCCAACATCACGTATTCATCATATTTTTCCCATCGGTTGACGCGTTCTTCGGTGAACGCGGTGTGTCCCGCCTCGACGGCATCGAAATAGCGCCGCAGCGAGGTGGGGTTGGCGCGCCGCACATTGCCGTCGAAGCTGTGCGCCGCCGCGCCTAAGCCCAGGTAGGGCGTGCCGTCCCAGTAGGCGGAGTTATGGCGGGAGTAGAAATTGGGCAGGGCGAAGTTGGAAATCTCGTAATGCTCGTAGTTGGCGGCACGCAGCGTGGCGATGAGCGTGCGGAACATCTCCACGCACAGCTCTTCGGGCAGCTCGGTAATCTCACCCTTCTCGCGCATGTGCCACAGGTGGGTGCGCACCTCGTAGGTCAGCGAATAGGCGGAGATGTGCTGCGGGTGCAGCGCCAACGCCTCGCGCAGCGAATACTGCCACGACGCCATCGTCTGCCCGGGGATGCCATAGATAAGGTCGATGCTGATGTTGGCGATGCCGGCTTGGCGCAGCAGGCTCACCGCGCGGCGTGCGCCCTCGGCGTCGTGGCGACGCTGCATAAACCGCAGCTCGGCGTCAACAAAGCTCTGCACGCCCATGCTGACGCGGTTCACTCCCATCTGCCGCAACGTGGCTGCCAGCTCGGCGGTGACATCGTCGGGGTTGACCTCCACGGTGAATTCCTGCACGTCGGCGAGCGAAAACACCTCGGCGAGCGACGCGCGCAGCGCCGTTAACCGGTTGAGCGACAGCTGCGAAGGCGTGCCGCCACCCCAATAGAGCGTGCGCACGGGCTCATCGCCCAACTCGCCACGCCGCAACCGCGCCTCGGCGGCTACCGCCCGGATGTAGCGGTCGGCGTACGCGAGGTCGGTGGTCGAAAAGAAGTCGCAATAAATGCAACGACTCTTGCAAAATGGTATGTGCACATAGATGCCCGCCATAGCAGCGCAAAATTAGCCAAAAAAATTCTATATTTTTTTTGAAATTACAGAAAATTTCGCAGGATTTTTGTACCTTTGCGGTTCGGAAGTAATAACATCCTCTTAAAACCCCTGAAAAGTAAGAACTTAATACATAAACATTTAAAATCAACAACCAAGTTACATGAAGGTTTATAAAACAAATGAAATCAGGAACATCAGCCTGATAGGTAGCAAGGGCGCGGGGAAAACCACACTCGCCGAGTCGATGCTCTTCGAGTGTGGTGTAATCAGTCGTCGCGGTAGCGTAGATGCGGGCAACACCGTATGTGGCAACTCCGCAGTGGAAAAAGAATACGGCTATTCCGTTACCTCCGGCGTGTTCTATTGCGAGAACAACGGCAAGAAGCTGAACGTGTTCGACTGCCCGGGCAGTGATGACTTCGTGGGCAGCGCCGTTACCGCTCTGGGCGTAACCGACGCAGGCGCCATCGTTATCGACGGCCGCAACGGCGTCGAGGTGGGCACGCAGAACATCTATCGCACCGCCGAAGGCATGAAGAAGCCGCTTATGTTCGTCATCAACAAGTTGGACGACGACAAGACCGACTACGACAACGTGCTCAACGCGCTGAAGGATTCGTTTGGCAACAAAGTGGTAGCCGTGCAGTTCCCCGTGCAGTGCGGCCCCGGCTTCAACGCCATTGTTGACCTCATTTCGATGAAGCAATACACCTACGGCAAGGACGGCGGCAAAGCCACTGTTGGCGACATCGACGCCTCCGTAGCCGACAAAGCCGAAGAGCTCCACGCGGCGCTCCTGGAAATGGCTGCCGAAAACGATGAGGAGCTCATGATGAAGTTCTTAGACGAAATGAGCCTCACCGAAGAAGAGACCATCGCCGGTATCGTCAAAGGTATGGTTGACCGCAGCATCTATCCGGTGATGTGCGTCAGCGCCGAGAAGGACATGGGCGTGGATCGCTTGATGCAACTGTTCGGCATGATCGTGCCGCAAGTAACCGATATGCCCGCCGTTAAGAACAACGCCGGCGAAGAGGTGAAGCTCGATGCCAACGGCCCCACCAGCGTCTATTTCTTCAAGACCACCGTTGAGCCCCACATCGGCGAAGTTTCGTTCTTCAAGGTAATGTCCGGCACGCTCAAAGCCGGCGCCGACCTGAACAACATGAACCGCGGCAGCAAAGAGCGTCTGGCGCAAATCAACGTGGTTTGCGGACAGCTCAAGACCGCTGTTGACACCCTCGAAGCCGGTGACATCGGCGCAGCCGTTAAGCTGAAAGACGTGCGTCGCGGCAACACCCTCAACGACAAGGGTTGCGAAAGCGTCTTCGACTTTATCGAATATCCTGCTCCCAAGTACCAGCGTGCCATCAAGGCTGTCAACGAGAGCGAAACCGAGAAACTCGGCGCCGTCCTCAACCGCCTGCACGAAGAAGATCCCACTTGGCTCATCGAGCAGAGCAAGGAGTTGAAGCAAACCATCGTTTCCGGTCAGGGCGAATTCCACCTGCGCACCCTCAAGTGGCGTATCGAAAACGAGGACAAGATCCAGATTGAATATCAAGAGCCGAAGATTCCTTATCGCGAGACCATCACCAAGGCTGCCCGCGCCGACTATCGTCACAAGAAACAGTCCGGTGGTAGCGGCCAGTTCGGCGAGGTTCACCTGATCATCGAGCCTTATCGCGAAGGCGCTCCCGACCCCGACGTTTACCGCTTCGGCAACCAGGAGTTCAAGATGAGCATCCGCGACAAGCAAGAAATCCCCTTGGAATGGGGTGGCATGCTCGTTGTCTATAACTGCATCGTGGGTGGCGCCATCGACGCGCGCTTTATCCCCGCCATCGTCAAGGGTATCATGGACCGCATGGAGCAAGGCCCGCTGACCGGTAGCTACGCTCGCGACGTGCGCGTCTGCATCTACGACGGTAAGATGCACCCGGTTGACAGTAACGAAATCTCGTTCCGCCTGGCAGCCCGTAACGCCTTCAGCATGGCATTCAAGGATGCCAATCCTAAGGTGCTCGAGCCCGTTTACGACGTGGAAATCATGCTCCCGAGCGACGCCATGGGTGGCGTGCAGAGCGACCTGCAGGGACGCCGCGGCATCATGATGGATATGTCCAGCGCCAACGGCTTGGAGCGCGTGAAAGCTCGCGTGCCTCTGAAAGAGATGTCGTCTTACTCCACCGCGCTGAGCTCCATCACCGGTGGTCGCGCTTCGTTCAACATGAAGTTCTCGAGCTACGAGCTCGTGCCCGCCGACGTGCAGGCGCAACTGCTCAAGGAATACGAGGAGAGCAAACAAGACGAAGATTAAAATTAACACACCTTTTTATATTACGCTCGCGATTCTTTGCGAATCGCGAGCGTTTTTTTGTCCTCGCGTGGGCTAACAACCTCCGGCACCGACAAATAAATCGGCTATGTGTCCGGGCGATTCGTCGATGTTTTTCGCAGGAAAACGAAAAAATATAGCCGAAAAGTTAAAAAAAGGGGGCAAAAAATTTGATTTTTTACATTTGAGTGTTAATTTTGCGGTTGATTGTTAAAATAAATCGAGCTTTGGCTCGTTAATATATCGAGATGAAGAAATCCACGATTTGGATATTGACAATAGTGATGGCGTGCACGTTCATCGGACTGCTGCTGGTGCAAATCATGTACCTGGAGCGGATGGTGAAGATGCGCAACGCGCAGTTTAGCGAAATCGTTAAACGCAGCATGTACAGTGTCGCCACCATGCTGGAGCAGAACGAAACGAAATATTTCTTGGACCAGGACTTGGAAGAAGCCGAGCTGATGTACGGCGGCAGCCGCAGCAGCAGCAAAAAGTCGTTTATGGCTGACACCGCGCAAAACGCCATGCCGGAGTTCAAAATCCTGCGTCCCGCCAATTTCGGCACGATCAACGACACCTACGAGCGCAAGCGCGAAATCCTCAAGGGGCAGTACCTCTACCAGAAAAGCCTGCTCAACGAGGTGGTACTCACCATCTTAAGCCAGGCAAGCACGCGCCCCATCAGCGACCGCGCCGACTCGCTCACCGTCTCCAACTACCTCGCCAGCGAGCTGGAATTCAACGGGCTCACCCTACCCTTCGAGTTCGCCATCGTCAACCGCTCGACGGGCGTGGTCTATAAAACCAAAGACTTCAACCCGGAGAAGCCGGAGAACATCTACTCGCAAGTGCTGTTCCCCAACGACCCGCTGACCAACCGCAACACGCTGCAGGTCACCTTCCCCACCAAGAGCCGCTACATCTTCTCGTCGGTCAAGTTCCTGATTCCCTCGCTGATCTTCACCTTCATCCTGCTGGGCGTGTTCCTCTACACCATCACCATGGCGTTCAGGCAGAAAAAGCTCTCGGAAATCAAGAACGACTTCATCAACAACATGACCCACGAGCTGAAAACGCCGATTTCGTCCATCTCCATCGCCGCGCAGATGCTCAAGGACGACTCCGTCCGCAAGAGCCCCGCGATGCTCAAGCAGATTGCCGGCGTGATTAACGACGAGACCAACCGCCTGCGCTTCCAAGTGGAGAAAGTGCTCTCGATGTCGCTCTTCGACAACAAAAACGCCACGATGCGCCTGCAGGACGAGGACGCCAACGCCATCATCGACAGCGTCGTGAACACCTTCCACCTGAAAGTGGAGAAATACGGCGGCGCCATCGATGCGCGGCTCGACGCCGAAGACCCCATCGTCAACGTGGACAAGATGCACCTAACCAACGTCGTGTTCAACCTGCTGGACAACGCCGTCAAATACCGACGCGAAGACGTGCCGCTCCACCTGGCGGTCAGCACGCGCAACCCCGACGAGGACACCCTCGAAATCACCGTCAGCGACAACGGCATCGGCATGAAAAAAGACGACCTCAAGCGCATCTTCGAGAAGTTCTACCGCGTCTCCACCGGCAACCGCCACGACGTCAAAGGCTTCGGACTCGGACTGGCTTACGTCCACAAAATGGTCACCCTCTTTGGCGGAACCATCAAAGCCGAAAGCGAAATCAACAAAGGTTCGAAATTTATTATAACATTACCACTTTATAAATGACACTACTATGGAAGAAAAATTGAGAATTCTCCTCTGTGAGGACGACGAAAACTTAGGCACCCTGACCCGCGAATACCTCGAGGACAAGGGATTTAAAGCAGAACTCTACGCCGACGGCGAAAGCGGCTACAAGGCGTTCCTCAAAGGCAAATACGACATCTGCCTGCTCGACGTGATGATGCCCAAAAAAGACGGATTCCAACTGGCACAGGAAATCCACACCATCAACAGCGACATGCCCATCATCTTCCTCACCGCCAAATCGCTCAAAGAGGACATCCTCGAGGGATTTAAAATCGGCGCCGACGACTACATCACCAAGCCGTTCAGCATGGAAGAACTCGTGCTCCGCATCGAAGCCATCCTGCGCCGCGTCAAAGGCAAAAAGGGCAAAGAAGTCACCGTTTACAAAATGGGTAAGTTCACCTTCGACACCCAGCGACAAGTGCTCTTCACCGACGAAAAGAGCGACAACCTCACCACCAAAGAGAGCGAGCTGCTCAGCCTGCTGTGCGCACACATGAACGAAATCCTCGAACGCAACTTCGCGCTGAAGACCATCTGGATCGACGACAACTACTTCAACGCACGCTCGATGGACGTGTACATCACCAAGCTGCGCAAGAAACTCAAAGACGACCCCAACATCGAAATCATCAACATCCACGGCAAGGGCTACAAACTCATCGTGCCCGAAACCGACGCCGACAAACAAGCGTAACCTGACGCAATTCCCTTTTCCGTGGGTGAGGAGTGCTTTTGCGCGACTCCTCACTCGCGATTTTTCGCCCGCACAGCATGATTTATCTCTATCGCATTTACCAATGGTGCATCGCCGCCCCCATTATGCTGGTCGCCTCGCTCATCACCGCGATCACAACGATGATCGGCAGCCAGTTTAACGCCAACTATTGGGGCTACTTCCCGCCGAAGTGGTGGGGACGCCTGTGGTGCGCCATCCATTTCGTCAAGGTCAAGGTGGAAGGACGTGAGAACATCGACCACGAAACCAGCTACGTCTTCACCGCCAACCACCAAGGCGCTTACGACATCTTCGCCATCTACGGCTACCTCGGCCACAACTTCAAGTGGATGATGCGCAAGGGCCTGACCAACATCCCCATCATCGGCACCGCCTGCCGAGCCGCCGGACACATCATGGTGGACACCCACTCCGTGCAAGGGCTGCGCAAAACCATCGGCGAAGCGGAGAAAAAACTCACCCGCGGCATGTCGATCGTCGTCTTCCCCGAAGGACGACGCACCGACACGGGCAAAATGGGACCCTTCAAAAACGGCGCCTTCAAACTCGCCCTGGAGTTCGGGCTGCCCGTCGTGCCCATCACCATCAACGGCAGCTACCGCGTCATGCCGCGTAGCACCTTCAACGTCACCCCCGGCACCATCACGCTCACCTTCCACAAACCCATCGAGCACACCGGAACGGGCAACGACGTCGTCGAAGTCAGCCGCAAATGCCGAGAAGCCATCCAATCCGCCCTCGACCCCGCCCTCCGCGACAACCCCTAATTTTCTTTTCCCCGCGCAGAACTCGCAGAACCCGCAGAAAAAAACCTCACGCAGATTGAGCGGATCTAAAGAATCCCCGCCTGTAGTTTATCCTACGGTCGGGGATTTTTAAGGATCTCCCCCCCGAAAAAATTCCTCGAAGAGGATAAACTGCCTCGGAGAGGCCTCACAAAACCCCGCATTCCCCGCAGCGAAGCGAGGAGAATGTGGGGTGACTAAGACGATATAGAGATACTACTTCGAAGAAGTTGAACCCCTATTTTGGGCGGAGACCTCGAAGAGGTCATACAACGGAAACCCCACGTCTTGCGAGCCTGCGAGCAAGCCGTGGGGTAAAGTGTCACCCTCGGCAACCGACCTCGAAGAGGTCGCACACAGAGATGGTAGGTTGTGCGACGTCTCCGACGTCGAGATAATGGGACGGGACACGATAACCCCACGGCATCCTCGCTGGCGCTCGGATGACGTGGGGCTTCCTATGTTGGACGTCTCCGACGTCCTCCCCCTAAAAATATCGTCTGCGGGAAGTCTGCGTAGGTCTGCGTGAGGAAAAACACTAGGCGGGAGGCAAAACACCAGGCGGGGGGAATTCTTAAAAAGTCTTAAAATCGGAAAATATCTCCACGCTCCATCCCCAAAACTCAAAACTATTTTCTACCTTTGCCCCCGCATTTACGGAATTGTCCTGTGGTGTAATGGTAGCACATCGGATTCTGGTTCCGCTTGCGAGGGTTCGAATCCTTCCAGGACAACAAGGAAAGGCGACCGCGGCACACAATGCAGGTCGCTTTTTTGTGAGAATTAACTTTATAAATTTAAACTACTATTTTTTATGGCAACTAAAATCAGACTCCAACGCCATGGTCACAAAGACTACGCGTTCTATCCCATTGTTGTTGCCGATAGCAGGGCACCACGAGATGGCAGATTTATTGAACGGATTGGTTCTTATAACCCAAACACTAATCCTGCTACAATAAGTTTAAATTTCGAGCGTGCACTCTATTGGGTCAACGTTGGCGCAATCCCCACTGACACCGTTCGCAACATCCTGTCCCGCGAAGGCGTGATGATGATGAAGCACCTCCAGGGCGGCGTGAAGAAAGGCGCTTTCACCGAAGAAGAAGCACAAAAACGCTTTGAAGCTTGGAAAGCCGAGAAGAACGCCAAATTAGAGGCGATTCGCAACAAAGAGCGCGACGCTCGCAAGGCTGAAGCAAAGAAAGCCTTAGAGGAAGAAACCAAGAAGAAAGAAGCTAAAGCCGAAGAGGTGGCCAAGAAGAAAGCGGAAGCACAAGCCGCTGAAGAAGCTGCCAAGGCAGAAAAGGCAGCCGAAGAAGCAGCCGCCGCAGCTACCGAAGAGGCAGCCGCCGAGGAAGCTCCCGCAGCTGAAGAAGCACCTGCCGAAGAGGCTCCCGCAGCCGAGGCTCCCGCTGAGGAAGCCCCCGCAGCTGAAGAACCTGCAGCAGAGGCATAAGCATCTTTTCTCAAGAAAAAACGACAGCCGAACGATTTTCGTCCGGCTGTTTTTTTTGTGCTTTCGCGAACAGCGTTTAAGCCAAGGCGTAGCGGCAGCCCGGCATGGAGAGGACGACGCCGCGGCACTCCAGGTCCACCAGCATGCTCATCACCTTGTACAGCGGCATCTCGACGGCGGTCGCGATGTCGTTGATTTGCATGTCGCCGCGCGTCTTCATCAGGTTGACCAACTTGCTCTCCGGCTCGCTCAGCTCCACAAACAGTTCCCGCTGGCGAGGCGCCTGCGCCACGTCTTCCCACCGCATCGCCGCAATCAAATCGTCGGCGCTCGTGATCAAGCCCGCCTGATTGCCGCGTATCAAACGGTTGCAGCCCACCGAATAATCGTCCTGCACGCGCCCGGGCACGGCAAACACATCGCGGTTGTAGCCCTGCGCCAGCGACGCGGTGACCAATGCCCCACCCTTCTCTGCCGACTCCACCACCACGGTGCAGTCGCTCAGCCCCGCGATGATGCGGTTGCGCGCGAGGAAATTGCCGCGATGCAGCTCTGCCTGCGAGGGGTATTCGCTCACCAGCAGTCCCCCGCTCCGCACGATTGTCGCCGCGTCGCCGCGATGACTGTCGGGATAAATGCGATTCAGCCCCTGCGCCATCACCGCCACCGTTGGCACTTTGTGTTTGAGGCACGCGCGATGTGCCGCGATGTCTATTCCGTACGCCAACCCGCTCACAACCACCAGGTTACGCAAGCGTGCCGCCAAATCGCCCACCAATTTGTCGCAAAACGCGGTGCCACGCACCGTCGCGTTACGCGTGCCGACCACGCTCACCACATGCGCCGACTCCAGGTCGCACGTGCCCAGCGAATAGAGCATCAGCGGGGCATCGGGAATTTCTTTCAGGCGGCGGGGATAGTCCGCGTCGTTGAAATAGGTGGCGCGCACGCCGTGCGCCGTCAAAAATTCCTCCTCGCGCTCCGCCATTTCCAGCAGCTCGCGCCGGTTAGCGTCGGTAAACGCCTTGCCACGCCCGCCCGTGAGGCTGCGCAGCTCCTTTTCCGGCATTTCAAAAAAGTTTTTCTCGCCGCCAAGCGCGCTGATGATGTTTTGCGCGGTTTCGATGTCGATGCCTCGGATGGCGGCGAAAGCTATTTGGTAGGTCTTTGGTGTGCGGCTCATTGTTGTGCGAATTTAGTCGATAGCAGAAGAAAGGTATTCGGCGAGTTCGTCGCCCCGCGAGGGTTTGCCGTTTTGCAGGCAGACGATGGTGACAACGGCTTCGGCGGCGAGGGTCTCGATGCCGGCGATGAAAAGCGCCTGGTGGAAGACGAAGCGCGCGCCGTTGCGGGTCAGCGAGAGGGCGCTGACGACGGAGTCGCCGCTGCGCAGGGGCGTGTGGTAATCAATTTCGACGCGCCTCGCCACCGGCACGATGCCCATCGCCTGCAGTCGCCCGAAAGCAACGCCGGCGTCCTGGCAAAAGCGGTGGCGCGTGTACTCGAGGTAATGCAGATAGACGGCGTTGTTGACGATGCCTTCGCTGTCCAGCTCGTAGTCGCGCACGTCGAACGTGATTTGATAGTTGAATTCTTGCAAAAGAGGATGCTTCATGAGGGCAAAGTTAGAAAAAAAAGTTAACTTTGCGAAAATAAATTTTGTGATGCTATGAAGCGACTGTTTTTGATTTTGGCAGGATTGCTGACGCTGATAGCGGCGGACGCCTGCACCTCGGCGATAGTGAGCGGCAAATTGACGCGCAACGGACGCCCCCTGTTGTGGAAAAATCGCGACACGGACGACCAGAACAACCGCGTGGAGCGGGTTCCGCGCCAACAAGGCAAGCTGGAGTTTATCGCGCTGTTCGACGCCCGCGACCTGCGCGACACCGCCGCGTGGATGGGCTTGAACGAGAAAGGCTTCGCGGTGATGAACACGGCGAGCTACAACCTCAACGGCAAGGACGGGGTGACCATCGCCGACCGCGAAGGCGTGGTCATGCGCATGGCATTGGAGACGTGCGTGACGGTGGACGACTTTGAGCGCCTGCTGCAGCGCCTGCCGAAGCCGTTGGGCGTCGAAGCGAACTTTGGGGTCATCGACGCGCAGGGCAATGGGGCGTATTTCGAAACCGGCAACTACACCTATGTGAAATACGACCTGGCTGACGAGCCGAGCGGCATCCTCGTGCGCACGAATTACTCCTACAGCGGCAAAGAGGGCGCGGGCTATGGCTACATCCGCCACGAGAGCGCGGTCCAACTGCTGGCGCCGCACATCGAGGCGCGCGACTTCACGCCCGCGGTGTTTACCGAGGAAATTTCGCGCTCGTTCTTCCACTCGCAGCTCGGCGAGGACTTCACCAACAGCGGTCGCGAATGGCTGGTGGACCAGGACTTCATCCCGCGGCGCATCTCCACCGCGTCGATTGTCGTCGAAGGCGTGCTGCCGTGGGAAAACCCGCGCCAGTGCATCATGTGGACGGCGTTGGGCTATCCCCCCTGCGCCGAGGTGTTTGCCTGCACCGTCGGTGAGGGCGGCGTCGATGTGGCGCTGACCGGCACAACCAAGGAGAACCACAGCACACAGTGCGACATCGTCAAGAAGCGCAAGGCGGAGGTCTTCCCCACCAAGCGCGGCAACGGCAAATACTACATCCGGCTGAAGAAACTCTACAACGCCGAGGGCACGGGCTATTGCCAGCAGTTGGTGAAGAAAAACCTGGCGGTGTACGAGCGCGGCGATGAAATCCGTCGAAACCAACTACGCTCGGCGAAGTGAGGGTGCCGGCGTCGAAATACATGCGCGTGATTGCGCGGCGATGGCTGGGCGACTGGTGGTGGTGCTTCGTGCTGCCCGTGGCGGTCTGCGTGGCGCTGATGGCGTGGCTCCCCGACGTGCGCTGGGGCTTGGCGGCGCTGCTCATCGTGGTGGCTGCGATGCCGCTGGCGCTGGCGCTGCTGTACTTCTACTATGGCTTGGCACCCGCCGCGCGGTGGTCGGTGATGAACAAAGAGGTGGCGCTGACCGACGAGGGCGTCACGCTGCGTTTCACCCCGTTGAGCGACAACGAGGACGAGGCGCCGACGAGTGAAAAAAAATGCCACATCGCTTGGGGCGACGTGGCAGAAATTGTCTATAACGAGGAATACGTTTTGCTCTTCGTGGGACGTTACGAGGCGCTGATGTTGCCTCGATCAGTCGCTAATCCAGACGTCTTGCAGTCCCTTTGGCAGGGAAGTAGCCGCTGACAACAGGGCTTGATAGTCGTTGGAGCGCGCCACATAAATGAAGTGCCTGCCGCGATGCGCGAAGGTCTTGATGTAGGGCGTGAGGTCTTGGTGTGCCTGCTTGAACGCCTCCACTTCTTGCGGCGAAGCCAGCGACGCGATAATCATATAATACTTGCCCTCTTGGTTGCCGAGCTTGCCCAACGCGGGATAATTCCCCTCAATCGTTTTTTGTTTGCCGTTGCCGAAAACGTGGCTGAAGAAGGAATACTGCGCCTTCTGCGCGGTCGCGCTCGCCTGTGCCGTCTTGATGGTCGGCGTGAAGGTGGCGTAATCTTGCGCGTCAGAATGCTTGAGCGGCGTGGTCAGCACGAACGTCATGCCCACGAGCACCGCGATGCTTGCGGCGGCGCGCCAAACGACGTTGCGGCGACGCGACGGCTGCTGCGCACTCGGCGTAGTCTCTTCGCTGCGGTTGAGGTCGGCGAGCGAGGCAAGGCGGAAATCGGTCAACCCGTAATAACGGTCAGCCACGCCACTGTCGTAGGAGCGGAACTCCGGCTGCGTGCCATTGCGCTGCTGCCAGTAGCCGATGGTGCCCAACGACACCTCGCCGGCTTGACCCAGCTGACGCCGCATGGCAGTGATTTTGTCGGCGACAAGCTGCTTGGCGCGCTCGAAAGAAATCCCCTCGACGCGTGCCACCGACGTAGCAATCGTGCCGTCATCGTGCTTGATGGCGGGGTTGAAAGTAATCACGCGGCAGGGAGCGTGCATCACACCTTGTTGCGCATCGTAATTTGCAGGCTGATAGTGCGCTACGAGCGCGCCCCAGTTCGGCAGCACGACGCAATCGTGGTGAATAAGCAAATGAGCTATATGATTTTCTATCGTAAACATCACACAAAGTTACACCTTTTCTCGCCCCCACGCAAGTTTTTCACAAGAAAAAAGTTATTAACAAGCACAGTTAGGAGTTAGGAATTAGGAGTTAGGAGTTAGGAATTAGGAGTTAGGAGTTAGGAGTTAGGAGTTAGGAATTAGGAGTTAGGAATTAGGAGTTAGGAGTTAGGAGTTAGGAGTTAGGAGTTAGGAGTTGTCCCGCGCAGAACCCGCAGAACCCGCAGAAAAAAAGAACGCCGGAGGCGTCCACCTACCCTAATTTACAAAAAAATCTCACGCAGATCAAGCGGATTTTTAAAGATCTTTTTAGATCCGCTCAATCTGCGTGAGGAATTTATTCTCCGTGAGATAAGGAGGTTAGTTGCCGAGGATGATGGCGATGACCGCGTTGACGTCGGCGATGTTGATTTCGTCATCGTCATTGACGTCGCATTCGCCAGCATACTCATCCTCCGTGCTGTTACCCAAGATGATGCTAATCAGCGCGTTAACGTCGGCGATATTCACCTCGCCATCAGCGTTAACGTCACCAACTTGGAACTCCCGCTTATCCTTATGCAGCGACAGGCTGCCGCCGGGCAAAGTGGTGTATTCCGCATTATTATTATCCCAATCGTACATCGTATAAGGCAAGGTCGGCACACTGTCACCCACCGTTTTTGGCGTTACCAGTACCGAATCGCCCTCACCCAATTTATCGCAGGCGTTGAAGGTGTTCGTCACCGATGTCACGTTGCTTATATCCCAGTTGGTCAGGTACAACGATGCCAGCGACGAGCAGCCACTAAACGTGCGTCCGATGTTCTTCACCTTGCTCGTGTTCCAATTGCTGAGGTCCAGCGACGTCAGCGACGAGCATTTGCGGAAGGTTTCTACCATGTTTGTCACCTTGCTTACGTTCCAATTGCTCACGTCCAGCGAGGGCAGCGACGAGCAGAAGCTGAAGGTGTTCGCCAACGTGGTCACCTTGCTTACGTTCCAATTGCCCACGTCCAGCGAAGTCAGCGACCAGCATTCGTGGAAGGTGTACACCAAGTTTGTCACCTTGCTCACGTTCCAATTGCTGAGGTCCAGCGAGGGCAGCGACGAGCATTTGCGGAAAGTGCCGTACAACGTTGTCACATTGCTTACGTTCCAGTCCTTGATGGCATCTAGCGAGGGCAGCGACGAGCAGCTGGTGAAAGTGCCTTCCATCGTTGTTACGTTGCTTACATCCCAGTTCTTGAGGCCCTCCAGCGAAGCCAGCGACGAGCAGACGGAGAAGGTGTACGCCAACGTTGTCACATTGCTCGTGTTCCACTTGCTCACGTCCAGCGAGGCCAGCGACTCGCAGCCAATGAAGGTGTACTTCAACGAGGTCACCTTGCTCGTGTTCCAATTGCTCACGTCCAGCGAGGGCAGCAGCGAGCAGTCTCCGAAAGTGGCTTCCATCGTTGTCACGTTGCTTACATCCCAATTGCTCACGTCCAGCGAGGGCAGCGACCAGCAGTTGGCGAAGGTCCACGCCAACGTTGTCAGATTGCTCGTGTTCCACTTGCTCACGTCCAGCGAGGCCAGCGACTTGCAGTTGGCGAAGGTGTACGCCAACGTGGTATTATTGCTTAAGTCCCAATTTTCAATACCCTTAATTTCTGTCAGCGACGAGCAGTCGAGGAAGGTGAACGCCAACGTTGTCAACTTGGTTACGTTCCACTTGCTCAGGTCCAGCGAGGTCAGCGACGAGCATTTGCGGAAGGTTTCTTGCATGTATTGCACATTGCTCCCGTCCCAGTCTTCAAGACCCTTAATTTCTGTCAGCGACGAGCAGCCGTAGAAGGCACGATCGAGATCTGCCAATTTACCGGTATTCTTCCAGCTACTCAAATCTAACGTTTTCAACGATGAGCAGCCTTCGAAGACATCTGTAAACATAGACACAGTGCCCACGTCCCAACCGCTCAGGTTCAGCGAGGTCAGTGATGAGCAGCCTTGGAACATACCCTTCATCGTAGTCAAAGCGCTCAAGTTCCAAGTGCTGAGGTCCATCGAGGTCAGCGACTTGCAGTCGTGGAAGGCCCACCACAACCATTTCAGGGTGCTCACGTTCCAGTTTTCAATACCCTTAATTTCTGTCAGCGACGTGCAGCCCTCGAAGGTACGATAGAGACTTACCAAATTGTGCGTATCCCAACCGGTCAAATCTAACGTTTTCAACGATGAGCAGTAACGGAAGGCGTCGTCTAAATTTACCACCCTGCTCACATTAAGGTTAACGACGTCCATCTCGGTACAATTCGATAAGCCATAAAATAGGGCTGAGGCCTGCGATTCAATTGATACCCCTTTTTCCACCACAACCTTCTTAATGCTCGATTTGTAGCTATCGCTAATGAACTTGCCCGTGAGCCTACCGGTTTTGCCTTCGATAGGGCTGATAGTGAGGACACCATCTTCGCTAATGACCCAAGAGCAGCCGCCATTGGTTCCCGAAGCGATATCATCAGCGGCGGCGGGCAGAATTGCCACCGCCACCAAAAGAGCGATTAACGCAATTTTTAACTGATTAAATTTCATTGTTTTGCTTGTTTAATAATTTAACGCACTACCTTGGTGGTGGTCTTCGTGCCGTCGGTGTAGGTCGTGACGACAATGTTCACGCCCTCCCACGGCTCGTTGCTCTCCACGCCGGCAGCGTTGACATACTTCACACCCTGCACCGTCGCTTCGTTGACAACGTCGCTGATGGCTGAGGTCTCCTGCGGCTGTTTCAACGGATAGGCGGTGTAGTTGGTGTAATAATCGCTGCCGTCCTTACTTACTCGCTTGGGCATACTCTCGCTCGTCTCCCACGGCTCGTTAATCAGCACGCCGCAGAGGATGAGATAAGCCTTGCCTTCGGTGAGTATAGCATCGCTGACATACTTGAAGTCAAGGGTGATATAATTTCCCTTGTTGCCATACTCGCGCAGCACAGGCTTACCATCCACCGTGTAGTAGTGTCCCACGAAGTAAGCCACCTCGTCAGGCAAAGCATCGCTAAAGTCGTCATTCACAGAGTAAACCTTGTAATCGCTAAACGCATCGCCCTCCACGACGGTGGGCAAGGTGCTTATCGTCAGCAGCGGATTGGTCGTGAGGGCGGTCATCGTGCCGCCTACGTTGTTGAGTTTAGTGGCACTGGCGTATGTGGCAAAGGAAGTATCGGGCACTTGTGCGCGTGTCCAATTACCCGCGCTATCAGTACACCACAGCATCTTGTCAACTTCAGTTGCCGCAGCAACATACAAGCCACCCAGTACACCATAAGTTGTATTTTCCTGTCCATCCAACACACTGCTGAGGCTAACTGCCGGATCTTTATGCAATCGCAATTCTCCTCCAGGCAATGTAGTATATTCCGCATTATTGTTGTCCCAATCATACATCGTGTAAGGCAAAGTCGGCACGTTGCTGCCCACCGTTGTTGACGTTACCAGCACCGAGGTGCCCTCACCCAATTTATCGCAGCCGTTGAAGGTGTAATTAATCGATGTTGCGTTGCTTATGTCCCAGTTGCTGAGGTTCAGCGAGGTCAGCGATGAGCAGTTGCGGAAGGTGCCGAACAACGATGTCACCTTGCTTACGTCCCACTTGCTCAGGTCCAGCGAGGTCAGCGACGAGCAGCCGTTGAAGGTGAAATTCAACGTTGTCACATTGCTTGTATTCCAACCGTTCAGGTCCGGCGAGGCCAGCGAACTGCAGCCGTTGAAGGTGTACTTCAACGTTGTCACCTTGCTTGTGTTCCACTTGCTCACGTCCAGCGAGGCCAGCGACGAGCAGTCGCGGAAGGAGGATTCCAACGTTGTCACATTGCTCACGTTCCACTTGCTGAGGTCCAGCGAGGCCAGCAACGAGCATTTGTTGAAGATGTACGCCAACGTGGTCACCTTGCTCACGTTCCAGTCCTTGATGGCATCCAGCGAGGGCAGCGACGAGCAGTTGACGAAAGTGCCTTCCATCGTTGTTACGTTGCTTACGTTCCAATCCTTGATGACATCCAGCGAGGGCAGCGATGAGCAGCCGTTGAAGGTGTACGCCAGGTCTGTCACATTACTAGTGTTCCACTTGCTCACGTCCAGCGAGGGCAGCGACGAGCAACCCATGAAGGTGTACTTCAACGATGTCACCTTGCTTACGTTCCACTTGCTCACATCCAGCGAGGGCAGCAGCGAGCAGTTGGCGAAAGTGCCTTCCAGCGAGGTCACGTTGCTTACATCCCAATTGCTCACGTCCAGCGAGGGCAGCGATGAGCAGGCCATGAAGGTGTACGCCAACGTAGTCACCTTGCTCGTGTTCCACTCGCTCACGTCCAGCGAGGCCAGCGACTTGCAGTTGTAGAAAATGTAATACATCGATGTCACGTTGCTTGTATTCCAACCGCTCACTTCCAGCGAGGTCAACGACGTGCAGTAGGCGAAGGTTTGTTGCAACGTTGTCACCTTGCTCGTGTTCCAGCTACTCAAATCTAACGTTTTCAACGATGAGCAGGATTGGAAGGTTTGTTCCAGTGTGGTCACATCACTCACATCAAGGTTAGCAAGGTCCATCTCGGTACATTTCGATAAGCCTTTAAATAGGCCTTTGGCATTCGTGCCGGCTGATACCCCACTCGTCACCACAACCTTCTTAATGATCGATTTGTAGTTACTACCAATGAACGAGCCCGAGAGCACGCCGATCATGCCATCAGTAGGACTGATGGTAAGGACACTATCTTCACTAATGACCCAAGAGCAGCCGCCATTGGTTCCCGATGCGATATCATCAGCGGCGGCGGGCAGAATTGCCACCGCCAGCATAAGAGCGATTAACGCAATTTTTAACTGATTAAATTTCATTGTTTTGCTTGTTTAATAGGTTATTAATTAAGTTAAGAATTAGTTTTTTGCTGCGTTTTTCGTTAAAGGCTTCTTGACGGTCGGGCCATAATATGGGCATAAAAAAAGCGCGAGCCTGATTAACCGTTATCTTCTCGGTAGGCCCTCGACAGCCCTCATAAGTAGATAACATCAACGACTCACGCTCTTGGTATCAGAAATGCAAAAGCATATAGAGACAACCAAGAGGGAGCGCTAGTCTGTCATTCTAACTTATGGATGAATTGTCGAGGTTCACCGAGATAGAATGAAGCCAAAACGCTTCCAATATGTATGTATCTCCCTAACAGCACATTGCCCTTCGGGAAATACGCTGCAAAAATAATAAAAAAATCTAAAAAACCAAAAAAAATTCACACAAATCCTCCCCGCACAGAACCCGCAGAAAAAAAGAACGCCGGAGGCGTTCACCTTAGCGAAGCGTTTACGAGCCCCAGGTTAGGAGCGAAGCGACGCACCTGGGGTCAGGATGGATATAGGGTTGGTACCTCGGAGAGGTTCACTTTCAATTAGAGGGAGGGAGAACATCGAAGATGTTCCGCGACCCTCGAAGAGGTTCGCTTGTTTAGCCCCAGGTTCCCCGCAGCGAGCGCCAGCGACCGAGGAGAACCTGGGGTTACGCGAGCCCCCGCCCCATTATTTTGGTCCTCGGAGAGGCCCAGACCATCATCTTTTTTCTGGGCTTCTTCGAAGACCCATTCCCTTCCATCTTCCACCCCAGGTTTCGGTCGCTGGCGCTCCCTCAACCTGGGGCTAAACAAGCAAACCTCTTCGAGGTATGCGGGACGTCTCCGACGTCCACCTACCCTAATTTACACAAAATCTCACGGAGATTAAGCGAATCTTTAAGGATCTTTTTAGATCCGCTCAATCTCCGTGAGATAAATAATAAGGGGGGAATTAATCCGCGTGGGAGGATTCGCAGTGGTTGTTGCCGTAGTAGGGCTCCACGTGGATGTTGGTGATGACCTCGCCGAAGGTGTCCCGCAGCCGCTGCTCGATGACTTTGGTGATTTGGTGGCTGTCGGTGACGTTGAGGTTGCCATCCACCTTGATGTGCGCGTCAACCACCCGTATGTCGCCATTGCGGCGCGTGCGCAGGTTGTGGTAAGCGCGCACGCCATCGACGCCCGCGATGATGTCCTCGATTTGCGCGACTTCGCTGTCGGGCAGCGCAATCTCGAGGAGTTCCTCGGCGGCGGGTCTCCCCAGGCGGTAAGCGAGCACCAGGATGATAAGGCTGACGATGATGGCGGCGATGGGGTCGAGCACGCGCCAGGGCTCACCGAGGAAGCGTGCACCCGCGACGCCGCAGAGCATGGCGGCAGTAGAGAGCGCGTCGGCTTGGTGGTGCCAGCTGTAGGCATGCAGCGTGGCGGCAGCCGTTTTCCGACTCTTTGCGCGCGTATAAAAATAAAGGAGTTCCTTAACGACGATGGCAAAGACGGCAACGACGATGACCAACGCGGACGGGCGTTCGAGGACCCTGCCCCGCGCTGCGGCAATCACGTCTTGGACGCCTTCGATGAGCAGCCCGAGCGCCACGACAAGCAGCAGCAGGCTGATGAGGAAAGCGGCGAGCGTGCCAAACTTGCCATGACCATAGCGGTAATGGCGGTTGATGCCCCGTCCGGTGACGCCAACAAACGCGTGCACGAGCGAGTCGGTGACGAAGTCGGAGACGCTGTGCACACCGTCGGCGACGAGCGCGGCGGAGTGTCCGGCGACGCCGGCGGCAATTTTGAGCACAGAGAGCGTTGCATCGGCGATCATGCCGACGCGGACGCAGCGTTTAGCTTGTTGGCTTTGCTGAGCTGATATGTCGTTTATTTCGTTATCCACTTCTTTCGTGTGATGGAAAAATAATTTCGTGAGATTAGGGCGGATTTAAAAGATAAAAAAATGCTTCGCATTTTGTGGTGAGATTTTTTCTATTGTGATAAGGAATCTTGACCCAATCCGTAGCAACAGAGAAAAATCCAACCTAATCTGACCTAATCTCACGAAATAAAAAATATCTTACGAAATGGGGAGGGCGGCTTTAATGGCGGCGTAGATTTCGTCGATGTCGCCCAAGCCGTTGATCGCCCGATAGAGGTTCTTATCTTCGTAATACTGCTTGAGCGGCGCCGTCTGCTGATGGTAAACGTCCAAGCGTTTCTGCGCGGTCTCGGCGTTGTCGTCGGCACGTCCGGCGAGCTGTCCGCGGCGCAGGATGCGCGCAACGAGCTCCTCCTCAGGCACTTCCAGGCCGATAACCACATGGACGGCGGTGCCTCGCTCGGCGAGCATTTGGTCTAACGCCTCGGCTTGAGCCACCGTGCGGGGAAATCCATCGAAGATGACGCCATTGGCGGCGTTTTCTTTCTGCTCATCGAGCACGGAGGCGAGCAGTTTCACCATGGTCTCGTCGGGAACGAGTTTGCCCTGTTCGATGATGCCCTTCACAACTTTGCCGAGCGGCGTTTCGCGGCGGATGTTGTCGCGCAGCACGTCGCCGGTGGAGATGTGCAGGAAGTTAAATTCGTTGATGAGTTTGTCG
>Ga0065711_1005129_pt1 | contig 28106 bp, 12 predicted proteins | sample Hoacrofraction12_FD_59098 | JGI IMG/M metagenome (GOLD analysis project Ga0065711, IMG submission 59098) | Hoatzin crop microbial communities from Cojedes, Venezuela - Epithelial fraction 12 v2 (version 2) | ecosystem: Host-associated > Birds > Digestive system > Esophagus > Crop | place...
TCATCCTCGTAGCCCTCCGCTGGACTCTCTCCAGCAGCTCCTCATCTTTCTTGAACTGGGGAGCCCAGCACTGGACACAGCACTGCAGATGGGGCCTCACTAGGGCAGAGTAGAGGGGAAGGAGAACCTCCCTCGACGTGCTGGCCACGCTCCTCCTAATGCATCCCAGGAATTTCCAGACGATGAGCAGCCCGAGAGCCCTTTCCACGCTAGATGGCATTGCGCTACAGATTATCGCGGGGATAGACAACGATTCTGCTTCCTAAGGCAAACGCCAGCAAAATCATCTTCCTGCTGATGCAGCCCCGTCCCTCGGTGAAACACAACTGTGTGAATATTTACAGCGTCGGGACAACGGAGACGGCTCTGTAAGAGGAACCACTCGCTCGGTGGCTTCAGGCAAAAACAAAGAGGCCGTTAAATGAAAGGAGCTGGGCTGTTTATTCATTTATTTAAAAGAAAAGTGACTTTGCCAGGAAACAAAGCATCCCTTCTCTCACTGTCTACCACTGGACAGAACAGGATACTCACTTCGGCTGTGGCATCGCTCCCCTCCATCGCGCGGAAGGGACCGTTTTTATAGCTCGCCCGTTCAGGAGCTGCTCCCGCAGAAAAGCCGCTTGGATGGGCCAAGGATGAGACGGCTTTCCAGTTTTCGTCCACCCTTTTTCATCAGGCTCGTTTATATGCTGGCAACGCACGTTCAGGATATAAACCACCTAGAACCTATGATGTGTTATTGTTTAAGCTTACTGAGAAGTGCATTCATCCATCGTCAAAAAAAGACTAAGCCAGTGAATATAAATTTTTTTACAGCTGCATAAGATATATACACTCTTTATCTTCCTGCAGATGGCATTTCATAAAACTGCTGACTTTCAAGGAAAGTGCATTAAAATCACTGAGTTAGTTACGACTGCCTTTTCTTCTCTGAGCTCCAAAATCCATTAAATTCTGTGGGAGGTCACTGACAATTTTAGTCGTAGTCTACTTTTCCATTTGCTGGAAACAAGCATATTATTCCTCTGAGAGAACTGAAAATTGATACAGTCCTGTCATTCCAGGCTATTAGTCTCTTACTCACTCGCTTTTTCTGTTTTCCTCCCCACTAAATCAATATTAACTTTTTTTTCCACATTGATAAGAATCAAAGACACTGGAAAAAATGCCTTATATACCTGAAACACCAGCAGGAGTTCCAGGGGAGGAGAAAGAACAACAAAAAAGACCCAGAAACAGTAATTTTGATGAGGGGCAATGAGAATTTGTTTAAGGTAGTCATTGATCCTGTCTCCCTGTCACATTTTCTCAGCACCTTTTCTTACTCAGAGTGCAAATAGATTTCTGCTATGGTTTCCCACCTTCATGTCAGCTAAGGGAGGTATTCATGTTAATTTTAATGCACAGGCCAAATCAGGAATTATGCTGGGCTGAGTAACATTTCTCATTTTGCATTTACAGAGAGCCAGTAACAAGGAACCAAGCTCCTAGGAGCAAAGGCAGTAGACAAAACTTAAAAATGCACACAAGGGAAAAACAAACACACCCTGCAGAGCCTCGCAAGGCAATAGCCTGGTTGTACCGTATTTGGAGGTGCAGGACATGAACAAATCTGAAGTCTCATTAGGAATTGTACGTCCTGGCTTTTACGCAAGCAGTTCTGCTGGCACGCAGCCCCAGCTCCTGCCCCTTTTAACAAGTGGGACCCGTTGCTCAGCAAGGAAGGTTAGAGGAAGCAAACCCAGCATTCACAGAACTGCAAAACCCATGCCACCCATAGGTGATACCTAACCTCCTCCTAACACCCTCCCCTCCACAGACCTGCCTGCCCAGTAATTCCATGGGCTCAGGAGAGCTTGTGCTCCTGAAGTCCGACTCCAAACCAGTCATGGTTACCTTCCAGGAGCACTGGAAAACCTGGCCTTTACTCTATGTTCCCCATTTTTACCTCTCTTCTGTCACCAGGTACAGAGGGTTCCATCTTCTTGAAGTTACTGCCTGTAGGTGTATAGCCCCCTTCTAGACTTGGATGAAGAGAATAAGCTCAACAAGATGACAAAATCTACCTTTGCAAATTATGAAGTAGGCTCTATAAATGAGAATAAATAATGCAGACCAAATACACTTCCACAGCAAGTCTGGTCTGCAGGGTCTTCAAAAGCCGTATGCAACAAAGCTGAATGAACCTGTCAGCGTTCAGTAGATAAGCAGCCACCGTCAAAATTTTTTAAAAAGCTCCAGCAACAGAATGTAAGCAACAGCAAACAAGCTTTGCACATCACTAATAGGCAAACCACATCTTTCTGAGAACGAATTTACAGGACTAGGCTCAAGACAGAAAGTGGTGAGGGGGGGAAATCTGTGTTACTACCACGGCATCTGAGAACTCCGTCCCCAGGAGAAGGTTTATTTATTATCTGACTAAATACCAACTTCTCTGGCTGACAAGAGGAGCAGCAAATGAAGGAAAATAATCTCCCCTTAGTTGGCAGGAGGAAGCGATAAAAGCTGAGGGGAAGCTTACTCCATTTCCTCCCATGACCCCAGAAGTGGGAAAGATCAACAACCACTCATCTTTACAAATCAGGCTCTGTGAAACCCAGCACTTCTGGCATTTAGCGGTGCCTACATCCCCCGGTTTTACATAAAGGTTAGTCTATGACTAAACTGACCACTGAATGCATTTTAATAGAATACAGACACAGCAGAGAGCTATAGGACTCCCAGAGCTTTCAAATAAAGCCCGTGACCTTTAGCTACTTGCCGATTACTTTGCCAAACTTCAGCTGGGGGCGAAGGTGCAAACACGGTTTTGTGCACGCGTGCACGTGCATGAGAAAGGACGTTTCAAAATTTCACATCTCAACCCCCCCCCCTTCCCTATTTTTGTAAATGAAGGATATGAAAGTCTATGTTCCACAGCTGGGTTCAGAGGCACAGCACAAAACTGACATATGTTTTACATCACCACATGCATTTTTATACAAAAACTTCAGCGAGTGCTAAAGCATGGAATAGACTTGGTGGAAGCACTTCCCCTCAGCTGCTCCCTTCTGGGAAAAGGGGGCTGGAAAACAAACAGAAGACGTACACGGACAAACTGATTTTCTAAAAACAAAAGTTTTTCTAGGAGGAAAAACAAAAAGCTTTCTCCCTTAGCCAGATGTTGCATAAAAATATCAGCCAGACTAAAAATACCTGGCTTTAACACAAAGCTCCCCGGGGTTATCACAATGGATGTATTCACTGCATCCTTCCTGCTCTTCATGCGCACAAACACACACACACATGCGTGGTTCTCGTCTTCTGCTACTCACATACCCGTCCTGTACTCTTACAGCTTCAGCTAGTGCCTTCCCACGTCACGATTCACCAGCAAGTACGCTGGCGACGGTGCTGTGCCCTGTACAACTTCTCTAGTAGCGCCAGCCGCTTCTCCTTTGAAGACAGGGGTGCCCAAAGCATCTGCAGGCTTCAGGCAACTCAGAGCACACCAAATTCAAAACACACCTGACAAGTAACTAAACAGTCGAAACAGGTCTAAGGCCTAAATATTTTCCACATACTGCAAAAAAAAAAATAGACACCGCAGGTGCTTACCTGCTCTGAAAAGTAAATATTGCCCAAATTCAAGAGAAACATTTATACTAGCTGCAGAAGGAGCATACATCAGTGAAGACAAGGCACAGTAAGCGTCCTCCCTCCCACACACATTCTGTGTTTGTATATGAGATTTTACATTATGCTATAATCATACAGCTACACGACACAGTTCGACCTTGTGTAGGAAGGACTGAGCGTATTTAGAATAGAAACATTCAATGACATTTACAGGAGTTAAAAGATTTGAAGAAATCATCCTCAACCCATGAAAGAAGTTTTCCAGAATGTAACCGTGTGGTTACACTCCTGCCCATTAGCACATGTACAGCAATTATGATAATGCTGCATAATAATTGAGGATGGGGGTAGTGGAGGCAGACAAAAGGACAGAGACAAGGCCAGTTTCTGCCACATCCTAATAAACTTCCAGGATCTATCAATTCTGATAGTAAAACCAAGATTAATATCTTCATCATTAGTATTAGCATTCTTCCTACCAAAACACATGCTAAAACCTTGAGAGACGTCCACAGGGGGACCGATACATAGATACCACTAAGCCCTAAAATGAGTAGGTAGTTTTAGTTCCATCTCAAGCAAATTAATGAGGAGAATCTCTTTAGAGACTGAAAATGAGATGTTTCATCTGAGGCCTCCGTAACCCGCGCTTAGAATTTGCTCCAGCCTCAATAATTCTGGTGAAAGGCACTACTCAGCAAACACAAGGCTGCTGTAATGCACCCATTCAGAATAAAACAGTTGACACCACTGTCGTCAATTTTCAGTTCTGAAAACAAATGAGTTGGAAAAAAGATTGAAAGAATCATAGAATCGTTTCGGTTGGAGGAGACCTTCAAGATGATGAAGTTCAACCACAAACCTAACACTGTCATTTCCACCACCAAACCACGTCCCTAAGCTCCACGTCTATACGTCTTCTAAACACCTCCAAGGGATGGTGCCTCAACCGCTTCCCTGGGCAGCCTGATCCAATGCTTTACAACTCTTTCAGTGAAGAAATTTCTCCTAATATCCAATCTAAACCTCCCCTGGCGCAACTTGAGGCCATTTCCCCTGGTCCTACTGCCTGTTACTTGGCAGAAGAGACCACCACCCGCCTGCTTAAGTCCTAAGCAATTACGGGAGAAACTTAAGCTTCTTCAAACAAAGGAGTTTCTTCACTCTTGTTGAGAAAGGCTTGAAGATACACCTAACACCTCAAGGAAAAATCTCTAGTGAAAACTGAAACTTATTTTGAAATTCCTGTATTTTTAAAATGTAATTCTATGATTCAGTGATATTATATCTTAAAGACGTTATCTTAGAAAGACTGGAGCTGTCAACCCAGGAAAATCAAAATCATTACTTTACACTGAAAAGTATCCCAAGCTCTTAAGTATTAATTGCAACCTCATGACTACTAAAAAACGAAGGGAGGTGGGGATTTTTTAGAGCTTTTCTGGGCCTTGTCAGTCACAACACGCTGAAGATGGATTCGTGCTAAATTTTGACTAGAAGCGAAACTCTTGGTTCGCTAAACAAGCCCTAATAAGGGCTTACTTACAGCTAGTCAGTGAGGTCAAACAGACAATCTTCCCGAGTAAGGAGAGAGATGTCAGGAAATTAAGAGAAATACTCTGCTCCTGTCCCGAGGTTGCCCCCAGAGCTGCCGAGGCACCTCAGAGACCTGGCAGACGGGACAGGAATTGCACAGTACAGTACCAAGTGAAAAATAGCACGCGATCGCATAACCAGAGATGGCATAAACTGTCTGCTGAAGCGTAAGAGCAGTGTGCCATCCAACCTTCGACATTTCATGTCACTCGAGACCACGAGCACTTCATTAACACTGGTTTTTTCCCCAGCAGTTATATGTAAATGTGTTGCAAACTCAAGGCCAACTGGAAATGATGAAACTGTATTTTCCAGAACACAAGTACACCCAGGAATTACCCCCATTACTTGCCTGCCACAGATTATTTATGTCATGTGGCAAAAGCAGTATATCACGTATATTTCCAAAGTCCCAGGGGAGGAAGAAAAATGGTTTCGCAGATAAAAGAATGCAGCTTCTGTATGTTGACTCCGTGAAGAGCAGCAACAACGGTAAAGCTAAATGCCTTAAATTTGTGGTATTAAAGAAATAATCTTAGAAAAGCTTAATAAATAGGATTATTTTTATTTTTGAGAAATAGTTCATGAACTAAGTCTCATTTTTTTGATCAATGTATCAAAGCCTTAATTGGTTGTCTCCAGAGTATGGACTTCAAGAGTTAAAAACACAGGCAATCTGCATAAAGGGTCACAGACAGATCTGAAACACCGTTTCAATTTTTAATTTAGAAAATTCTGCCTAAGATGCCAGAGGCAGAAGATAAAATAATAAAGATCTGAAAAGAATATTTCAACCTTTAAATTTCCCAGATGACAGTTCAGGGAAGGTGGGTTTTGAACAACTCGGGTCACACTGGAAACAAGTCTACACCCTGCAGACTCTACCTAGAACTTCCCATTGGAATTGCAGAGTGGGGCTTTCAGTTTTGCATTTAAGCGTTTAATTGCACTCGAAAAAGAAAATGGTTTTGGTATAATCCTGCCACTGTGTAACGTGCTCTTTGGAAGCTCGTAAGAACCTTGTTCCTTCGACACACTTTGCTCTCCACGAGAGGCGTAAACAGAATCCCAGAATGGTAGGGGTTGGAAGGGACCTCTGTGGGTCACCCAGTCCAACCCCCTGCCCAAGCACTTGGTCCGAATTTCTGCAGGCTTCAAGGGAAAATGGGCCTTTATGGTTCAGCTGTTACTGGTGTTTCAAACACAACCACGAGGAAAGAGTACCAGTACAAAGCCACTCAATCCAGCACCCCTGTAGTCACCCTGGACCGGCACTGCTGTCGCAGCAGCGAGCGTGACCCAGCTCCTCTCCGGGCAGGGGAAAGGATGCTCACCGACTCCAGCTGAACGGCCAAGTCCCCAAGTCACGAGGCAAGCGATCAGTGGTTACGATGACAAACTGGGGCCCTCGTGCAGGAAGGCACTACTTTACACGGCAGCACAACACCACCAGAAGGGCCCCCCCGGCAGCTCCATGTTGCGGACAAATGAAAAATTAAAATTCTTATTTTGCTTTCTTATACTAGTATTTCAATAAAGTTTTTTACTAATGTTATGTCATGGGCATGTTATGGTAGCAATAAGATTTAGTATTATTGCTACTCTTGCAGATATAGTTTGTTTTACAGCGGCTGTTTTATCCTTAATCTGATTATAACAATTTACAAGACACGTACACATATAATCCTAACAGAACACACAATACATCACCCACGTCTTAACTGTTTTTCAGTGGGAAAGTAAAAAATTCATCCATATGATACACAGCAAAGAATTGTAAGAGAACGTGGACATTTTGTTGTTAAAAATCCAAGTCTGCTCTCTCTCCTTGTTTATCTTAAAATCATAATAGAAAATTGGAACATCATTTTCCAGACTAAGCGTCAATGAATGGCCCAAGTTCATCATGGCCCCAGTGAAAGCAAGAGGAAAGCAGTGCTGCAGGACAAGAGCTTCACTGTGCCCTCTGATTCAGCATCAACGCCAACCAGCTCTAAAAAGATCCGCTTACTTTGAACTCCACTGAGTTTAAAGCGGCCAGAAAGTAAGCGATACAGGGAGGCTGCTTAAGAGTTCAAAGAAACGCAGGGACCATGTACCAGGGGAAATAAAAACCAACACAGCTTTTCTGGGGTGTGTTCAAAGTGCACATCACAGCTCTAGTGCTACTGCTAAAATGCATTAATAATTCAAAATGCACCCGCTAGCCTAAAAGCTCACTTCCCCAAAAAGAGTTTCCAATCTAGCTTTCATTTCGTTCTCAAGCAAATGGCAAAGCCTGACGTTCAGTCAAACCTTGAGTCACAAGAGAAGGTGCACGGAAGGGGACTCCGAATCAGGCTCTGATGCTTCTCAGCTCTCACACCTTCACTACGCCCTACAACCCTGCGTTTCCCTCGCCCCAGCAAGGCAGCACCTTTGTCCTGATACAACACTTCCCCTCTTTCACGCAAAACCCTTTCTGCCCCAAGGCTCCAGCTCCCAGCGGGTTCCCCGCCTGTTCCAAGATTGCTACACCCATACTTCTTGCAGGACTCAGCAGATAAAGAATTATTAAATAATTTACCAGCATTTCAAAGTAAATTCCTGGACTCATGCTGTAAAAATAACAGAAGTTGTTTTGGTTTTTTGAACTACATCAAGCTGATAAATGGAACTTGGTCTAAAATCAGTTATTTTAAAGCCTGAATGTTTTGACATCTCATACTCGCAATAAATAAGGTTAACAGTCAAGCACCATAAAGATTAATTATACAGCTGCACTGAATTTCAAGGTAACTTGCAAGAATTTTTCTTAGTATATAAACACAAACTGGGTGGATCAGACAATACCACCTACCCCAACAGTGAGATTTTCTAGTCGGCAATTTGTTTTACAACCACATTTGTAAGATTCAGCAGTCTTCAACAGAACAGAAATAAATTTAAGGCACGTTCATGGATCTTGAACATAGGGAAAATATATGGCACTACGTATTTTTATTTCCACCTTCTTACAATATTTTATACTGCTATAAACAGTCTTCCCTCTAAATTATTACTGACATAATTCTGAGTGTGATGCTGCCAAAAGCTCACTCTGCACTTAGAGGTGTCACCTCAGACTGCAACTCACAAACCAGTCCCTGATCATCCAGAAAAAACATTTGATGGGGCTTTAAACATATGGATGCAGACATAAACAAGCTTCTCCTCCTTCTGGGAAATAAAATAATTGAAAGGAAGAGCTTTAGGTTGGTGGTAGGGGAGGTCTTGCACCTTAAAAATACGTCCCCTAGCAAGCAATGGAGTTTTTATTAATGTTTCTTTCATTCTTACAGTAGAGGGATGGAAAGAAGAACTGCTGAGTAGAATCAAAGTTTGTTCAGTTAGTTTCAATAGAGATAAAAGAACTCACACTTTAGGAGAGGGAGTCTTGAAGAAGCAGTGAAAGCATCACATGCTTTTTCATGTAAGTATTTTATTTTAAAAAACCACCACCATATACCCACATCATTATAATGGAAGCATTCCATTTCTTACTGCTTTAGCAGCAGAACAGCAACCTGAATTTGCAGGTTCTGTTGACAAACTGGCCAGAGATGAAAAGTTAGAGGAAATAAGGGATTGATATCTTTGCAAGCCTCAGTGGAGATCAAAGAGCTGTTTGGTATCGGCGCCCAGGAGAGCCGAAGGTCAGAGCCTGTCTGCAGGACATGGAAGCAGGAGCCTCCATCTTCTGCTCACACACCACAGCCAGGGATAAAATAACAAACTCATCAAAGTCTACGAACATGTTCAAATGCCTTCCAGACATTATAACAGCATGTGTGGGTGAGAATATGTGCCTGCGTGTGTGCCTCCCCTTTTAAACCAGAAATCTGCCTGAATCCAGACCCTTGGGAAAGTTTACATCCACAGGAAATCTTCTGCACAAATCTCTCTGTTGCAAGTAAACTAAACAACCAAGCTCGAGTCTCAGCTTAGCTGATCTAGAAACATCCTCTCTGACACACATGCAGCTGCACATATTGCATTCAGGATCCCGTCACAGCAAACATTTTCACACACAGTATCTAAACACCATCAGCTGAAGTGCCTTCCTCTGCATTTTCTTGCCTTGCGGGACAGATTATCGCAGTACGAATGCACTGACAAGCTTTGTCCTGAACGCTCAGAGACAACTCTTCCCTGATTTTATAATGTGAGACCAATCGTGAGCTCACCACACCACATGCCCTTGCATGAGATTACATTACCACGTGAAGCAGATGGGAAAGCAGTGCTGCTTTCCAGAGACTGGAAACTACCTGGAAACCAGATCACGCAACCATCACGAGTATAGAGGGTCTCCGCAGGGTTCCAGGACACGGAGCACACCTGGCGACACAGACGGAGCACATCTGGTCTGCTCAAAACACACATCTCAATCAGCGAGAGATCTCAAAGCCAGGACAGTCAGGAACACAAATTTTGTGAGATCAGGCTGTATCTTCTCCGTACCTCTTCACTGGGAAACGAATGCAAACGTTTGTAACTACAGGACAGAGGTACCCACACACCCCGGCAAAGCTGAGCTAATGAATGAACGGTTTGAAAATCCGTAGCCTAACTCGCTACCCCTGAGCTGCCAACTCTGTCATCAAACCTCAACATTCTGGCACATGAGCACAAACTAAACAAACTACCCTTTTTGCAAGGAGGCACAGTAAACACAAAATGTCAGTGTTCCAAATGATGTTTGGTTTAACAGCTAATACATCCACTGGCATGACAAACCTCCACTGGAGAATAAAAACACACCCCGCTTCTGTAAATCTCAGGGATCACATCAACATGAAGTTTGCTAGTTATTAAAATCACACCAGCTTGGCATGTTTGCAGATCTAGGTGTACAATACGATGTTGCATTTTAACACCATTCCTGCTACCAGTATAGCTTACTATATAGAAAAAACATAAGAGTTTTAATCCTCTTCCAATCTATGAAACAGGGATTATTTTTCTGGAGCTCACAGACTCTCTTCAAATTTTTAATGTATTTTAATTATACATATAATACATCTTTCTGTTTTTTCAGGTCATTAAGCCTCAGGGAAGAACAATTTTCCAACACAACTCTGTTCCCGTTACTAATTAAAACAATTTTACACATTTCTGTGACACGCTGCTAAAGATGATTTAGGATGGTGGCAAACAGCAGGAGGTCAATGCCAAAGTTACCAGCTGGGCTCATTACAGTCACTTTTCAGATTTACTCACGCCATCAAACCGCCACTATGCACCAATAAAGACTAAAAATCCACAAACAAGTTTGCTATATTTTCAGTGTTAAACGCAGGGGAAGGAAAAATGAGCTGGATTCCTGCAGGAGGTGGACGTTTTCCAATGGAGTGCCGCAAGTCCCCAGTTGCAAAGCAGAGCCCAGTATGCCCAGTCTGCCCTGCAACCATTCTGGCCTGCCAATACGCAGCACAGGAGTGAGAGAAGATACCTATCTCCTGCTGTGCAAGCCTGAGAAAATGCTCATCCAGACTTGCGCAGTGATCCAAAGCCTTTCATAAACAGAGCATCCCCAATTTGCCACTGAGTCCCAGAGCAAGAAACACCGCGCTGGGTTCTGTTCCCCCGTGACGCACACCCAGTGGAGAAACAAACTGTCCTATATATAAACTCATAAAAACATCCAAAGGCAAAAGGAGAAGGAAAAAAGCAGAAATACCTGTTCAACTGAATCAACAGGTAAAATCTCATTTGATTTTAACAATTATTTGTGTCTTATAATCTACATTCAGATTACACACTAAGACGATCAGCTCAAAATAAAGGACATATATGGAAGCAGAGCGCACGCTAAACTAGATAAATAGCAACAGAAAAAAATTTTCCTCCCCATGACAGGCAATTCAATAACCAGCCAGCTGAATAATGTCAGGCAAATTACCTTTACTTTACAGAAGCAGATAAACATTTATAAATTCTCAATTTCAGTAACTGTCAGCCAAAGGGAGAAAGGTGAGAGCAAAGCGTATGATAATGCTTATTATAATAATAAAGCTTTAAGAATGACTCGGCGGCCAAAGTCACAAGGGAACATCAGCAATCCCCTCTTTCCCTTCAGGGGATCGCAAACGCCTTCAGCAAGACGATGACCACGGGGTCAGCGGAAGGACCCACTTTAGCCTTGAAATTATATCCTGCCAGTTTTTTGAGGAGGCTTTAATAACTGGTAGACAATTTACACGAATCCTGCCCATTAAAGCTGGGTCACTAATAAGGCTGTCGGCTTTCTCCACAGCAAGCAACAACTGTAAAACAAGTAGGAAATGTGTGAGCGGCAATAGTTAAGGTTTCATGGAGAGACACCAGCTCTTCCCTCTTGAAGTCATCCTTCCACTATAAACCCCACGCTGGTTTTTACCCTGTTTCACTGGAAGAAAACCAAGCAAGCTGGAATTTCACAGGTGTGATCTTGTTCCAGGGAAGAACTTTTTTGAGGAGGTAGTGGCAAGTTGGATGCAAGACCGGGAAACAGAAGAATCCAAAAACTGAGGTGAACTTACTCGAATATTTTCCTAACTTTTTTGGCATCGAGAAGCTTGCCCTAGAGACTCCAAATTTTAAAAATCTGTTGATCTTGGCAGGAGACTGTGCCAATTTTCAGGGAGTTGTGGCTGGAATTATTAAGTTAATAGAAGCAGTTTCCACCTATACTATGAACATAGTTGTTTTTATATACTCATGTCCTTAAAGCAGCCCTTGCAACCTCTCCCCCTACCACTTCAGGAAGCAATAGTAAAGAAACCATACAGAAAAGACGCAGATTGGGAGGGGAAGCCCTTGGTCTAAAGATGTGGAACACAACATATCAGAATACGGCAGAGTCATTTTGGGGGCACATTAACAGCATCCAGAGATGAAAGGCTAAAAAGGAGCACAACTTCACATGCAATGTGCGTGTGCAGGTCATAACCACTCCTGTAGTCGTAAAGACAAAGCGAAACCCAGAAACATCATTTTTCATAGCACCAATATACAGCCAAATTCAGGCCGTTTTTTGTGATTTTTACTGTGTATTTCCATCCTCTAAAAGGGACTGGGGCGAGGGGACTGATGTTTCATGTTTCGCTTTCTAAAATAAATATTTTTTTCTTTTTAAACATTTTGCAAATGAGTGGAATAAATGAAGACATCACAGCCTGTAGCTGCTGATGACTGCCAAGATACTGAAAATCATCATGCCCACAGAAGAGCTGGGGGAACGAACAAGCCCTCCCACACCGAAGGCAGTGAGCAGGCTGAGTTTAAACTCACTGATGGAAGGAGATTCAAGCTAAGCTGTCCGACTTCACACTGACACAGATCACCTACAGCCTGCTGTAGGTGACCCTGCTTCAGCAGGGGTTGGACTAGATGACCCACAGAGGTCCCTTCCAACCCCTACTATTCTGTGATTCTGTGGGAGCACTCCCCTATTCCTGTTGTTTCTAGCTCATCTATGTGGAGGACTGCTTTTAGCTGGGGCAAAACCATCTTAAACTACCCCAGTTAATTCCAGAGGAGGGCATCTGGTCAGGCTTTCTCATTTTTGTTCCCTTTGCAGTCCACCACAGGAAAAAACGTTACTGCAAAATTAACAAAGACACCTTCACAACCACGTTTCCTCTCCACACCCCCTGCCCTGGAATATTATTAAATAGAAGAAAATAGGCAAACTAAAAGAAGATGACCCCGAAAAAAGATCTTCTCAACAGGCTTTGCCGACAAAAGGCACAAGAACAACTGAACTGCTCTTTGCAACTCTTCTGACTCTTGAGATGCAACAGAAAAACACAATTCCAGGCGTGAACCACAGCCACCAGTGAACGGCAGCCCGTCGGCGTGGCTGGAAGGCTGCAGCCTGCCACAGGCACTCAAGCAGCGAACAATACGGCCGAGTTCGTACCAGGAATTCCTGGCAGCTGGTGCCTCCGCGGGCGGAAGCGATTCTGGTTCAAATACTTCCTTTGCCGCTGATAACAGGCTCCTACCACTCGTGCTGCAGAGGCTTAGCAGATAAGGAGAGGATCCTCCATGCATGGTAATCCAATCCTGTTCCGACAGGGCTTTATTTTTAGAAGGCAGCTACATAAACGCAAACGCAGAGAGGCAGAGACCACGCTGTCCGAAGGGGTAAATCTCTGTCAAATGCCAGGCTGCGGAAGTGGGACGAATGTGCATGACAGCCCCTTCTGTCCTTTAGCGATGCGTTTTTCAGGGAGCAAAGAATATTATCTGGAAAGCACAGAGCTGCTCAGCTCTCCGTATTCCATTACTAAAACCTACTCACCTAAAGATAATTTCTTAGTTCTTTCAAGTGAAGAACAATGTCTTTACTTCTGTCAGGAAGTAAAAATATTTACAGAATACCTAGTCTTTATTTTTCCTGTTTATATTAACAGCACATTGCACTAAGTAAAATCACATTTGCACCATGTTGGGGGGGAATCATTCTACTTTTGTGTAACTTGGCAATACAGAGGTTTTGTTGAAATAGTTCAATTCTTATCTACTAACAAGCCTTCAAGCTCAAAAGGCAGCGAGACTACGTGACACAACTGCTGTACTGAGAGGCTTGAATTACAGTGAATGAGCTACCTTGAGCAGCTCTACCACTCAACCACAAAACCTGGAACCTGAATCAAATTAGCCTGGGCTGAGCACCATGCTCACGCATCGAACTTCAACTCTGACGAGCGTCGGGAAGCTGCTGCACTGTTCACCGTGCACACATCAACTCCTGCCGTTAGTTCAGCTGCCTGCAGCACACCGCACGGTGCTGGAACAACCCAACCCCTAGGAAGGAAGCTCTTCCAACTAGTACACCTTGAAATCACCCTCAAATTTAATAAGCTGCCTTAGAAACCGATTGTGAACTGATTTTAAGTTAGACTGGGATGATTTAGGCACTTCTGAAGTTCAATGCGTGGTGCGCCCTTCTGCCTTAACGTGAGACTGGGAAGCGATGCCGAGGACTGCCGAATCCTACTTCAGCACTTAACTGAGCACTAAGATGCCTGCACAGCAATGCGTGTGCAAGCAGTGCTTGCTTCGTCTATCAGTGAGTTGAGTTTTGAAGTTCTAAGACAGAGGAGAGGCACTACAAGCAGACGTTAGCCAAGAACTGCAGAAAGGCAGTGGAGCTCAACAGAGCAGGAAGCCGGCGGAACCGACCTGACCGATGCTGAGTGATCGCAATCTAGCCACAGCCTGATGACATCCCATTTGGGAGACACAGACCACAGCAAGGTCGAACCATAGGTCTGCTCCTGCAAACAAGACTCCTAAACATTTAGCCAATGCTAGACTAAAATAAATCTGTTACACAGAACCTGGCGTTTCATGGTGAAATTAAAAATCAATGATGTAGTCTCAAAAAACAGATGCAATAATAAATGTAAGGTATTTCAGCAAAACTCCAGTGAATTTCTGACACTGATGCAATCTGTAAAGCTTGTCTCATAACTACAGCTTTGACAGCAACTACCGTTGCCTGGTAAACCAGCAATTTCCTGCTGATGCAACGTGCGTCCTGCTGGCCAGGCGCAGATAAGGTTAAAATACACTGCTGTTAAAAGCAGTGGAGCAGAACATTTCTGAAGAGAAGCAGCATCCCAAAATGCACCCAGTTTTGTTAGCATGGTGCTAGGATAAGAAGAGAACAAATCCTTTTTTACACATCTCGGAAAGTTAATTTAAAATGATCTCAGGAGGTGAAATGCCAAGATATTAATACCGATTGCACCATGAGACCATATTATAAGTGACATAAACGTTACAAAACAATCTGAAATTTGGCCAGGCCGTTAATAGACAGCATTACACAATTCCTGACACAGCCAGATAATACTGCATTTCTGCTATGCAAATTTTTAACAGTGAATAGATTTTGAAAGGAGTTTACACCCACTACCCCTCAGATGCAACTCGGCAATTCGCTATTAAGTGCCAAGCTGTCATTTACATTTAGCCTGCTGCTATTCTCCAGTCTACCTTGTTACCACAAAGGAGCCACCAATGAATGCCGCTTCATTAAAATGCATGAGCTCTATATGAACCTATTTTTAAATCTGTAAACTAACACTGCTGTTGTATTAATAGCTTCCATTTATTTTACCATTAATATGGCTCCTTTTAAGGAAATACTGTAACGCCCTAGCCTTTTGTACTCCAGGAGCGAAGCTCTCTTCTTTAGGTGGTTTTATCCATATGAAAAAGTCATCACACCATGGCGATGTAGCAGAAATCTTGCTTAAGAAAAAAGGAAAGGGACAAAAGGCACAGAGCTGGTACTTCGGGGCCTGATTCCCCTTACTGAAGCGCTTGTTATGCTTTATGTCCACAGATATTTAAGCACGTATGGTTTTTTAGAGGCAGCGGTGGTGGAAGCAGAGAACTGACCCCCCCAACACCCACACCACCACACTTTTCCGACTGTGCCTCCCATGCTCCCACCGATCTCCTCCCGGCTTCACAACGCAGACACGGTGAGCGAAAACAGCTCGGGGGCCTGACGTGGCTGAACAACCAGTCCTGCTTTTTCCTCCTGGGCTACCTTCCCCAGGTACTGTTCTTCAGCCAGAGCACTCCTCTGGTTACAGCCGTCGGTGTTCTGCTCGTGCCAGAGGGCAGAGCACAGAGGACAGCTGAGCAGGAGCGGGGAAAGCTGGAGGTGCAGCAATGGCACCACAGAAATGAGTGCCAGACAGCACCAGCTCCTGCCTGTGGAAACTTCCCACCAGAACACGTTTCAGGTTTGCTGGCAGAACAACATGAAGAAAATCCGTAAAGAATATATTATCTGAGTTTACTTGTCCCTCTCACAAACACAAAAACCTCAGCATATCAACCCTACAAGTATGTCCTGCCATCCTTTAAACATTCCAAGAAATGCTTTAACCCACAAAAAAATTATTTGTCTTCAAAATGCTTTAAATACTAGTGCCCTGCAAAGGCTGCAATCTCTTTCTAGCTTGCACATTGTGCTGAATATCTCTGAATGATAGAAAGGAAAAATCAGGAGGACCACACAATGCAAAAACCGTCTGTGTGTACACAGAAACTTGCTCAGCACCTACTCCAACATAAAACTTCTCGCCAAGAGGACTCAAGAATTAGCGGTGTCAAGTCAGAAAGTTACCAGGAGACAAAAAATCAGGACATAGATTAGTCGCACTATTCCTACACGCAGAAACTGAAAATAAAGAAACACAGATTTGCTTTAGAAGCGCGAGGACCGCTCCTGTCTGTGCCAGCAGCCCATCTCCCAGAGATCCCGTTAAGAACTGAGCTCTTTGCACTGGTGTCCTCTTCAGCCCGCTATTTTGTGTAACTTGCTCTGCCTGTGCGTGTGTGTGCATCTGCCAATGCACATACACCCCGTGCTCGGCAGAACGGACCTACTTAGGGCCACTGAGTGTGAATAACAGTAGATACGAGCCCTGAACAGGACCCGAACGCCTGCTCAGTAGGAATTTCACAGAGGCTGAAAGAACAGATGCATAATTCTGCCTGCAAAACTGTCAAGTACGGAAACATAAAAGGCTGTAAATAATTCACTCTATATTACAGGAAATGTTGTACAATGAAAAGGTTGTAACCTCTTTCTGGCTACAAGGCTGGCAGACGCTGGAGGCATTCCTGCTTCTCTGAGTGCAGAACAAGATGTGCCCTGTTTTTCAGAAACTAGCAGCGATTCTTGGTTCTCAGCCCTCCCCGGTGCTGCTCAGTGAACAACGTTTCTGCCTATGTTTCTGACGGGCGGATCGCAAAGCAGTGAAGCCTGCACGCTTCTAGAAATGCAACTCCGGCTGACTAGCAATTTCTTGTATTCTGATGACACAGCTGCTGCACTGCACAATGCAGAGCTAAGATAACATGAAGAGAACGGATAAATTTGATTTGTATTTGTAGAAATACACAATTGTTTCAAGATGCACACACACATAAGCTAAAAATATGCATGCAGTTCTTACAGACGACTCAATAACGAATGTTTGATGCAATCTTAAAACCGTGACATCAGTCAAATCCAGCGGAAATAAAATCATCTGCAGCCTCAAAGGGGTGGCCACACTGCTGAGGACAGATTCTGGCCCAGTACATGGCAGCAATTCTAGATAGAGAGTCCCTAGTGCTTTAACTTCTTATCTTTATACATTTTGCAACAAATGAAGCAAGCCTCAGTGGAGGTCCCTCTGCTGCCTCCCCCACCACGTTAATTGGTAGCCAAACACAACGATGTTTTGTATACAAAAGAAATCTGAAACTCACCTGGATGTTGCCAAAGTCCACGTTTTCGTAATGGAAGTGTGCACATTCAGCCATCTTGGGGAAATGACCCTTTGTAAAGGATAACCTGAAGCACATCAAAAGCACACCGTAAGATAGATGCACGTCACTGACACAACGCTCAGCACCAAGCACAGTTATAAAATGCAGTTACTGATCTAAAACAATCATGACTTGCTCATCCCAAAGCCAAGGGAACAGAGGAGTTTGTTGATGTGATGCACCAAAACAGTGGAGAAAGGAACTGAGTGAGAAAGGAAAACTAAATCGCAAAGAGGCTTTTATGATCGCATCCTTAAAGAATTGTGTGGCATTTCATCAACCCCAAAGCCCACATCTTTAAGAAACGGTGCAGGGACAAGCCGCTCTACCTTTACAGAGGCATTTTAGCAGTGCAAATAAACAGCCTTACACGAGACACATAGGAAAGTAGAACTTTACCTGTGAAAGGCATCACAGCCCATCAGTCCCGGGTTGATGTATCTGAGGGTGCAGAACAAACGCTATTTATCCTTTGCCTTTTTAAAATTCAAAAGTGAGGCATAATTATTCCCAAGTGTCTCCAGCTACCGTGATGGCCGACGGGGAGATCCTCTAGCTCTGCAACATGCTCTTGCTTCTGCTGAAGCTATTATAGGCTCCTATAGATATTTCTGGTGGTGAGCCAATGAGATTGTCATTATCTAGCTGTCTCTTCCCACGGGAATACAAGTGGGAAGTGAGATGCAGCATCTGGCTGCTCAGCACTAGAACAAAGAGCCATTTCCCTTACAGCATCAGAGCAGCACGGAGGGGTGATCTGAATGCACAGATCAATCAATATTGGGGAGCTCTGGTCCTCAAGTCAGCATTCTTACCAAAGGCAAGGCAAGTAATATTGATTACTTGTGATCCCCTTTGCAGGTTAGAGGTTTGAAACCTCAGCTGCAAGCACGAGTTGGTTTACATTCTCTGGGAGAGAATGACAGAGTGTAATCCCACAGAAGAAAAAAAAAGTCTGGGAGATCAGAGAAGAAAAAAGTACCCCTAAAAAAGAAAAATTGTGCAAAACCCATTCAAATGAAAAGGTACATGGCAGAATTCAAAAAAAGGAAAAACAGGAAAACAGAAAATAGCAAATAAAAAATACTAGGCCACCCATTTGTCCTGATTTAGCTTCCCAGAGCATCGCGAGACAGGGGAAATTATCTCATTTATACATTGCCTGGGCTTCTCTTTAGGTTTTTATATATATATATAGATAAATGTTCTTTTTTTAAAATTAATCCGTTTCAGGAAGAAATCACAAAAATTTACAAACACAGTAATAATGAGGTTCAAAACTCTAACAAGCTTTGCTTCCGTGGCCAGCAACAGGTGAGAGAGCCAACAAAACCTCTCATGCCCCCACTTGTAGACTGCATTAGCTGTAATTTACTTTCACATGGATTGTGATTGCTGGATAAAGGTACTATCAAAAATTGCTGCCGAATGCCCTAGCTGTATTGCAGCACAATAGCTAAAACCCAGGATATCAAAACTAGAGGCCCAGTAAAGACAGGAAAATCAAAGAACACAGCTCTTACTTTTTCACATTCTTCACTTTCATACTTGCTGTGCTGCCACAGGTCCGGAGCGGCAACTCCCCTGAAATGTCAGGGATATCTGCACCTCTTGCCTGCAGAAAAGACGAAAGAAAAAAGCAAGGAACTTAGAATTTGACTGCACCACCTGATAAGCAGTAGCCCACATATTTTTACATATATGCACACATACAGCTGAAATCTCAGATGTGCTAGAAGTTGTACTTCTGCCTTTTTAACAAGGAAACCTGAACCTCAGGATTACGATCTAGTATGTGATCATCATATCGTATCATACAGATCATATCATCTCAGATCACAGGATGATCTCCTCCTGAACCGTGTTACAGAGCCTTGCTAATTCTCAGTAATAACTGCGAGACCCAGTATTTTATTCATTACTACTTCTGGTTTCTAAAAAAAGAGATTTTCAGAGGTCAGAGTCTAGCCTACATTCCTAAACTCCATGCTTAAGACTCCTCATTAAGCACCTGCTTTTCCAAACATCCGTGCACTTAGATTCAGGCAGAGGCACCAGAAGAAGCTGGTTAGCTGATACAGTGGAAAACCAAGTTAACGACAGAGCTGCTTACATGTGGGAGGTGAGCTTTTCAAAAAGATATTTGAAGCTATTGGTGCAAGTGCATGATCATATTAAAATTCCTTCCTCACTAAAATTCATTTACTTTAGTGAAGCCAGAACTCCAAACTCCGTCCTGTCACACTCTCCCATCCTCTCCTTCCTCCAGCTGCTTTTTCATAAGCCGTGATCTCTGCCAGTGTGGCACTCACCAGCACACAGGACTCAAACACTCAGCACCACACATATCTCTCACTGTGCTGGAACAGCCCCTAGCTCCAGAGGAACTACAAAACATGGATAATGTCCAGAGTAGTGAATGCTGAAGCCAGAGGAAGAGAGGCACTTCAGTATTCCCTCTCTTACAGGCCTGGAACATAAAAGTATGACACGAAATCCATTTCCTAATGACAGGGGTCAACAGATGAGTTCCCTGATCCAGAAGATCAGTATCAATGCTTCCAAGTGGGTCCGCCAAAAGATCTCTGAACAGAGACGACCAGTCCCAAAGCTGTTACATACAACAGAATGCAGCTGTACACCGCAATGTAAAACATGGCAACAACTTGGTCCTTGCCCCCAAAACTTTCGAGTCAGGCAATTACAATTCAAGCTAGGAGCCCACAAGCAATGGGGGAACCTTTCTTATCCCCTTCCCTGGAGCTCTCCTACAGCTTGATGTGGATCAAATTTATGTGCCTCACCAGATCGTAAAGAGCTGCAGGAAGTCAGTCAAAATCACTCACCGTGCCTGTACTCATTAACTAACAGAGCTGGAGGCAGCGATTCATCTCATTCCACTCCAAACACGCACGAGGTACGCAGCTACAACCGTGTTACCTACTCGAGGCTGCTTCTACACTCGCCAGAGATAAACGGGCACTTTGGGTCCAGTTCACGTACTTCTGGAAACTAGATGAGGATAAAAGCAGCCATGCTGCAGGAGTATCTATTTCTCCCTTGGTACAGGGAATCCAGGATGACCCTGGCTCAGATGCAGACGTACACCCTACACAATTGCACTCATCCAACCCACATCACGGCAGCTTACGCAGGGCGTGAGGAGAGCAGGTTCTCTGCATCCAGGCAAATTCCTGTTCTTTCCAGCACCGCTCCTGGAAAAGGAACGCTGCAGCTATGATGAATGAGCTGCCCCCTTTCGGCATTACTGAATGATTTGAAGCCAGGACTCTCACTTTCCCAGCTGCGCCTTTCACAGCCCCGAACACACGCAACGCTTTAACTCCACTGTCCCACAGCTGCACAGAGCATGCGCACCCACTCACTGAAGAAAAACAAGGACAATATTTATATCCTTAAATAAACCTGTCCTTGGCTGAGTGACTGTTACTAAGCACAGAATTACTTTAGGATGTAATAGGACACTTGAGAGTCTCATTGTGAATTTTAACATTAAGAGAATCACCAAGTTAATAAACCTCATAGGTCTTTTACATAAGAAAATAACTAATTACAGTAATAAATGTGCCATTCCTGTAAGCTACTTTTAGTAAAAGCTGGATGTGATTGTCCTAATTTTCTAAGGAACAGAATTTCTGTAGGAAGAAAAATAATTTTTCTTCTCCATCAGCAGTAGAAGCTAAGTGGGATATAAAAATGGATAAACAAATCTGACAGAAAAATGTGGGCTTCAAGCCAGCTTGCAGCAGTGGGTAGAGACTACCCTGGATCTGACTCAAAGCAGCGTAGGCAAAACTCACACCTCCGGGAGACTCAAATGCCAGCATCTCTCTTTGAAAAAGTTGTATTATCCTCTTCTTCCCAGTTATGTCCGAATCATGCTGGAAGGAGGTATCTGCCTCTCCCATTTCCAGCAGCAAGTATCCATTTAAGCAGACCACAAAGAGATGCCCTACAGTAATTAACTTCGGGTGCTTTTCCAATCAGATCACAGCTCTTTGGACTCCGCTGCAGCAGAACAATCTCTCCTAAGACTCGCAGCTGAGGAAAAAGGGGAGAATGGTGGATTTTGTGCAGGCTACAATCTTTAGTATGAGGTACTAACACCAGGAAATCTTGGTGACCAGGTATATAAGCAAAAAAGAAACGTACTGCAGTTTTAGAAACCATATTACTCCAAAATAAACTGCAACTGCTTTGCGTTTAAACCAAAGATACAGAGCTCCGTAAAAGCACACTTTAGTCACCACCAGTTTGTACCTGTTTTGATCCAAAACCTGACATGCAACACATCACCCTAGATTACCCTCCCTCTCAAAATACAAACACAATGCTTCAAATGAGATTTGTCATCTTTTGTGCTTTGTGTCACAGTAATTTAATTTTAAAAATAATTTTGAAACAGTCGAATTATTTACATCCAAAAATTAGCTAGCTGGCATCACCAGTTGCTTCTCACTTCCCCATATTCTATGCATCGCTGTTCCGTGGAAACCTAGTAATTGCATAGCAAATCTGTTTATGCAAATGATCTATTCCAATTTTCACAGCTTAATGTCACCGCTGTATCCATCTGCTTTGGTCCGAAACTTGGTAAACAAATTAGGAGTCAATTTAGAAGGCAGTCTATTAGCTTTCTTAGGATCCCCAGTCCTCTCACGTTTCCACTGAAGGCTTTCGAGCAACACCGCCAGCCTCCCTCTCCGCTCACATCAGCAGCAGTTGGGACAGTATTCGACAACTGCAGGATTCTGTAACAAACACCTACGTGGATTGTGAGGCAGACAGATACCACTAAGAAGTCTCTAAGCAATTTTGGGAGAACGCCTGTCTGTCTGTCCCACCCCCCACCGGACGCCGATTCCATTTTTAAATCATCACAGCCATTTGCTCAGCGGGGACCAGGAGGGCCCCTGAAGCACCTACATTACTTCTGCAATTTTCTACTGCTAAAGTCCCTGGGAATCTGAGAGCTCTTACAAATCAAGGCGTCCAGCTTTAAGCATGCAAAGTTTGAAATTTTTGGTCTTTATATTTATAGACATGATTTGGAAAACTTCAGCTTTGAGCTCTCTAGCACACAAAACCTCAGTCATAAATATTTTATATCTAACAGCTCCACTGCATAATACGAAAGGATTTTCTCCTAAAAAGTCTCACTGCATTCATCAGAAAACAAGTCAACCCGTCTCCCTCACGTCCAGAAGTGTAACACAATTTGAAAATACACATAAAATTGAAGAAAATAGTCCAGCGAACATGACGTGGTAAAGTTTCCACCGTGGTATCCTCAGCAAGGGAGTATATTGAACCTCTGCAAAACCCGCAGTCCTCCTCCTGCCACAGACCTACACTGGGATGCACAAGAAGAGAAGAAAGAGTGGAATCCCACCAAGCTCCAGGAATCCCACACCTGGTGAACTGGTTTTCCACACTACTACTATAAAACCCCTGAGGAGGTACCATATACAGGAACAGTTACAACACAAGACTTGACAGGTCAGCACGTACCCAGGTCACTGAATTCAGGTGTGATTCCCGAAGGCAGAAATTTACTCTTAATCCAAGGTTAACACAAGTAAGAATACCTATTAGACAGGTGGTAACATTTATGCATCTTCCTACCATCAGCCTCTCACCAAAACCAGTTTGGAGGGACCAGATTGCTCTGGATTCTTTCAGCACATGGCCTTGTTTCTAAAAATGGCAGAGCTGATTCCAAACGCTAGTTGGTTTCCATGACAGTCTTTCCTTTACATCATCCTCATCTCCCCTCGATTTTTTCGCAGGGGAGGAGAAAAAAAAAAAAATTACAAAAAAAACCCACGACAAAACCTCCTAGAGCTTCCAAAAATTCCAAGCTTTGTTAGAGTTTTATTTTTCACTGAAGAACAGCAGGAAATAGAAATGTTGTTTCAGTAGAAGTCATTGCTTTGTGGTGAGCGACGGTCTGCTCCCTTGGGGGGGGGGCTACAAGGGTGGCTTCTGCGAGAAACTGCCAGAAGCTTCCTCCATGGCCGATGAAGCCAACACCAGCTAGCTCCAAGTTGGACCTGCTGCTGGCCAAGGCCAAGCCCATCAACGATGGTGGAAGCACCTCTGTGAGAACGTATTTAAGAAGGCAGAAAAAAAGAAAGTTGCTGTGGACCAGCAACTGCAGGTGGAGAGAGAAGTGAGAATATGTGAGAGAAACCACTCTGTAGACCCCAGGTCAGTGCAGAAGGAGGGCAGGAGGTGCTCCAGGCGCCGGAGCAGAGGTTCCCCCGCAGTCTGGGAAGCAGGACATGGTGGGGCAGGTTGTCCCCAGCAGCCACGGAGGCCCACAGGGGAGCAGATATCCAAAATCAGGAGTAAAATTAATCTCAGGAAGAAGGGAGGGGTAGGGGAAGGTGCTTTAAGATTTGGTTTTATTTCTCATTATCCTACTCTGATTTGATTGGTAATAAACTAAACTAATTTCCCCAAGCCAGGTCTGTTTTGCCTGTGACAGTGACTGCTGAGCCATCTCTCCCTGCCTTATCTCGACCCAGGAGCCTTTCGTTCTATTTTCTCCCCCCCCGCCCAGCTGAGGAGGAGAGCGATAGAGCAGCTTTGGTGAGCACCTGGAGTCCAGCCAGGGTCAACCCACCAAAGCTACTTGAGCAAAAGGAGGAACCAAAGCTGTGGGTGTTTGCCCACAAGGACATCAACAGCTATTCCAAACCTTGGGTACCAACTAGCTACTCAAAGCTGGCTCGGCATCAACTGCCACGCAGGGCTGACTTTGAAACATCAGAAACTGTCCTACAAACATCCCCTGGTCACTATGAAGTAAAAGACGATGGCTCCATTAGCACCGTCCTGCTTTTACCAGTTCCTGCTCAAGAGCTTGCCTGAAGCAAGCACATTGAAAGAATAAATATGGTTGATCTCAGCTTCATACTCCAGGGGAAGAAAGCTCTCCCTGCTCTTACTTTATATGTTGTAATATCTATCCTGTTTCTCTGCAATAAATAAATCAACGAAGCAAAGGAAAAATGCTTTCTCTAAACTGAAAGTCACCGTGTCGAGCTGGCACAAATAGCCCCAAAGGAAAGGTCCCAGTTCTGCAGCATTTCTCTGCCCAAGCACCATCCCCAAACAGATTAGAAGGTACCTGAGCACAGGAGGCTGTAACTGGGTCACTTCTTTGAATGGAAGTCTGGTAATTGATGAAGACACACAACACGCCTCCGAAAATGCCAAAGGTACAGCGGCAATATGACGGAAATGCAAGCGTTTGCCAAGTTCTTCGTATTACCACTTCCCACTGATTCATTTAGTGGATGCAAATGAGCTTCCTAAGTGTTTTCATACATGATGTTTGCGTTACTTTAACACCTTTCTGCTACATTTTTCAGAGCTGCTTAACATAGTTTGACACATTTAAAATGAAGAAGCAATTGCATCTGGTTTATGTACCCAGGTCTGACATTCTCACCTTAAACAAAAAAATCTGCCCATTATACTACAGCAGCTTTATCAAAGTGAAAAATAAAAATAAATACAGCCCCCCGACTCTGCATTTCCCAACTGACCACCTTAAGAATTGCTGTCCATGCTATTCACGGTCTGATCAGCAGAGCGCAGCACTGGCATATTTAATAACCACCTGGAGTGGCTGCAAAGCTGCAAACCAAGGACGAGCTCCTGCTCTCCCACCCAAATGGCCTGTGGACCCATCTGTATTTGCAGAAGTCGGCTACGCACCCTCACTCGGATAGGAGCAAGACATCCCCTGGGGAGTGCAAGGGTCTAGCATACTCTGATTACTGCAATCCAAGCCACAGTGTGCAAAGCAACAGCTTTGAGATCCAACAGAACAGGACAAAGATGTTTTTCAGAATAAGAAAGTTTCATAGAGGTTTTTCTTGGTTTTAATTAAATTCATCACTTAGCTTCTTACCTAGTGCAAATTTCTTGATCCCTGTTGCAAAGATAAAAATCATTTCTGACGTGCCAAAGGACAGCTGCAGGACTGACTCGCTGATGTGCAGGCACAGCTCAAGGCCAGAACGGCAGGAGTAACTAGAGGTAGCAATTTAGCTCTCAGTTTGGGGATTGCGGAATGTGGGGAAACAGGTACCCAGCCAGTGGTGCCTTTAAACTCTCTTGGTAAATGAGAAATGTAAGAGAGGAAAGCCAGTGAAAAACTGACAAGTGCTGCCAGCAGGGAGACTCTGAACATTGGCTATGCACATTCTAAATCCCATGTCTCAGAAATCTGCATTTAATAAAGAAGATACTTCAATGTGTATCGTTTTTTGAGTTTGGGACTTTAATTCCATTTTCCACATTCCCTGTCAATGCTGAATTGTTCTAGCCAGTACTTCTTGCATGGCACGGCTAACAGCGAATTCTTCTCTTTCAAAAGACCACACAGGATGTGTTTTTTCTACTCCCAGCTTTTCCCCTCCAAAGGGGGAAAAATAAGAAAAAGAAAAAAAAAACTTTTAAGCATTGCCATGAGCTGGCAAATTAAGGGAAACCTCTCATTCCTGAGACTCAGCATTATAGAGGAGTTAAGTCCAGGGCATTCATTTACCATAGTTTAAAGGATCAGCCTGGAAAGAACAAAGAACAAATTCTTCACTATTCATTTACTGTGATTTCAAATAAAGTTTGCTAGCTCACAGATACGTGGGTAAAACCATCTCCAGCTACGCGTAAAACAACTCATTTGGCAAGCGGAGGCCGAGACACAGAGTAAGCAGCTTGGCAGTTGTATGAACCTACTTTGGCCGTGTTATTGTCGCTGTGACCAAAATTCACCTCTGTAAAGCAAGCTGATCTTATGTCACGACAAGATCTCCTACGAGAGGCTGTAAGAGACGCATGGACTTGCACCGATTCTCTGCAGATGAATCAAACGCACTCAAAGGATGGTGGTTATTTCCAGCAAAACAGTCCCACACTTGCATTTTCTTTCACAGCTATCATTTGGTTTAGAGACAAAAATGGATGCACCAAGGAAAAACGAGTGGTTAACTACTGAGGACAACACTAGCATGCTAACTACCTGACAGCTTTAAGTTTGGATTTGACACTGCCGTAAAGAAGCGCAGAGAGATCGCCTTGTTACCGTTCACAAAGATCGCAGCCCGGGGAGCGGCAGCGGTACCGTACATAGCCTCACATAATAGCACACTGGCTAAGGAATGTACTTTCTTTAAGAACAAAAATCCCACATACAATATGCGTGGGAAAGGCAGCCAGGGTTAGAGTCCTTCTTCTGTACAGCCTACAAAATAAATTTTAGAAAAAAGCCACAGAAAATAGAACATCCAATGAGCACAATACTTCGATTCCAGTTCCTTGGTGGCTAAAACAAAACAGACCCCAAAATCCCAGACCCTGTTTGATGGCCAGTTTCTACAGTTTATTGTTTCACAGAGGGAGGAGGGGGTCCTAATCACGGCTTAGTTATAAAAGGGAAAGTAGAGCTTTGGGTTGTTACGGTAGAAAGCAATTTCTCATCACACAAAAAACTGTAGAGATTAATTCAGCCTGAAACTAGCAAACACCACTCTAGTAAGTCCCCTGGCCATATTCAGTGATTATGCAAATAACAATGTTATGTTATAGGTATAAATCGGCTTAGAAACTGAAGAATTTTTGCAATGCAGTAGAATAAAGATTGGGAAGGTGGAAAAACCAGCAGCCTGACATTTAACCCCAACATCTGAGCCAGCAGAGTTAACATGAATTTACATTTATGCATGTAAAGCCAACCTGGACTCCGCTTTCTGTTTATAAAAAGAGCTGGTTCCAATGGCATAAAATACGTAACTGGTATATGATACACTAATTTTCCAGGCCCTTATAATAACACAGTAACATGAAGAATGTGTCTACTTGTAACATGCAATTTATACCATAAGCTATCCATAAACTTCTGAACAACAGAACAAAAGAGTCAGTTCATTAACTTTGTTCAAGGGTTATCCGGGAAAGCTTGGCCTGTGATCACACACCCTGCTCTGGCTGAGCCACTGAAGCTGCCTCCAGCTGCTGGTCACGATAACGGAGCAGGATTCCTTCCATCTGCCTTCCTGACCAACCGCTCGGCCTCAGGGAGCCAGTTCTCCGCACCGGGTTGGGAAGGATGACACAGGCATTTATGTTGGCAAGCCCGAGGTGACAGCGCTCTCCAGCAAGGACCTGACGTCACTCAGGTGAGGTCAGAACAGGGCACTCAACGTGTGCTGCAAGAGCTGCAGAAAGGTCAGCAAAACCAGGCAGGTGAATCACAGAATCACAGAATAGTAGGGGTTGGAAGGGACCTCTGTGGGTCACCCAGCCCAACCACCTGCCCAAGCAGGGTCACCCAGAGCAGGCTGCACAGCACCGCGTCCAGGTGGGTCTGGAATATCTCCAGAGAAGGAGACTCCACCACCTCCCTGAGCAGCCTGGGCCAGGGCTCCATCACCCTCAGAGGGAAGAAGTTCTTCCTCCTGTTCAGCTGGAACTTCCTCTGCTTCAGTTTGTGCCCGTTGCCC
>Ga0065711_1032077_pt1 | contig 28106 bp, 17 predicted proteins | sample Hoacrofraction12_FD_59098 | JGI IMG/M metagenome (GOLD analysis project Ga0065711, IMG submission 59098) | Hoatzin crop microbial communities from Cojedes, Venezuela - Epithelial fraction 12 v2 (version 2) | ecosystem: Host-associated > Birds > Digestive system > Esophagus > Crop | place...
CTCTCCTCTCCTCTCCTCTCCTCTCCTCTCCTCTCCTCATTTCACGTCCTTCTATACAAACTCTATGCTATCTTCTTTGTTTATGTGTGTATTTAGCGCTATGTTCTTTTAGGAAGCTTACTGTTTGGTCAACATTGATACAAGGAAATGTGCTTCTTAACCATCTACACTTATTTCACTTTTCATCATGCTGTATCTTATATGTTTGTAAGATAAAGAAGCTGCTCTTGCCATGGTGGTTGTGGGGTCCATACCCACCAGAACTTGATAAAACTTGCTGAAACCTTCCTTTGTCCATTTTTCTAGCTGCTGATTTTTAGTGGTTCTACTGACCTACTGAAAGTTCAGTAGACTAACACCAAACAAAACCAAGAATAATATGGATTATTTCTTATCAGGAAAACAGAAACAAGATAAAAGTTCCATTCTTACACACTGAAAATTACACACTGAAAAAAAGAAAAAGAGACTTTTAGCTTTTTATCTTTTTCACTTTCACTGTTTTGTTCTCCATAATGCCTCTATCTGTGAGCTATGTGATAGCCAGTAAAATCTCCACTGATGGTTACTGTGTAAGTATATGACAGTGTAAGAATTTTGTGAAAATATTGTTGAAATTGTATGTTTCTGTGGAAACTTGTTAAAACAACATACAAGAGGTTGTTACAAGATAGGAGGTGAGATATAGTTCCTTCAGGCAATAGCCTACAGTTGAAATGGCTTGGATGTAGATCAGACTGCACTGAAAGCAGTACCTTTCGTTTCTGGAAAACCCCATTTGTCTAGTAAGGGAAGAGCTTTCCTTCAACCTGTGCAATAGGGTAGCTAAGATTTCTTGCCTGATTTCATTTTTTTCTGTTGAATTAAATGACATGAGTGCCATAAAAGCTGTAGGATAATGTGTCTGAAAGAATGGAGTTATGTTGAGCAATGCACCCCAGTCTTGGCTTCCTATTTCTCTCCCTTTTTTAACTTTTCTTACAACAGCCAAATTGAAAAATAGAGATTTTGATACTGTGAACACTAAACCGTATTCCCGTGTTTGAACATGTACTGAATTCATGGTTTTACCTGATTATCACATGATCCGGTGATATCATTGTTTGCCAATTGAATGTTAAATGTCACTGTTAAATGATAGAGGGTAAGAAACAAGTAAAATGGCAACAATGTTTGCGTTATATTTTCTCTTTAAAGTTGGATTTTTATTTTTTTTTTAAATTTCGTATCATCTCCCATGTTTAGGCAGTGGGTTTCTTCCGGTTTTATTATGGTCTGTATTGCAAATGATGTCTGTGGAAATACAGTGTCATAAAATTAAAGTACCTACTCAAGTAGCTGCGGTGTAACATGGTTACCACAGTGATGAATCAGATTCTGCAGTCAAGGTCTACTTCTTTTTAATTGCCATTTGGGGTCGTTTTCATTCCACATTAAAGGCAATTGCTTATCCATAACAACACCTGTGAATCTAGTTGTGAACACACTAAAGCAGCTTTACTGATTCCATAATAACCCTTCATAGCAAACCTTTGCCTGTGATAGTAGCTAACATTGTTATGGCCTAACCTAGATGTACAATATTATACTCCAACAATACACACTGCAATGTTAGGGTGTATCTTTCCAAATTAAGTAATCCTTTACCTCACTAGAAGATCAGTAATGAATTCTGCTGTCTTCAGAAAGGATTCAGATATAGTACTTCTTCTGTGAGGGTACTGAAGGATCAGTATTGAGCAGTGTCTGACCTGATATAGCACAGTCTGCAACCTTTCAGTAAGATTTATTAGTTGTCCATCTGTTTGTACAAGTAATACTTGTTTATCCAGGCATTTTAAGGCCATCTGTATTGTAGTGTGTTCAATATCCTAGTGCTAGCCTGAATATTACTGTCAATAGTCTTGCCCTCTGTTGCTATTTGCAGTTAATTAGGATAGACTTACCAGGCTATTCACCCAGAATTTAGGAAGGAGAGTTTGTCTTACTGTTTGATAAATGTTTACTGTCATGGCTCAATAAGGTATGAGCTGCAGTCAGTTAATTTTGGCAGTTTGTATTTGCTGAGGACGCTTGGCGAATCCTCCCAAATTTCCACCTAATTCCACTTAATTTATTTACTTTCATTAATTTCTTGCATGATTCTGTAATCAGCCATTTGGCCATTATTAACACTGATTGGACACAGTTGAATGCAAAATTTTTTATTATGTTGAAGAGAGGAAAAGTGTGTAATCTACACTTCTTTTTTCAGTTAACTTTGCAGCTGTTTACCAAATTTCTGCAACAAAAACAGTGCATCATGTACTGGATCTCATGGGTGAAGTATCTTACTCAGCCAAATAAGGTGTAAGTAGAGTTAATTTGCGTTAAGGTAGTGGGATTGACTGGATGACTCTGAGGTCTCTTTGGACTTTATTTGAACTCTGAGTCATCCCAATTTATAATTTTTTTTCCCCTTTGAGAGGAAATTTTCCACTGGAGTAATGCTGGAACAACGCAGGAAGTGGAAGAAGGTATTTTAATTGGAGAAGTTGATTTGCCATACTTATCTCTTAAAGATGAGGGTGTGTATTATGGTAGTCCTTAGGTGTTAAATGTAATACAATTTTGATTCTCCTTGTGTGTACATAGATATGATAAGCATAGTAATGTAAATGGAGAAACGTTTCAAACATAGCTAGCAGAGTTTGGATTGTGTAATTTTTTCTGTTGCTGGAAGTTCAGGTGCATATAAAGCATCCACTTCAGAAAACCCCTGTAGTATTATTGGTAAGTTCAGAAAACTTGTGGACATGAGGATTGAAGGCATAATAGAAATAAATACAAAATAATCATTCTCTGAAAAGATACTGATAATAATAGCAAGAGAACAAGTCACTCCCTTAATTTGTTTAACCCTAATCTTTTTCTTGTGCAAGGCACTTGAGAACATTATCTATAGAGATGTTATGTTAAGATAGTATTTATGCAGGTTGAGAGGTATCAGTGGAATTCTTTTTCTAAAATTCAGTGCAGATGATTGAATTTTCTTAATAGTTGTCCATTGTACGCAGTATACAGCAGTCCAAATCAAGACCAGATAGCATCTGCCCTTCTATAAGGCATTCTGGTGTTTTCACCAAGTTAATGAGATCAGTGTGAACAGTAAAAACAGTTGGTTTTCTAGGTTTCCTGGTGGCTTCAGAGCTACATGCAACTGTAATACTTTCGCTCTAAAGAAGTACCTTGTAAATATAAAGATAAGCCTCATAATGCTCTGGTGAGGCAAGCTAGAAGTATTTTCTGTATTTTGTAAGTGGGAGAAGAGAGAAGCTGCATATCTGGAGATACAGAAACCGGATTTTCTGCATTTTGGTTGTTTTTTGTCATTAGAGATTTCCTTCACATTCCGATTGCTGATGTTCTATATATTTTTTCCCTGCAAAAGCGAAGCCAAGTTGCCCAGTCTGCTAACATTTAATAGAGAATGATATCACCTCTGTTCAGTGGAGAGTTGCTAGAGGTCGGAGATTGCCATTGGGTCATGGAGAATCTTATCTTTTCAGGAACGTAGCTGTACTATTTCCAGTGGCAGCTCAGCCATTTGGTCAATTTTCACTTAAGAAAGAACGGACAATAATAAATTTCTTCTGACCCTATGTAATAGTAAGTGTGTGCACCCTGCTCCCTTCAGCACCGGGAAGTCAGTGCGCAGTGATTGTGCATGAAGTCATTCAGAGCCAGCTGTATGTGTTATATCTGGCCTTCTACTCAAGGTGGTTTCATTTGGAGCCGTCATCTATTTACTTGTTCCCAAGCATCGCAGGTTTCAGGACCTTATTATGCAAGCCAACAACACATTATCGCTGCACCGCACCTCTTAAATATTCCCTCTGGGGCTCTTAGGAAGCATGCAGCTGCAGCAGGTTGATCTGCAGGCCAGTCCAAATTCTACACGGTTTGCATGAACTGGAACAACTAAGTCAAGCCAGATCTCAGCTTGTCCCAATAACCAAGGTTTAGCTGGTTGAACATGAGGTGACTCAGCCTAGGCTGGATTTTTGTGGAAATACTAAAGTGTGCTTGCACGGAAAATCCCAGCGTGCTTTCTATGACCCTGATTAGCCTGGTTTTCCAATTACCTTCTTATTATCCTAGTTAATGGGGTTGACTATAATTTGGCAGAAACACTGACACTGCAGAATTGTAGGATGTGCTGGGAAAGAAGGTGGAACAAACCAGAATATACTTTCACCCTTAAGTACTGAGTACCTCCTATTCTCTTCTGCTCAAGAGGTACACCGTAGAAATTAAAAAGAATACAGAGAAGGGCAAAATATGATTAGGGATGTGGAACTGCTTTAGTATGAAGAGACTAAACAGACAGGCATTCATGAGCCTGGAAAACAGTAAGTGAATGGGAGATTATCTAGACATACTGTAACAATGAAGGTTGTGAAGGCAAGAAGAAGATTATTATTCTCTGTTTCTCATAACACAGAAGCAAATAAAGCATGAGATTGTATAGTTGGACAGAGGTTTTAGAAGGAGTGAAAGGTATTTATTCCTATGCCATTTTCTTGAAACTGTGGAAGTCATTGGCACAGGATCTTGAAAAAGTTAAAAACCATGTACTGCCAAAGGGTGATTCCAGTGTTTAGCTGAAAGGATGACCAGTGACATCTGTTAAGTTCAAGGATGCAGTTATAACCTTAAATGCAAACTTTCCCTAAACTACAGATTTCTGGAGTCTGAGAGGGTACAGAGTGCATTGTTATGTACTTGCTCCGTTCTTATTCACTATACATAAACAGCTGTGTCATGCCAGACGTGATACTGAGCTCAGGCAGACCATCCAGTGTACAGAGATTTGGGGTGTCTCGGTGTCTTTGATGATAAATATTTTGTGACTTACTGTGAATGAGATGTTCAATTTTCTGCAGTTCTTAAGACTTAAGTAAATCTGTTGTTATTTTGCAGTTGACACTAACAATCACTTTCAGTGAAGGCTAGCAGCTTGGAACCTGTGAATGATGCCTGTAGATGGTCCAAAAGGAACACCAGAACTGGTGTGACCAGTGGAAAAGTAAATTCTGATTTATCGATATTTGTTTGCACAGAATAGGGCTAATATTCCTCATTGAAGTGCCTGAAATTGGAAGGATACAGCTCTTTCAACCACCACTAGGCTGTGTGGGCTTTTTTTGCTTTAAATTTTGTTTTTCTAAGACTGCAGAAGGAGCATCTGCTGTCATGTTTCTCTTCAACTAAGATTTCCAAAGTATCACAGCCTCTTTCTGTCTCTTTAACTTCTGTATGTGTTATCAGTGCTAAATATTTTGTTAAAATAATTAAGAAATACATTGCTGGTAAGCTTTTATAAAAGAAAGATGTTGCTTTTTCTTCTGCTGGAAAATATTGACTCTGTGTTTGCAGCTGTTTAGTTTTTTCCACACAGAGTTTGTTATTGTGTTATATATTTGCTTTCTACCAGTGTATAGTAAGCCTGGCAGGGGTATCAGGCAGATAAATATTGAAGTTGTTGCTGAAAAACCATTGAATCATAGAATCATAGAACGGTTTGGGTTGGAGGGGACCTCAAAGATCATCTAGTTCCAACCCCCCTGCCATGGGCAGGGACACCTTCCACTAGACCAATTTGCTCCAAGCCCCATCCAACCTGGCCTTGAACACTTCCACGGAGGGGGCAGCCACAGCTTCTCTGGGCAATCTGTCCCAGTGCCTCACCACCCTCAGAGTAAATAACTTCTTCCTTATATCTAATCTAAATCTACCCTTCTTCAACCTGAAGCCATTACCCTTTGTCCTATCTATATGCCCTTATAATAAGTCCCTCACCAGCTTTCCAATAGGCCTCCTTCAGGTACTGGAGGGCTGCTATAAGGTCTCCCTGCAGCATTCTCTTCTCTAGGCTGAACAACCCTAACTCTCTCAGCCTTTCCTCACAGGAGAGATGTTCCAACCCTCTGACCGTTCTTGTGGCCCTCCTCTGGAGCTGCTCCAACAGATCCATGTCTTTCCTGTGCGGAGGGCTCCAGAGCTGAATGCAGGACTCCAGGTGAGGTCTCACCAGAGCGGAGCAGCAGGGCAGAATCCCCTCTCTCAACCTGCTGGTGATGCTGCTTTTGATGCAGCCCAGGATAAAAGATGGAGACATGTCTGTGCCATGAACTTTCATGTCTCTTGGTGTAAGGCGGTATGTTTGAATCTCTTGACAAAGGGAAGACTCTCTCCTTCAAAAGTTCTTGCTCATATATAGATATATCACGTATAACCACTCTGGTAAAGGAGAGTGGAGGCAATTTTAGGACACAGGAGTACCAGATTGTCTGGTAAGCTCTTGCTGTCTTAAAATTTGTTCACATTGGACCTAAATATGTTGGCAGGAATTGTATTGATCCACGAAAACAAAACGTCTACAACTGAGTCAGCATTAGGAAGAAAATATTGTTTATATTTTAACCCTACCTATGCATATGGGCCTGTAGCACCAGATGCAGTTACTTGCGTGAAGGCCTAAGGAATCCACCAAGTCTCTGTGCTGGCTTTCAGTACTGAATGCAACCCCAGGAAAGCAAAGTAACCATCAAATGAATCGTATTTTCCAATGAATGTGTTTTACATCAGGTAAGGCATGGGGCAAATTTATTTGCTGAAAGAATAATGTGGATTCTTCTAGGTTCCCGGTTACTTCTTACTTGCCTTCATTTCTTATAAACCAAAGCTAATAAATTTTAATGGGCTTTTTTTTGTGGACAGTAGGTTTGCTCACTGACCTAAACTAGGAACTTCCTTCCTACTGACAACAGTAGTCAAGGTAGCAAAAGATTTGTGATGGTCCTGTAGCATGCAGGTGTCCTCAGTCTGGGAGGTACTGCACGTTTGTTTGTCCCTCTGAACCATTCTCTTACAGTGGCATGTATAGTCCTATCATTTTTCATCCTGATGTCCTAGTCGTGCTGCCTTTGGGCAGGCATAAAAAGTTTAATTGGACATTTTTGGAAAGAAAATCCAAAGGAGGAAGAGTGCCAGATAGCCGTGGTGCTTCATACTCAATGTATGTTAGTAGTCAATTGTGCGAGTCGCACTGAAGCTTCCTGTGATGTGCAGGAACTGAAGGAATTAATCTTCACACAGAGGGTACCTCTATGCTGGCATCAGTCATGTCAGGTCAGGCCTGCCTGCCCGGCTGCAGACTTAAAAGAAGGGCCCTCCTGGTACCTGGCACAACCTGACACTCACAGTGCATCTAGCGTTGCTAAGATGCTGGCAGCAGCTTTGGGATGTGCTGTCAAATAAGAGGCAATTGGTGGGGAACGAGGGAGAAATTCAGGCTCTTGATTCATGCACATTTTTAAGGAGTGACGTATCCTGTCTGCAGAAATTGATCAAGGTTAGATAACAGAGAAATAGACATATAAAAGGAATATGCTGGGGTTTTATTTGCTTTTCCAGTTTCCCTTTGAGCCCTGGGTATGGACACCCATTTTTGCTAAAACCTCGGGACAAGCCTGGAGTTATTAAACTGTAATTCTTTGTATTGCAAGGCCCAAATGCCAGCTGTTTTGGGGATTGTCTGCACTAGCATGTAGGGAGTCCTCTCTGAGGTGAATCTCCCTGTAAGTTGTGCACTTTGGTTCCCGTCATGTGGAAATGTCAGAACAGACAATCTGGATTCATTTCAGCTGAAATTAAGCTAAAACATCAGTTTTTGATGTGCGCATAGCATGCCCTAGACACTAATGGGCCTTCAGACCCTGCAAGCAGTCTAAAGCTAGACTATAACAGACCTGGAGGTTTTCAGACCCAGCTGTTTTGCCTCACACACCTGTTCCTGTTGTGCTGCACTGCTTGCTAACCTATGTACAGGCTTTATGCTGAAAAATGTCCGGGTCTTCAAGCAGTTAGCCAGTAGGACCTGCTGGGTAGGTAGTTTCACTGAGAAATGTCTAAAGATCCCTTCCAACCCAAAGCATTCTGTGATTCTAGGAAAATAATCATTGTCAGTGTGTCCAGTGCAGGCAGTCAAAAATATTGTTTCAAAGGTATTTTTTTACGCTTAGCAGTTTTCCCAAAGTTGAGAGATTTTATTCTTCATGTCCATTTTATCTCCTGAGTTTGGAAAGGGTAGAAATAATAACAACTTTTTGGCTTCAGTCCTCACTGGCTACCTCTCTCCTCGCCTATCAGAAGTTGGTGGACTGCAAGATGGGGACCAGAGGGATAAAGCCCCTCCCACTGTAAAGGATGACCAGGTTTGTGACCACCTGAGAAACCTGAACATGCATAAGTCTATGGGACCTGATGAGGTGCATCCCACAATTCTGAGGGCATTGGCTGATGTAGTTGCCAAGCCACTCTCCACGATATTTGAAAAGTCATGGAAGTCAGGCAAAGTCCCTGGTGACTGGAGGAAGGGAAACGTGGTGCCCATTTTTGAAAAGAGTAGGAAGGAGGACCATGGGAACTACTGACCTGTCAACCTCACCTCTGTGTCTGGGAAGATCATGGAACTGATCCTCCTAGAGGCTAAGGCACATGGAGGACAGGGAGATGACAGCCAGCATGGCTTCACCAAGGGCAAGTCCTGCCTCACCAACCTAGTGGCTGTCTATGATGGCATGACTAGATCAGCGGGTAAGGGAAGTCATCTGTCTGGACTTCTGTAAAGCCTTTGAAACAGTCCCTCACAACATCCTTCTCTCTAAATTGGAGAGATCCGGATTTGATGGGTGGACTGTTCGGTGGCTAAGAAATTGGAAGGTCACATCCAGAGGGTAGTGGTCAATGGCTCGATGTCCAGATGGATGCTGGTGACAAATGGTATGCCTCAGGGGTCTGTACTGGGAGCAGTGCTGTTTAACATTTTCATCAATGACTTACCGAGATCGAGTGCACCCTTAGCGAGTTTGCAGATGACACCAAGCTGAATGGTGCAGCCAACACCCCAGAAGGATGGGATGCCATCCAGAGGGACCTGGACAAGCTCAAGAAGTGGACCTGTGTGAACCTCATGAGGTTTAACAAAGCCAAGTGCAAGGTCCTGCACCTGGGTTGGGGCAACCCACACTATCAATACAGGCTGGGGGATGAAGAGATTTAGAGCAGCCCTCAGAGGGGGACTTGGGGTTACTGATGGTTGAAAAGCTGGACATGAGCCGACAATGTGCGCTTGCATCCCAGAAGGCTAAACATATGCTGGGCTGCATCAAGAGAAGCGTGGCCAACAGGTCAAGGGAGGGGATTTTGCCCCTCTGCTCCGCTGTAGTGAGACCTCACCGGGAGTCCTGCATCCAGCTCTGGAGCCCTCCACACAGGAAAGACATGGACATGTTGGAGCGGGTCCAGAGGAGGGCCACAGAAATGATCCGAGGGCTGGAGCACCTCTACTGTGAGGAAAGGCTGAGAGAGCTGGGGTTGTTCAGCCTGGAGAAGAGCAGACTCCGGGGAGATCTTATAGCAGCCTTTCAGTACCTGAAGGAGACCTATCAGAAAGAAGGGGAAAATCTTTTTAGTAACGTCTATTGTGATGGGACAGGAAATAATGGATTTAAAGTAAGGGAGGGTGGATTTAGACTAGATATAAAGAATAATTCTTTTTTTACAATGAGGGTAGTGAAACACTGGAACGGGTTGCCCAGAAAGGTAGTGGAGGCCCCATGCCTGGAAACATTCAAGATCTGGTTGGATGGGGCTCTGAGCAACTTGATGTGGTTGAAGATGTCCCTGCTCACTGCAGGGGGCTTGGACTACATGACCTCTAAAGGTCCCTTCCAACCCAAAGCATTCTGATTCTATGATTCTATGATTCTATGATAATGAATATCCTATGTCTGCCTCCCTTCATTCCACAAGGTATATGTTGCTTTTTTTAAAGTTTTCAGTTAATGACAAACAGCAACTCTGAAATACCAGGAACACTGGGAAGCAGAACGCTTACAGTGAGGTTTCATTTATAATTTTACAGCCGCTGCTGAACTGCTTCAGTGCTGCATGATTGGATGTGACAAGTGCTGGGTGGCTGACAGTCTTCCCAGAAAACACATCCCACTTCTGCCAGCAGCTCTTGGGTGTGTGGTAGGAATTGCTCGGTGAAGCTACCTACCTTCTGATAGGTAAGAATTGGATTAGATTACATTATGTTAACTTAGGTGATCGTAGTGGTCTGTATGTTTGCCAGTTTGCTGGCTCATATGCTGCCAGAATCTCATAAGAGCAGCCGGATATTTCAGAGGTGTAGGGTTTGCACCTGGATTTAACACCTTTCTCAGCCATGAATCTGTCATCAAACTGCATCTGTCTGTTTGAATGGTTTCCAGTTTTTAGGTTGAGCAGTCCCTTAAATTCCATTCTGCTGTGTCTTATCAAACGGTTTTTTCATTTCAGTATGAGGCAGCTTGTATAAAGCCATCAGTTGCCATGAATAAAATCATTCATTTTCCTGTTCTCTGGTACAAGTATACAAAATCCTTTGAAGTGCCCCTAGCCCCAACAATTGCAGTCTCTCTGCTGTTTTAATCTGGTCTGTCCTTGCCACTCAGCACAGTTCCCTCCTTTTAATAATTTTTAATCGAGTTTTTTAGACCTATAAAATGCATGTTTAGGAAGTTCCTGTTGTTGGATCATGTCTGTATAATGCCATATTATATACATATTTATGTGTGTACATACATATGAACAGATACATGCATGTATGTTTCTCACGTATGTATTTATATGTGTATGTGTTTATGTGTATATGCACTTAGTTCAAGCATAGTTTACACAGCTTTATACAAGCTTATGCGTAGTATATACAAGCTAACATAGCAGTTTCACATAGTAACAAGGCAATGATATCAGTGACATCTTTCCTTTTGGCCACTGTTTCACTTGTGCTGTCAAGCAATTATAGTTATGGTGAACACCATATTTTATATCTCTGTTTATGACAAGGTCTGCACAGACTTTTTCTTAAAGCCGTGTGTTATTCTTGCTCCGAGGCAGATGTGACATTTTTAAAGGAATTCCTTTCTGGAATTTTTTTTATCAGTAGCAGTTTTCTGGGTTTTGCGCATGGACTCTCCATGTCCTCCAGCAGTACAAAACTTGCTGTGGATACATCATATTTTGAATTCATGGACTACTTAAGTGATAGTTAGCCTTCTCTGTGTATTCATGGATCTTCTTCAACACTGGTTTCATAATGTAGGTAACTTTTCTTTTAGCATAGAAATCCTAAGGGCTCCACAAGTGTGTGCATGTGTGTGTGTGTGTGTGGCTTCATAACCACTGTGATCTGGACCTTTCATCTTCACTCGAGTCTACTGTGAATAAAGGACAAATCAGAACATTAAACTTTCTACCTTCCTACTGCGAAATGAGAAAGTGCAATCTGAGTATCATCAAGAATTAGACCCAGTTTGTCCTTTTTCCTGGCCTTGTTTGGAGGATCTGTGTAATTTTCAGATATTGATCAGACTTCACATATCTCTGTGGGTTAGGCAACTACAGCATTAGTATCTCATTTTAGCTTAGAATGGAAAGCATGAAAACGCATGCTTAAAAGTTTATTGACTTTTTTTTTTTTTTTTTTGGTGTACTGGACCAGGAATAGAATTAAAAGTTTTGATTCAGTTTGTATCAGACATTATATTCTTCTGTACAATTCCAGTGTTTTTTTCTTGAAGGCGAGGGCAGTTTGGTTTGGTTTTTGTTTGTTTGCATTTGCAAATATGACTGAAAAAAAAAAGGGAAGTGTCTGGAATATTATGCAAAGTTATATGTTTATGCAGGAAAATGTTTATCTTTGTTACAAACTGGCAGTAATTTATCTTTGAGCAGTCCAGTCTTGCCTGTCTCTCTACTTAATGGAGCTCTGTAGACGTGAAAATCAGCTGCACTTCTGTCATTCTTTCATCTCTGTTTGGATGCCCGCTGAAGCATATTTCAAACTGCAACCCTGTGCCCAACCTGTCAGCCCAAACCGGCTTGTGTTACCTGTATAGAGACTGTTAGAGACTGTGGAAGTTATTACATGGTGGACGAACAAGTGCAGGCAAAGTTGCTTTATTATTTCTTAGTTACACAGTTAAGCATCTTCAACACATTTGTTTACAGAACCTTAGTCACTCATGATGTTCGTGCATTTCCATAGCATGTCAAAGAGTCTATAGATCTTATTCATTACACTGAGGATGTTTTAACGCAGTAGAGCCAGCTGGAAAGAGAAGAAATATATGAGAATCATAGAATCATTAAGATTGGAAAAGAACTCTAAGATCATTAAGTCCAACCATCAACCCAACACCACCATGCCTGCTAAACCATGTCCCAAAGTGCAATATCTACATGTTTTTTGAACACTTCCAGGGATGGTGACTCCAGCACTTCCCTGCACAACCTGTTCCAATGCCTGACCACACTTTCTGTAAAGACATTTTTGTTAATACCCAATCTAAACCTCCCCTGATGCAACTTCAGATTTGTGGGGCAGATATTAAAAGAAAGATTTACATTCATACTGACAGTGTTTTTCTAATGGTTTCATATTAAATATGTATTTTCTAATATCTTACTTTTTAAATAATAATAATTAGAATGCCAATACTATAATTTGTTAGAGCACTTAATTGGGATTCAGTTCACAGCATGTGCAGTAGACATTAATCAGTTCATGATCAGTTATAAAGCACAGCATAAAAGAATCCGTTACGAAACACCCCTTAAAAGGAAAAATGTCTTCCAGCTTCACACTAGAAAACACAGTGTGTCAATTCCAGCAGAACAGACATATTCTGTCTTTTAAGACCTGGAGATTTCACTTGGCAGGTAATGTAAAGCCAGAATGCAAAACCAAACACTCTATGTTTGTCTCTGTAATTCCTGGCCTGGGGTCAATAGGCAAGTGTTTGAGATATGGCAAGCACAATGACAAACTATATTGACAGATTACAACAGGTCACACTGAGAAACAGTATCATTAATACTTTTGTAGTTTTATTTCTGCAATACTAAACACATTGTTTTGGCTTGGTGTCAGGGTTTGGTGCACAGTGCTGCAATTTGGGGTTTTGCCTGGAATAATGATCTATGTTACTGCTGTTCCTGAAAGAAAGTTGCTAACCTGCTCGTGAGAGATGATCCTGTTGGGGGCTCATGACCTCCCAAACTCTTCCTAAATGGCAGGTAGCCTGCTCACTCACCTGTCTCATTGAAGAAACAAGTCTCCCAATACTGCCAGCTTTATATTCTAATAACAGACAAGCTACCATCTAGAAAGAATTTTAGTTTGTGAAGCAAAAGTTTAAGTTCCTGAATTGTAAAGATCCAGAAGAGAAACATAAGGTGAGCAAATGAACGTAACTCTTCTTTCATATCCTCAAAATGTATTTTGACTGGAATAGTCAAAGACAGCAATGCATCAAGTAGCAACTCGCATTCTGATTGCTGTTCTTCAGAAGGAAACCTAAATTAGTCTGGTGCTGGATTAGGGCCGGCAGCTTTTACTGCCCTACACCTCCCATTCTGACTTGAGCAGCTGCCTGTGACACTGCAGTGTTTTAATTACATTCGGTTTGTCTTTTTTAAAGAAACATCTAGCTTCCTGATCCTCTCATTCATTTGCATTGCTGTCCTTCAGGCTTTATACCGCCTTGCTAGAGACAATTATTTGGCCCAAGACTGATGCAGGGTAAATCAGCAGTCATGAATAGTATGTATTCTAAACTACTACTGTACTTTGTGGATCGTAGCATGGCAGGATGATTCAGGATGACAGGGACCTCAGGAGGTCTCTAGTCCAACCCTCTGCCCAGAGCAGGCTCAGCTGTGGGGTTAGACTATGTTGCTCAGGGCTTTACTCCATGGCAGCTGGAAACCCTCTGCCCGCCTAGAACAGGGCTGCCCTTTGCTCCTGCCCCAACTGCATGAGGGCCCCACTGGCCATTTCTTCCCACTGGCTGGGCAGCAGCTCTACCCTCATGCATGTGGACTTGTCCCCCGCCCCACAGGCCCCAGGACAGACCCTGAGGGGCACCATGGGGCACCAGCCTCCAGGCAGATACCACCCAGTGGCCACCACCTCTAAGCCCAACTGCCCAACTAGGTATTTACCCAGTGGCTGGGGCACCCATTCAGAACCTAACATCCAGCTTGGATACACAGGCATTGTGGAACAAGTATTAGCCTTGCTAAATTCAAGGTAAATGACATCCCCTGTTCTTCACTTGTCCACAAAACTGGTCATGTTATCACAGGATGTAACCAATTGATTTGAGCATGATTCACACTTGGCCAAACCACACCGACAGTTCCCCACTGCCGCCTTCTCCCTAGTGTTCAGAAGTGTGCTCCAAGAGGACGCCCTCCATGATTTTCCCAGGGACCAAAGTAAGGCATGTAGTTACAAGGATGATCCTTTTCCCTTTTATTGAAGGTAGATGAATCATTTGCTTCCTCCCTGTTTTCAGACATCTCCACCAATCCCTAAGACCTTACTTGGAGAGCGGCCTTGCAAGCACATCAGCCAGCTTTCTCAGCACAGCTGGGTGCAGCCCATGAGCTTGTTGAGAGCTCACAAGTAACCGCTGTCTCATCATCCTCTGCTCATTCGCCTTGTTCCCGTATCCCATCCTTAAGCACAGAGAAACACCTTGCTAATGAACACTTAAATAAAAGGCATTCCCTGTTTAGCCAGGCTCATCTGCCTCCATAGAGGAGCCCCGTGGGTCTCAGCTGCACCATCACACTGAGGACCACCTCCTCCTCCTCCTGCCTGTCTGCCAGTACTGAAAGATTTCTACCTGTCGACTACTTACCCCAGTTGTGTGAGCTGTCCCACCACATCTTGGTCACTGTTGTTTTGTTTTCTCATCCATGTGCAGCTGTGTGCCTGCCCTGGGGTGGGAGCCCTGCCACCCTGCAGTACAGTTCCTGAGGTCTTTTTTGCTCCCATTGCTCCACTCCCTTTCGTTTCCACCCCATCCATCACGTCTTTACTAGGCTCTGGGTTGTCATTTGTCTTCCCCATTGTTTCTGTTTAAAAGCTTTTCTCAGTGAGATTTGATCTTTCCACGGAAATTATGTGTTCCATGTTATTAACACCAAGGAGAGATTTTAGTTTCATATGGTTTCCTCCATCCTACCGGGAGGCTGCTGGAAATGTTGTTTCCCACCTGCAGTCTTGCTTGTGGCTTCTGGAGTCATGATGCCACCCTATGTACAGTAGCATTAGCTAGATTTTAGAGGACGCGTAAACTCAGTATAGGATGAAGGACTGTGAGTAATTGTTTATAGCTGATAAAGCCTGACAATTATTTCCTGATAACCTTCTGATTCTGTCATATTTTTGTGATGATAATCTCAAAGCTTTCAACATATCACTGGTGTGTGAATTTCCAATAGCTTCTGTAGATGTTTGTTTTTATAATCTCCTGCCTGGGAGGTTTTTTTTATAGTTTAAACTTTTTTTGTTTTTTCAATCCCACTGCTGAAATAGGATATTTATATGAGTGAGTTCTTACTAACAAGAGATATGAACAAGTTTAAGCTCATATGCATTGTCTTAAGGGTTTTGTAATTTAAATGTGGTCATTGCCATGATACTCTTTTTTTCCCTATATGTATAGCCGTGCATAGAGCTACCTTATGTAGAAAACATCATGAACAGAGTTAATTCTCAATTTACAGCCAAGCTGGGAACAAAAGTGTTATTACTAAATCATTAATCCTGAAGATTTTGACAAGTATGAATTTTAGGGTTTTAATTTTGAAATTACATTTATAAAATGCCAGTGCCAAGTATTGCCACTAAAAATTTCCGATTTCTTGGGATGTCAGCCTATTATTTGACTAAATTCCCTGCCTGACTCAAAGAATGTCAATAGAAAGCATTCTAATGACCTAGCTGTCCCTACAAAATTGTCAGGTTTTGCATGATTTTGTTTCAGATGAGGCATTTCAGAATTTATTGAACATTTCAGACTTCAGTCAGGTGGCTATTCTTGCTGGATTGTTAGATAACAGCTATATCAAAATGACTATATCAAAACCGGTGACACCTCCATGGTTTTTGGCACTAACCGAGTGTTAAATATCTTCTGTTTTGAATGAAAGTTCGAGTTTTTTTTACAGACAGTCCCAAACTTTTAATTTTCTGTCTGACTTTGATGTTACAGTTGCAGTAAAGGATTGTGAGGAAATATATCTAGCTTCCATTTTGTATTTTACCTGTAATTTCTTCAGTAAAGTCAGGAAAGTCCCTTAGTGTTTGATCACTGACAGTGCAGATTATACTCAAAATGCTGGAATCAAGTTCCAGCTGAAGAAGTCACATCAAGTGATAGTTTCTTATCAAAGAATGTGCTTTTGTGAGTTCGTGTGTTTGAGCTTAGACTCCACACCATCTCACTGACGCGCAGGAACTTTCAGTCACGTTCCCGCAAACTCACAGTTACAAGTCACATATGAGACCTGTTTATAAGCCGTTAGTTACCTGAAAGAGTTGAACAATCGTAATATGATATAAGAGGACAGTGTGTTCCTGCTCATAAGAAGAAGATAAAGGCTCAATGAAGGAAGAGCAAGATGAAGATGTGTGAAGTTTGTGCAAGGCTGTGGATTCGTTCGTTCTTGCAAGCTGAATAAGATCTACAAAGTAGTTCAAATATAGTTCTGTTACGAACTGAAAAATATAGCTAGAATTATTTCCAGTTCTTATCGTGTGCTGTTTGTTGTCAATTGCTTCATGAATGCAGTAGCTTATTTCAGGCAATAAATTGTTCCCACACTCTTTGCTATAAGTATTCCTCCAGGTATCCGGCACTCGAACATATTTTTTATGGCCCCATAGGTGATATGATATATTTCTGTTACTTGGCTGGATGAATACAGCTGCTTCTTGAATCATGCTCCCCATGCGAATTATGAATTGAGAACTTCTCTTCTGCTGTGTCTGCTGAAAAGGGCAGTCATTCCCGTTAATAACCATTCCTGTGTGCCAACAGAAATCTGAAGAAAGTGAGTACAAATAGTATGAAAAAAATCATAATTGTTTAAAAAAAAGGACTGAATAATAATATTAATAATTTAATAATTGAATATTTTTAGACTTTGCTCCTTATGTCTCCCTGTGGAATGAGAGATTTATTTATTTGCTTATTTAATCTCAGACGAATGGTGACGATTCATTCGTATAATGTCTGCTAGTTTTGTAACAGCTAATGCTAATAGTTGTCAAGTTCATCCTTTCTACAAGCTGTTGTAAATTGTGGCACAGTCATCTGCTTCTATGCCTTCCCTTTTATCCTTTTGCCCTCAGTATAAACACTGCCTGCTCTGGGTGCTTACCTTCTGCATGTTCATACTGCCAGTTTTTTTCTGGCTCTGCTTCTCATCAGACTCCATAAACTGAAACAATTTGGTAATCTGCTAGAAAACTAACCCAGGAGGACTTCTCAGCTGAATTCATTCACCAAAGTTTTTAACAGGGCTCTGCAGCTGAAGAAAAGTTGGTGGCAGAGGTGCACAGATGGGAGCACTGGGGAGCAAGAGAGGAAGAAAAGGGAAGAAGTTGGAACCTGAGCCTTCCCCGTGCGAGCAGCCACGAGCTGTAACCAGCTGCTGATCAGCTCTGCAGGTTGACTGGTTCATGCCTGTGGAGAACCTGCTGCACCAAGGCCATGCCTCTTCCAGTGGAGAGGTCGCTACAAAAGGAGTTTGCATGGCAACAGGCAAATCACTATGTAAATTTATGTTGTGCCAGGACCCAGTACCTGTGTTTTGACGCAGTAATATGTCAGCCAGACTTGAATGGCACGATGTCCTCTTAACAGGTGTGTGCATTCTGCATGTCAAATGTCAGACAAAGTTTCCAGTGCTCTCCTGGCATTTACTCATTTCAGCCCAGGGTGAGCTGAGATTATATATCCTCCTGCAAAATAATCATTCTGTGAGGACTGAAACAAATTAATTAGGTTATGTTGAGATTTATGTCTCCATCAGCCCAGTCTTGGTGTATTAGCTGGAGACAGTGGTCACAAAAGGCACATTTTTCAGATGCTGTAATAAATGTTTAGGGCTGACAGCATGTTGCCTTTACATTCACTGTAGATAATTCTTTCTGAGGGGAGAATGGAAATCTGAGTGTGTCTCATTTCTTCTGTTTTGTTGGTGGTTCTTCTGTGCATTGTTCCTCCTTTCTCTCTATGACCTTTTTGTTTACGGTGTTTTGAAAAGTGAGAAGACACCATAGATCTGCTTTGTGTTCCACAGGGAATATAAAGGAGCACTATATTTTCTTTTTATTTTAAACACCTTTTCTTCTCATTATTTATGGTCCGTGGTAAATACATAAAGCACTTCACAAAACACATGAGGCAAAATCTCTGCAACTGAAAGAGCACTATTCTGTCTCCAATGAGTTACAGAAAAGAAAGAAAGGCATTGTTAGGAGTCTAATTCTACAGCACGAAGGTTAGTGAGAATTTTGTAATTAATTCAAATGAGCCTAAAATTACCTCCTAAAGACTTCTTAGGGTAAAACTCAGAGGAGAATTAGTAAAGTAAGTTTTGCTTCTGGTGGTTATCTTAGGAACTGTGTAACAGGATTGCATGGGAGCTAAAATAAATTATGGATGTTAGAATTTTGGCAGACTAGCCTGGACATTATAAATCATATTTTAGGTCCCAGCTTTATCAAAAGTAATCTCTATAACTTCAGGTGAATTGAAGTCTGCAGCCAGACCTTTACAGTTAACTTGATACCCTGTTTCTGCTAGGCATCAGTTCTCAGTACTTTTGTGAACCAATCCTAAGATCTGATTTTATTCCGTTCCATTTTGCTGTCTTTAATCTGCTATAACACATTGTGAAATCAGAATGTGTAGCTAGGTAGAGTTTCTGAGAATTCAAACAGAGATTTAGGAAGATTTAGAATAGTACTACAAATGTGAGGTGTATGGGTATATATCTATGGAATCAAAAAATTAGATGTTTTTGCACTGATTTTGCACCAGTGTATCTGCATTGAAGAGAATTGGATTAATCTAAGATACAGCAAGGGAGGTGACTGACGAGAGCTTGAAGGGCTTCAAGCCCTGACTGGATAAAGCCCTGAGCAATGTGGTCTGACCCCACAGCTGAGCCTGCTCTGGACAGGGGGTTGGACTAAAGACCTCCCATGAGCCCTTTCAAGGGGAGGCGGGGGGAGGGGGGTGAGGAGAAAAAGCAAAAACCCCTACCAAATAAGTAAACCCTGAAACATAGGTCAAAACACAGGACAGAAAGAACTGAGTCTCCAAGCATGACTAAACAAATAGCAATTTCACGATCAACCAGTCAGCCTCTCCTCTGTGTCTGATAATGGAGCAGATCCTCCTGGAAGCTATGCTGAAGCATATGGAACACAGGGAGGTGATTAGACACAGCCAACATGGCTTCATCGAGGTCAAATCATACCTGACCAACCTAGTGGACTTCTGTGATGGTGTCACTGCATCAGTGGACAAAGGAAGAGCTAGGGATGTCATCTACCCAGATTTCTGTCAGGCCTTTGATACAGTCCCACACAAATTGGAGAGATACGAGTTTGGTGGATGGACTGTTAGATAGATGAGGAGTTGGCTGGATGGCCATGTCCAAATAGTTACAGTTGGTGGCTCAATGTCCAAGTGGAAACCAGTAATGTGTGATTTCTCTCAATGGTCCAAAGTGGGACCAGTGCCATTAACATCTTTATCAATGACAAAGTGGGATTGAGTGCACCCTCAGCAAGTTTGCAGATGAAACCAAGCAGAACTGATACACTTGCGCGACTGAGAAAGGGTGGATTTAGATTGGACATAAGGAAGAAACTTTTTATGATGAGGGTGGTGAAACACTGAAACAGGTTGCGAGAGAAGTTAAAGATGCCCCAACCCTGGAAACATTCAAGGTCAGGTTGGAGGGGGCCTTGGGCATCAACATATAATGAAAGATGTCACTGCCCGTGGCCGGGGAGTTGATCTAGATGATCTTTGGAGGTCCCTTCCAGCCCAAACCATTCTATGATTATATGATACTTTTCTGTAGGTCAGAAGTTGGTAGTGCAGCTAATAAATTTCTCCTCTTGCAGTAATCTTTAGTTACACTCTAAGAGTATTAAATCTGGCTGGACATTGAGACCTGGACATTAGGACATGGACCTGGACATTAAATCTGACTGGACATGAGGTGCAGCTGGCCTGGCAGTGTGAACGGTCTCTGTTGGCTGCTCCTTTCGTTCACTCACAAGCTTCTCCCTCACTCCTCCTCTTACCCATGCTTTGCGTTTCTCCAGTACCACAGTCACCAGGGCTCTTGTCACTTTTTATTCTTCTGCACTTCTCACTGTGCTCTTCAGTCTCTTCCAGAGCCACCATAGGCTTTTGTTACAGGTCTGCTGATAGATTTTTTTCTTATCATACTTCTTGATATAGTATATATGCTGAAAATAAAACATGGTTTCTGAACTAACGTCACACTGTTAAATAAGTTTTCTGATTTTACACTTGGCAGAAAACCTTAACACGTGTTCACCTTCTTGCATTCCAGAGTTTCTACCCTAATGCTGGAGGATGTTGGCTTATTGTTAATGCTCATCCCTGGCATACTTGCAGAGTTAGCTGACTGACTTCTGTGTATGCGGTTTCATGATTTTCCCACATACTGCTTGCTCTAAATCTTTTTTTTAAAAGAGATTCCTCTCTAACAGAATAGCATGAATCAAACATGCATCAGGACTGCCTGTTGGTCTTAATTTTCCTTCCTTTTCTCCGTAGTATGTTAACAGAGTTCCCATACTTGTTTGAGCTTCTGTGTCCTTGACTCATGTAGAAAAAACGGGAAGTAAATTGGGGTGGGTGTGGGGTGGCGGTGCATACTTTCTCTTTTGGCCTCAGTAACTTCTCAAAGTTTGTTTCAGCTTCTGGATTTTATTCTTAAATCTTCAGAAGCAAAACAGCCCCTGGAAGGTTCAAATGGCACTGATTTCTGGACAGGAACTGTGAATAAAAACTTGGTCACTTTGAATCTTACTGTTCTTTGTACACAAAGAAATATCTTACTTGCTACATGGATTTTTGAAGACCCAAAGACAAGCAAATTTCTCTCTATAGGTTAACTTCAGCGTGTTTTGAAAATATTTATTTGCAATAAATACTGCAGCTCCTGTACAAAATCTGTTACGTACATAGCAATCATTTTACGTAGACCGATATCGTAACAAAATCTGTTACGTACATAGCAATCATTTTACGTAGACCGATATCTTTTTCAGAGAACAATATTACACAAAATTTTCTAATATGATGCCAAAGCAACTTGTTTTAAAAATTGTACAAAGAGATGAAATCTCTGAGTTATTTTTACAAGCACACAGAATTTGAAATGTTTTATAAAACTTTTTTTTGCTTCACATTAAAATGTTTTCAGCAGGGTTTCTTTATTTTGGCATATTGTGGGCTTTCAAGCATGATTGGAATTCTGCACAGTATTGTAGCTCTGATTTGCATGTCCTGTTAGAGACACTATTCAGCTGTAAATTAATTATGGAAAATAATGGAACTCTATAATTTAGATTTGGCAAAAGTCAGTAAGTCTCTGTTCTGTTATATTTTAAACTTCTTCTATATTAAATGAATATGCTTAAAAAAGGGTTTTGTCTTTGTCTGTACCGAAAAATCTGAATCGTTCATATATTGCTAATTAAGCTGCAGAAATACCTAGTTATGTTCTGACTCTGAAAAATATAACCTTGACTGAAAAGTTAGTCATTCCTTACCTAAGTGTTCTGCTTCATATCACAGTTGATACGAATCAGCAATAGAATAACAACAGCACTGCTTGTAATGCTTTATTAGCAATGGAAAGATGCCCTTAACTGCGAAGTTGGGTCAATCAAGGAGTCTCAGTTCGTTTCTTGTTCTTCTAGGCAAAGTGGGGAAGCCAATCTTAGTTTGTAGCCTTACGACCAAGTGAAAATATACCACGAAGAGGATACCTGTGGTTTGCTTAAATCATTGCGAAATGATAAAACCAGTTTATTTGTCACAGGGAAAAAAATGTATCATGATGTTTTTGGAAATTAATTATTATTTTGTTTTAAACATAGAGGTTTGAGGTACAATGACAGTCATATTAGCTTTTCAGACATAGTGACAGAAAAAACAACAGCAGCGTAAAAACACTTATTTTTATTTATACAAATGTTAAGCAGATGGCTTAGCTTCTTGTCTGTGATGGGTAAGTGCTTTCCGGTTTTACTGTTGTGCAGCGATAGAGTATGGCTTACACAGCACATAGACATACCATCCTGCATTTTTATCCTCCACATGAAGAAGAGAAGCTTGTACAGGAATGATAGATAAAATACTGTTTTTAGTAAAATACTTAGTTATACGTTGGTCTCAGAAATGTAACTGCATTATTAAAAGTCCCATGTACTCAGTTTTTTTTAAGGAGGCTAAACAAACAAAAACAATGATTTTATAGCAAAGTAGTAAACCGGCTTATTTATTTGTAGAAATGAGTACCAGTTAACAGTTCTTTACACAGATTTTTTCTTGTGAGTCATGATGATCACAGACATTACATGTGGTCAGTCTTCTGTATGAGCTTTGAATGGGTTCAAAATCTGTCCCTAAGGGTTCAGATATGAAAGATGTGCAGAATACTGTTCCTCCAAAAGTGTTCTAAGTATCCAGGAAACCCTACTGACTTTTTGCAAGCAAAAGAGGCAGGAAATACAGTAGCTTTGCAAAATTTCATATTATGAAATAGTAGTAATAGGTAATCTCTTCCTGGGTTACAGATGCATGTTTTGTTATAGCAATGCAACTAATATGCTTAATATTTTTTCAAGGGAATCACTACTTTTCTGTATCCTGACAGAAGCCATCAGACTCTTCCTCAGACAATACTTCTTTTTGCCTTTTTCAGTCAGTTCTTATATGGCCATTATACCCAGGCTCTCTTAAAATGAAAAGCTTGTTTGCACACTGATTCTTTCCTCCAGTGCTGTGTTTTTTGGTTTTTTTTTTTTTTTTCTGAGGCATGAACCATCCTAATACCACCTATTTTATCTGTTTTTGTAGGAAAGAAATAAAATGACTAAATTGAAAGTGAACATTAACTTCCAACACCATCTGCTATATCTTACATTAAAATGCCTTATTCTGAGCCTGATGGTGCAAACTCTTATTTTAGACTGCTGACTTTTTTCCAGAAAAAAAGAAAATGTACTGAGGTCTCAAGTCAGTGGATGCAAATATTTACATGGATTGAAAATAGCCTTAGCAAAGCTAAATGGCATGAAGAAAGTGATATATACAGATCAAGGAAATCATATCACTTCAGGAGGAATAGTTCTTAATTTTAGGTTACACAGTGGTCTGTAACTACTCCCTTAGGCTATTATAAAGTAATAAATTCAGACTATGCCTGTTGGCAGTGATGGATTTCCATGTAATTTCTTAATGACACCAAGTGATTAATACATATTTTATGTTCCTAATTAAACTTTATTCAGGGAATCAGAATAGTTTCTTTCTACAACTCTATTCACTTACAGTTTGCTATTGCCTTTAAAATGAGCCAGGATGTATTTGCGGGCATATCTTGAAGTTTTTAAACTTGTGACTCAATGTAGAAGACTGTATGCAAAAGAGATTGATGCTTTCAGCTGAACATAGTCCTTTGTTAGTAGACATCGATAAAAAATAATTTTGGTATATAGATCCTTTCCTTCAAAAATTCTATCTTAAATAGTTGCTGCTGTTCTTCAGCAATTGCAGTAATGCCACACCTATAGCTGGGGGAAGGCAGGTATTGGGTGTGTGTGTCCTGTCTCTTTTAGCACATCTAAAACTTTTTCTGAAAGTTTCCACAGTAAATCCTTTCTCATCGAGATACTGGAAGGAGTTTGACGTTGTAGAGCAGAGATAGGCAGAAGACACATATTTCAGAGGTTACTTATCCTGGTTTTCAAGTCTTAAGTTCACAGTTACTGGCTTTGATTCTCTCAGGACCTTATTAACTTATAGTTCTCCATAAATGTGGATCTTTATGCCTTTTCTTTCTCCTTCTCCTTTCTGAAGTAAAGCTGTTAGTTTTCTTATATGTCTAAAATGATAATAATTAAAACAAGAAACAAACCGGAGTCAAACTTCACAAAAGTCTTCTGGAAAATATTGTGTCATTTGTGCATAAAAAGGGAGAAAAGATCAAATGTTTTCTTTGCACACTTAGTGACAAGTCATATTTATTTCACTGAGGATTTTCTCCACTTTTCACTAAATCAAATTTTTCAGGAGATAGAAATGCTTTGTTGAGTACAAGATACCTAGAAAAAGATAAATGAATAAAGTATTTGTCCTGGGTTCGGCCATGACAGGGTTAATTTTCACCAGAATCCAGGAAGGGGCACAGCCGGGTGGGCTGACCCAACCCCAACCTGGCCAAACAGAGCCGGGTATTCCATACCATGTGCCGTCATGCGGGGTTCCGGTGGGGGGGGCGGCGCGGTGGGAACTCACTCGCGGCTCTGGAGCGCGCGGCGCCAGTCCTGTCCGGGAGAGCGGTTCTGTGGGGTCGTGCGGTTTGTTCTGTGTATTCCCCTTATCTGTATCGTTGTTGTTGCTGTTCCCTTTGTTTGCTGTTCTGTTAAACTGCCCTTATCCCAACCCACTGGTTTCTGCCTGTTTCTTTCCATTCTCCACACCGCGGCGGGGGGAGGGGCAGCCGCGTGGCACTTTTGTTGTGGCGGCAGCCGAAACCAAAACAGTATGCCAACTTATACCTTCTTGGTTGCTAATATATCTGAGAATATTTTTATAGATTCCATTTTTCCAATAAAATATATGCATATGCTTTTTTAACTGTGAAGTGCTATAGAGTAGGGGCCCAGGATGCTCACATTCTTCGTGTATAGAAATTGTTGCTTTGAAATCACAACATGATGAGCACATGAGCAAGACTAAGATGGCTAGAAATTTGCATTTATGAAGTGTTTCAAAAGAGGGGCATCCATTTGGACTATTACCCTTTGTTTGGATTTGAATATTTCAGTAGTGATTACCAAATCTTTTTCTAGTAAACATCATCAAACCTAAATACTCTTTTCAAAATCCAACCTTTGAAGTTATATACTTATATGCATTCCTGTGGGGAACCTTTGAAAATGTTAATCCTTACTCAAACCTAAATATTCTTTTAAAAATCCAGCCTTTGAAGTTATATACTTATATGCATTCCTGTGGGAAACCTTTGGAAATGTTAATCCTTACTCAAATGCCATGGTTGTGAATTTTCAAATTGGGAACATTTTTGGTCAGATCAGAATCATTCTTTAATGAAAAAAATGAAATAATGTCAATCCATTATTATCCTAAACTTTCCATTCTAAAATTTTAATTAAGTCATTACTCACCCACTTTAATTGAAATCAGAATGCTTTCAATCATTGCATTTAAATGAAAGTTTCTTTTGACTTACCTAAGTGTTTGTGTTTCCCACCATGAGTGCAATGCCTTATAATAGATGCAAATTCTGATTCAATTCAAATATTATGGTGGGTATCAACTCTACAGTATCACAAGATCTGTAACACAAAAATCTTTTCCTGTACCCATCAGTGTCATTAAAAGTCTACAATCAGATTGATTGTGGGCTCAATTCAAACCTTGAAGACATTTGTCTTTCCAAGGTCAGGGAGAGGAAATGTGTTTTTGGTGTAGTGATTCTGTCTCCTCCAGGCCTGAAAATTACAGTCTTTTCCAGATCTGTTCTGTGAATGTATTTTATTCGTAAGTTCAAAGGCACTTTGAGCAATAAGAACAAAGACTACAGTTACTGAGAATTTGCTGAAAATAAGGGATGTAAAAGTTCTCAAGTAGATAATCCATAATAGAAATTATGTTGATATTAAAGAAGACTGGAGGAAGAGGTCTCAGATTAGCATAGAATAGAAACATAACCGTCCCATTTTAGAATCCGAGTCCAGTAGTATGAGCCACGTGTTCATGCTGGCTTATACTGAAGGTAAAGGGCATAAGGTCAAGGTATCCACAGTATGCACTGCTGAGATGAGCAAAATGGACCTGAACCCACGGCAGTCTCTTGCAGGAATGTGAGGGATGTTCACACCACAATCACCAGGGAATTTGCGGTAACTGTATTACTGTAAACGCAGTAGTAATCTGAATGGGATTTCTGCATTTCTCAGATGGAAAATGCCTCTCCTAATGCAGCGCCTGGAGCATGGGTGAGTGGTAGAGATTCTAGAGGAATTAGCTCAAGCCCAGTGTACCTACAATAATGTCAGTCAACTCAAAAGTGACTCTGCCTGAAGCCTTTCCACCCCTGTGTGATTCCTATGAGTTCTTTATCTGGCAAGACAGTGGAGAACATCTGCATCCAGATTGACTTTGCTGGGAGTTCTTGAGTCCAGGAAGAAAGTGGCTGCCTTGCTTCCCAAACTGAGTTCACTTCTCAGACAATGTTTACTGCTGCCGTTTGCCCTGTGCTGCTGACAGTAAGCACATCCATGGTGCGAAATTACATAAAAGGCTTCAGTCTACATGATTCCACATGTTTCAGGCTATTGGCTACAATAAAATACATTTCTGTGGCAAAAGAAATTAAAAGGTGAAGTGTAAGCTCAGCTGGAATTGGTGGGAGTTCTTCTTCATGGTCTTCAATGGGTCCAAAATTTCATAATAGGTATTGAGCACCCTGTGAAAAAACTTCAGGTTTTTAAGAAGGTTGAAGTGTGTATATGTATAAGTCATAGGGGAAGAGTTTATGATCTACCCTGTGTATGTTTGTAGCGTGAGCTTTTAACCTGTGTGAAGATAAAAGCATATGTAAAAGCCACTCAGGCAAATGAGTTCTGTTTGTTTGGGCAGTTACAGTTTGTTCTCTGAAATAATATGCTTTAATTAGCCTTGTTATATTTTCTGAATGTCTCAAATAAAGAACAAAAATTAGAAAAATAAATCACTAGTCCAGATGTTATCGGTGGTGTTGGGTCAAAATTTTTTATGTTCTTGGAAGCTGAATTAAAGCATATTACCTTTCATCCAAAGTGTCAGTTCAAAATCTTAATAATATCTTAAATACCATTCAGGTAGAAAACATTTCTAATTCATAGGGTGTTATCTTTTAAAATCATGTAATTCCTATACTGATATACTAAACTCAAACCATAATCTACATACACTGTACTCACAAACACAGACTACTTTAAGTGTATATTTTATCTTTCCGTTTCATACGCCCAGATGGTGATCTGTTTGCTTTGGGGTGAATTCATGAAATGAAGCATCTGGAGCTTAGAGTGTTTTGATTTGCTTCACTAGCTGCACCAAGCTCTGACTATATAACAAAATATTTGCTGCTAGAGCTCTTACCCCGAAAGTAATGTTGCCAAAGGGTAAGGAAAGCGTAAATGTATCGGTTTTCCAGACTACAATTCGGCTAAGATTACTACAAGCCTTAAGGGCCAGAGCTCAGTTTCCCAGTCTGAAGACTAATGTCATGTGTTTTATAAACATAGTCCTCTAAAATGAATCGGGTCTGCACTTGAATCATCCATCAAATTACAAGTGCAAGGTCAAATAACATTTTGCTTTAGTATAAGAACATTCATATAAAGTTGATTTAGTTATAGTGACAGTTCTGTATTCTCTTTTATATTGCTAAAATTTATCAATTACATTACGGGTAGATTACAGCTATAAAATTAAGTATCTCCAGCATGCTGGAGAGCTGCCTTATTTTGTAGGTGTAACTTTTTTAATTGAGGCACTTGTTGCTGTATGTGACTATGCATGAGGAGAAACCCTGGGTGTGGAAGAATCACAGAATCACAGAATGGTAGGGGTTGGAAGGGACCTCTGTGGGTCATCTAGTCCAACGCCCCTGCTGAAGCAGGGTCACCTACAGCAGGCTGCACAGGACCTTGTCCAGGAGGGTCTTAAATATCTCCAGAGAAGGAGACTCCACAACCTCCCTGGGCAGCCTGTTCCAGTGCTCCGTCACCCTCAGAGTGAAGAAGTTCTTCCTCATGTTCAGACGGAACTTCCTATGCTTCAGTTTGTGCCCATTGC
>Ga0065711_1032078_pt1 | contig 28106 bp, 17 predicted proteins | sample Hoacrofraction12_FD_59098 | JGI IMG/M metagenome (GOLD analysis project Ga0065711, IMG submission 59098) | Hoatzin crop microbial communities from Cojedes, Venezuela - Epithelial fraction 12 v2 (version 2) | ecosystem: Host-associated > Birds > Digestive system > Esophagus > Crop | place...
CCAGATGAGGCCTCACCAGGGCAGTGTAGAGGGGAAGGAGAACCTCCCTTGTCCTGCTGGCCACACTCTTCTTGATGCACCCCAGGATCCCATTGGCTAAATGGGAAGCCATCAGTGCTTAGCACGAAGCCATCAGTGCTTAGCACCTCATAAAAGCAATCAGCAACTTGCAGATTCATTACAGCTTTGCAGGGTGGAAATGGGCTGAAGCTGCGTGAGGTGTTTTCTTTTTTACACAAAACAACCCAGGCGAGTCAGGCATCGGATCCCGGGCTGAGGCCCCCTTGTGCCCCTGAAGTTGGGAATAGTGTTCACGAGTTTCACAGCTCAGAAACACCCTTGTCTTGGGGGAGCCTCTGTTATGCTCCACCCTTTGCAATTTTCATCCCACCTTGCTGTAAAGTGGAGCTTTGCTCCCTGTAGATGGTCCATGAACGGTCTGTGCTGTAGCTGCAGCCCCAGCTCCTCAGCTGGCTGCCCAAGTTTCACTGAAACTGCCCACACAGAAGCTCCCCTGGTCGCAATGATGCTCTATGTGCGGTCACTCCTATGCCACTTCCCTGTGGGCACAAAAATCACCTTGCAGTCACCAGCCCGGGCTGTAAGAGAGCCACAGCCAGACTCACAGATGTATCCTACACACCCTTTCCTCTTCTGTTCATACAGAATGCCACACAGGGATGTCCTAAGCCACAGTCTCTCCCAGAGGGCTCCCAGCAGGCTAGGCAGCACTGGAGGGCTGAATCTATTCTCCTTTTCCATTGGTATCATCACACTATGCTTACACAATTGCACAGGGAGAGAGTCACCTCCTCCAGTCTTTTGCCGATTTGCATGGGCACCAGAGCATCCCTCCCTTCCTTCGCTACCTCCCTCCACCACTTTACAGTCCTGGAAGGACTTAGCGCATAGGCCCCACTGCAAAGCTCCTCTTCACCATCATCCAAATGTACTCCTCAGCTTGCACAAAGCATAATGCTAAGGCTTCTGGGCAGGTCTTTCTATACCCCCAAAAAGACACCCGTCCATCTGTCCTGAAGTCAGCAGCATCATTCTCAGCGCAAGTGTGCTGGGAGCAGCTTGCCCTCCAGTGCAGCAGGCACCACCAGCTTTACAATGAATGTACTAAATCTGCAGAATCAGTGAAATGACTCACTCATTTCAGGAGGGGAGTTTGGCAGGCAGAGGCCACGTGCTGGTTTGTGGGATGGCTTCAACATCCAAGAGAGTAAACACCACTAATTCCTCTCACCGAACATGCAAGAGAACTGAGCGCAGTTTACAAGAGGTGATTTGTTACGGGCCCATTGCCGTGCATATTAAATGCCCAGCGCTAATAATGAATGCAGGCACATGAAGTCAGCGATCCCGTACACTGATGGGAAGCCTGCCCTGTCCACTCGCTTGTGTTGAACTCACTGGTCCAGGCCTGGGGAAAATTTCAAGATGGTTAGCACAGAGATGAGTCATACAGATGTAGGGGCAGACCCAGGATCAGAACATCAGCCCTCCCACAAGCCAATCCCATGCACAACAAAAGTCAAAAAAAGAGAAGATTACCCTGATGCCTCCTTGCTTTCACAGTCTGGCACCTCTCTCTTCCCAGAGTACCAAAAAAAAAGTGAATTTTCACTAACTTTGGAAGACCAATGCCCGATGTTCAAAAGTGGCTGTTTCCTCTTGAAATCTGCACTATCATTCCCAGGCAATGCAAGCACAAATCTAAGCTGGGGACACCACATTCCCACCAATAAACTCACATGGTTTCTATTAATATTAATGGGAATTACACAGGTGTATTGGGAAATAGCCCCCTCGCAGGGCTGCAAATCTCATAGCCCTGACCTACACCCATAAGCCTGCACTCAAACTTGTTTGTATATAGTTCTGTAATCTATTTGGCATGTTAAATATTTCAAATTAAAAAGTGCCAGGGCCAGCACCAAAACAACGCATTATATGGGATAAGATTTTAATTCAGCCAGTCCTGGGAGACACATGGGGAAGGAGGAGAAATCCAAGCCAATTATTTTGCATTTTGGGATAGTTATTTGACTGTAGGACCAACCCATACCAAGGCACTTTTCAGCAAGTTTTGTTTTGTTTGTTTGCTTCTCTTCTCTCAGTATTCAAATTATCTCCAAGTCCTTAGATCCATTAGACTAATTAATATTAAGAACATATGCATATGCAAATTAGGCATGGTGCTCATATATTTCACTTTACATGACAGCTTGAAGTGTAGTTGTGTGAGTCAATCAAATGCCATAAATTTGCTATGCACAAGAGATCATTAACATTAATTGGGGCATGGGCACTGTGCAATAGCCCATGCCACCATTAGAAGTGGACCCCTTGCTTTAATTGTTCAGCAAATTCTTTTTTTTTTTTTAAATCAGTGCCTATGACCTGATTAAAATATGTTTTTTTTTTTCCCCAGGTAGTCTTCAGAACAGCATCAGAGTTGTATTAAAAAATACAGAGCAGACCTTTTCTAAGACAGATGGCACACAATGAGGTTAAAAAAAGTATCTTGAGATTCAACCAGCAAGAACAAAAAAAAAAATTGCTGGCATTGTTGTTTTCATTATCTTGCTTCTGTCATTTCATGAGCTTTGTATCTTGCAAGGAAAGAAAGAAGGGAGAAAAACTGTGAAATTAATCTTTTGTGCATGGCCTGATAAAGAAGAGACATGCTCAGACAAAAGATAGACTGAGAGAAGGTACCGTGATTGATGACTAAAGTAAAGGTGTCAGAAGAGTATTATGTAAATTACTGGAGGCACAGACCATTTCAGAGAGAATGAGAGGGAGAGGGGAAGCCGGGGAGAGAGAGAAAAAAAGGACTGCAGAGTTGATGTCACCAAGACACTGGTCCCCAAGCGCCAATTTCTTGCCATCTTTCATCTGCTCAGACAAGCTCACCTCACTTTCTATTTGGTTTGCACAATGTAACAAAGGAGGAAGAAACTGTCAACATTAGCATGAATACAGCCCAAAAGCAGGGTTCGAGCACACATCATCTGAAGTGAATCAGTGAGATGGGAACTTTAAGGCAGACTCAGTGCTCATACATGTGCCTGTGCGAGGCAGCGGCTCGGAGCCGATTTGCTCTATATTTTGTGCCAGAATCAAAATTCAGATAGACAGGTCCAGAGTCTTTCTCTGTGCTTAAAATCCAGCTTGATACCTCTCTGCATTTGCATGCACCTGCAGCCACACGTGTGCATCCCACACACACACACTCATCCCCACACGGACCTGCCAGCAGCCACTTCCAGGACAGCCCAGACTTGCCCCTATGGCTTTTCTGCCGATGCGGATTTTTAATCAAATTCACACCCACGCTCACACACTGGACAGAAAGAGAAGGGACAGACAGAATGCTCACATCAACCAAACTCTCCCCAGAAAACCTTTTCTCACCGCTGACACAACCACACATGTCGGCTCCTAGTCATGCTAGTGCCGAGCCCCTAGCACACCCCATCTCTGCTGCTCCTGTCTCCTCTGCACACCAAGAAGTGCGGACAAGCAGAGCTTATCCGGTGCCTGCAACAAACTTTCACAAGGATTCAACAAAAGCCCAGTCCAAACCAATGTATATTGAGCAAAAATATATTTGGTCTCCCATTTCTTGTCCTTGTAGCACAGAACTGCCCCTCATTTTCACATCCCAAGAGGATGATGTAGTTAATAGCAGGGACAGTGAAAAACCATTTTTGTACATTTAACTTTCTGTTAAAAAACTCCAAGGGAAAAGACAACAGGCTTTCAGGAATTTTTCTCTTTGTTCCTGACTATATGATTTATCTGGCTCCTGCTTTCAAACCAATTATTACATATTGTCTTTTGAATTTCATCTCTGCCATATCTTTGCCCCTATTTAATTCAGTCACTGACTTTTATTCAAAAATTTCATTTTCCAAGGAAAAACCAACTACAATGATCACCTATCACCTCCATGGTAAAAACTGAAAGGAGCATTCAAGGAGAAGAAAATACTAAATTGGTGTTTGATGAAATGCACTATTCCACTCCATATGTTCTCCTGATATGTGAAGCTTAAGGTACACGGTTTGCTCTGTACATTAACTAATTGCCCTGATACTTGCCCTGTAGGGTGAATCCCTGGTTTTAAGATGAGAGAAGAGAGAAGCGTGAGCTGAGAGGCCAGCACGTTCACCTCCCCTATCTCTTTCCTCTGGCAGCTCAGTAAGGGCATCTCTTAGCCCCATCTTGCCTGCAAGCCGAATGTCATGTCCGAACACAGCGCTCTCCAGCTTCACCTACAGCCAGTTCACTCTGCATTTGTCCTACTGCAACAGAGAGTAGGATTTGTTGCGTGAATTTTATCCTCCCTGCAGGATACAAAATTGCATGTGCCCACTGAGCCTTAATTCTCTTCCTTCCTTCAGATTCAGTCAGTTATCACATGGCTTTCATTTAGAGTGTTGAGAGACATTATAATGAGATTTAATAATAAAAATTTCAATTTTGCACCCCTATAAGTTCTGTTGGCCAGGCAGGATAGTCCATGGAAAAAAACATTCTTTTCTTCTCATTGAATTTTTCAATTTTCCACTCTTTCTTTGCACCATGAGTGCAACAGTTGGAAAAAAATTAAAATCCAAAGAGGCAGCTATTTCTATACCATCAATTTGCCCCTTAAACCATGAAATGATAAAATGAGTGAAGAAAAAACAAATAGATGTCCTGGGCCACCAAGCCCTGTGCAAACCAGTTTTTAAAGTATCAGCAAAATCACATTTTAAAGAATATTTTAGTTTGCAAGATTGAAATTCTTTTTAAGAAACTCTCAAAGCAAGTTGTCATTTTAGGCTGCACAAACCAAAACCCTTCCAAAATCAGGCGCTTAGAAAAAAAATTGAAGCACTTTAATAATTTAAATTGCTCCCCTTTGCACATGCCCAGAACCCAAATCCCTTTTCTAACTGAAGTGCTTATATAAAAATTTGACAGCTCTTATAATTTTAAATTGCTCTGCACTGACTATGCCCAGAACCTTGATCACTTCCAAATTCAAGGGCTTATAAAAATTTGAAGCACTCCAATAATTTTAAATTGCAATGCACAGTGCAGAGTGATTTAAAATTATTGGACTGCTTCAATTTTTTTAAAAGGTCTTCAATTTGGAAGTGAGTCAAGCAGCATTCTAATACAGTAGTTTAAGACATACTTTACTGATCTAAAATTTAACATCTAAAAATAATGAAAATTAAACCAAATACATTATTTAAAAGATGAGGATGGTTTTCCCAAACACGCCTAGGAAATCCAGAAAACCACAACTTCTGACCGCTCAGTCCTTCCTCACAAATGAGTCAAGAGCAAAGAGTAAAGAAGAAGCGCGAGACAAAACCACAGAAGTAAGGTCAGCTCAAGCCCTGATTGAGGGTTGGACACCACAAAATCCCTCCTAAAAGTGCCGGAGAAAGGTGGGCTGGAGCAGATCCAAACACACTGTGGAACCCTACTGATGGCAGTCTCTTACACAAAGGCCAACAGGCATCCTTGCACCCATGGGATGACATTTGCCCCTGCAAACCATTTTATTCTGTTTTGAGAGGCACAGAGGAGTCACCTCAGTGGAGTCAGAGCTCGTACTGACACCCTGGTGGGGGGCAGACACGGCAAAGACTAGATGGGGCCCTTCAGTCCCCTCTTGCAGGGGAATTGAGGGATGGGTTTAGAGTATTTACAGATCTTCTGGTTATAGACCAGTGGTTTTTTGGATAGTGTTTCTGTTTCCTCTCAAGTCATATGCTTTCTAGTGGAGACCCATAGCAAGTGTTCCATGCATGGTTCAAAGCACTGGGTCCCCAGTGCTTTGCTTCATGAAGAGTGGAAATACAAAATTTCCACAAGGTTTAGGGACACTAGCTCTGTGTTTAAGTCTTCTTAGCAGCTATTTGCTTCCCTTTAAATTCTTTCCCTTTTTTGAAGGTGATTTATATTAATAAACTGTTTTGGATGACAATTTGCATGATATGTAAAACTCATGGCTATTTGGTATTTTTGTTGTGTATGCTTAATTTGAACGGTGGGAGAGAAGAAGACAACGCTGTTGAGCTGGCTGGAAGTCTTTTTTTGTTCCAGCCATGCAAGTCTCTTCTCAGGAGTCAACTGTAACTATCACAGAGTTTCTTCAAAAAAATCACATTTGACATCCTGAAGAAAGGGAGCAAAAAAAGACTTGAAGTAGCTACATTTTCCATGCATTCATGAACATCTGCAATGTAAAACTGTTCTACAACAGGGGCTAGGTTCTATTTCATCTTATAATAAGTTGGGAATGTGCTCTATTTGCAGCTCATACAGTCTGTTTGATACTAGGGACACCATGTCTTCAGCTGCAAGCTTCATTTTGAAGCTGGGGTCTTGTGGCCTTCTCTGTTGTCTTTAGCTTCTTGTTAAGTTAAAACTCACAGGAGATGACAGAAAGAGTCCTTATGCCTAGCTCCAGGCTAATAAAGGAGGCTTGTAAATTTTTATTATCGTCTATTCAAAACGAGCATCCTTGGATGAAGAGAGAGGTGGCACCTAGGGCAGTGCAGTTTCTAATGTGAATTCCTGGAAGAGAGAAACTGTTCAAGTATGGATTAGCTGGAGTGAGTCAAACAAGCACAGGACGTTTGGGCAGGAAAGCCAAGCAGAGATATTTTCAGAATAAAGGGGTCTTTTAATATTAGGACCAGCTAAGGAAGAAGGAAAATGGCTCTACGGGAGAGAGGAAAGGACTAAGACTGGGAGGCAAAACTAGTATAGGAGAACTCCTTAAATAGCTGGGATGCTTCCAGGTCCTTGGGGACTCAGGAGGTGAACACGAGTCCCAAAAGGCAGTAGGAGACAGACAGCACTTTGCTCAGGCTGCCAGTAGCTTAAAGCTCGTAGACATGTATGGCAGGACACGGCACAGCAGCACACAAGTGGCATGGCTGGAGGTTTCCACCCGAGCCATGTTACCCATTCATCTGCGCTCATCAGCTGTGTGATCTCTTTCATAATCTAATGCAGTTCATTAAACAAATGTTGAAACTTTTAGTTTCATGTTCACTAAGTTTTTTTCTCTTTTTTTCTATTTGCATCTCTCTGGTCAGAATAATTCATTCTATGGGGCAGGGTCAGAGCAAGAAGTTCGCATTGCAGCGAGTTAAAGATCAATGGTGTCCACATACAGTCCTACATGAAGAACTTGCACTTTTATGCAATAGCTTCATGATTTATCACGTAAAAAGTATCTGCTTTGAAAAAAAGGGTGTGAAGAGGTTTTATTCAATAGGCTGCAATGGTGAGCTGTTATAGTCTATCAGGTGGATAATGTGCATCTTAAAATACTGTGTAAATACATATTTCTATAATAGCCTGTTACATTTCCAAAGAAGCCATAGCAGCCTGCATTTAAAGTGAAAAGGAGCTCACGGGAGATGGGCTCCAGCACTTTTTTCCCTCGGCAGGAGGTGGGCAATGACAATTTTTCCTGAATTAGAGAGCAAAAATATTATTGTCTGATTCAAATGAATAATAAAAAACAATGGAAAGCAGCAGCTCAGAGAACTTTGACTGGAAGGAAGGTGAGTGTTAATGTGATGACAGCGCTGAGAGCTTTGCTTTCTCCTACAGTGAACAGGTTTCCTTGTTCTCCAACTGAGATGGCAGCATTACATGAATGTTCTCCATATTTTCCTCCCAAGAGCTGATAGAATTATTTGTTGTGAGTAACTTTCTTAGGAGCTTTGATGTTGAAAATGCCTATGTATGAGAGCAGCTAGACACCTGAGAGTAGGGGTTCTTTATATTGCACGAGCATATCCTGAAGTCCTACAGATACACTTGTTACTGAAAAGTAATAATTAACCTGATGTCAAATTAGACAGTTTTGTTGGCTTGCAAATAGCTGGGTTAGACACTTGTGATGTGTGACTTGCAATACAGGTCAGGCAGAAACTCTTGGTCTCAGCTCCTTGACTGGACAACTGGGAGTTTCAAAGCAATGGATAAAGCACAGGAAAAGGGGGTGGAATTCCTGGAATTGGCAAAGTCACTGCCTACTCACTGAATGGAAACAAGCCATGGCTAGGCTGCTGTGGTCACATAAATAAAAGCAAGACAGATCAGATGTTTCTGTTTAAAAAAATGCAAATGACTTTCAATTTAATTCATACGACTTTGTTTCTACCACAGAAGACTAAAAGATCCTGCACAGGTTTTCCTACACAACCTGCAGTCTTGCAGGGACTGGCATGAGCTGATCTGCAACACTGGCTCTTCCTTTTCCCTTCCTCCTCCACAAACTGCCACGCGTGACGCACCTCTGCAATGGGCTGACAAACGTGCGTCTGAACACAGAAGCCTCTGAGCCAGAAAGAAATGCAGAGTGCCAGACAGCACACTTCTCTGCCTATTTGCCCATATTTTGGTATTTACTCTCTGTGCCATTACTCACACACAGCACATATGTAATCCTTTATTGTAGTACTGGAAAAGGGTTCTCTATTATTTGCAATTATTTCCTAATTTGGCCAATATGAGAGGTTATTGCTGCTGAAAAGAATGAATAAAAGTATATCTGAGGCAAAAAAGTGCTAGTAGTAAAGTTTAAAAAGAGCACAGATGAAGATTAATAACCTCAGAAGTCAGTGCCTGGAGTACTTAAAACAAGTAAAAAGACATTACAGAGCAAGAGAAGGGAGCCAGAAGGATCTTTTGTCATGACACTCAACACCACATGCAACTTCTCAGGTCACTCAGTGCTAACTCTGCGAGCATTCCCAGCAAACCTGCCCCAATGTCAAGGAAACTGGGTTGATTTATAACCTTTTTTTTCCCTTGCAAAGCTTCAGGTGAACATGTTTTCTGACTTGTCTGAAAGTCATAGGGAAATTTAGGGAGTATGAGCTCTCAAATATTGTAAGCGTGCAGGGAAAAAAATCAGGGCTCAGCATTTAAGGTGGAAAAAAACAGTTTGGATGAAGACCGCGCTCATGGACAAAGGACCACAAAGTTGAGGGGAGTCTTCCAGCTGAGTTCAATAGGCTTTGGCTCATGCCCCAAGCAGGTGAGTAGCAGCTACACCACCAAAACCAAACAAGGACTGCCTATCCGGACAAGTGTGCAGAGGGGAGGGCACGCTCATGGAAATCACAGGTCTCGAAGCGTGTGAGTGCTGATCACTGTAACCAATAAATATTGCCCTGTTCCAGTGAAAATGCAGGAGCACGTTCTGCAGGCGGTCAGCAGACATACACAAAGCTACTCTACCTCCTCACGTGAACACCAGAAAGGGCACAAACTTCTTAATGACAGATATACTGCTCATAAAAGCAGTGAGCACAAATATTTGCACCCCCTAGAACAGCTGTCAATACTGCAGAATAAAGCAATTAGGGCTGAGAAGAACTGAGTTAATAAAGGCAATGGAGAGATGATTAAAAATACTTTGCTAAGGAGAAAACAGTTTTAGTCACATGCATGCTGAGATGTCACCATTTAATAAAATGACACAAACTATTTATCACATATGCATGAACACAGAACAATATAAAGAGGTTAACAGAAATTGATGGCATCCTAGCTTTAATTTTGCACTGAATTGGAGTCTTTGGTGATTGAAATAGACAAAGATGTATAGGGTTATCTTGTTGAAGAGGCTTTGCTAATTACTGGCACTTGTCATTTCTCCATAGCTTTATCTAAGTCAGGAAGGGTAACTAGCTCTTTTTCCCCAGTGTGCATTGTTTGTTCAGTAGGCCTTGTGCTGAGAAAGCCTTTTTCCTAACTGCACCTCATTATTAAGAGGTTCATAAATAAATGAGTCCTAACATTTTCCTCAGCATTTATGATAGGAATATTTGGACTACAAAAGCTTACACTTGTCTTTAATAAAAATAGGCACTTATACATGAAGCTTATTAAGGTCCTTGTTACACTGAAGAGGAGGAGGAGGAGGCAGAAAAGGGGAGGAGCAGAATTATAAAAACAGGCTTTACAGCACCATCATATTTTTCCTGTGATTTTAGTAGCTATTTATGACCTTACATTAGCTAATTATTGCTCCAGCCTGAAATAAATTTCTGGATTACATACTCTATTCTGCGGTTTCCCATGCTGCACACTCTCAAACCAAGGTAGCAAACACTATAAACTAGGCAAATACTTTCAGACTGGAAAACTTCTGGAAAAAGAAGCAAGTCAAGAGACAAAGCTGAGCAGTACTGTACAGCTGATACTCAGGTGTGGATGCATCCTCTCCCAGATTTGACAGACTGTTTCTGGAGCTGTGGCCCAACTCGCTACGGAGATCAGAGTCAAGAAAAGCTGGAAATCATCTGTAAGGATGGGGAGGGTCACATTTGAGGAAGGTCAAGACAGCTGTGAGGCTGCACGAGATACCAGAGTGATCTCAAGGAGACCAAGATCTCTTTCTCCATGTGCTCTCCCTCCCTCTCCTCTTCTCCCATCCTCCTCCCTTTCCAGGAGGATTCTCCTAAAAACACCAAGCCCGTTAAGTCAGGACAAATGACAAGAGGAAAGCAGCTTGCTCTCCCCACTCCACTTCTTTGTACAGGGGACACAGCGGCACAATGCCAGGACTGGACCCAAATCTCCCACAGCCCAGACTAGTGTTTTAGCCATAGCACCATCTTTTCTTTGTGCTTTCAGCTCTGGAAATAGTGCCTCCTGCACAGCCCACCAGCTCATGCTCAAGCCCGTGCTGGATACCACAACACACATGGATGAAGCCAGAAGAGCAAGCAAATATTTGCTAAGAGACTGTAGTAAGTGCAGCACCTCATGGCCAACTCTGACTCTTCCCTTCCAACACAAACACCAAAATGTTGCCATTTCCCCATATTTTTCCAAAGGTCTCTGCTAGGATCAGGCGCGCTGTTAAGATTCAGAGTTTTTTATTAGTGCTACAAAAAACTCTTAATAATATTAATCCTTTTCAGAAGAGAGGATATCCACAATGTTGTCAGACAGGTTTAGAGTCTTTCGGGACTCAAACAATGCTATCTCTTTTACAGTTACTGTAACGCACCTTCTGTCAGCTATTTATAAAATGCTCTGTAGTCTTCTTTAACCTTCATCTTTTCAAAAATAACTTCAGACCAGACAAGCTGTAATGGACAATTCAAGACGTCAGAAATGCATCTGCCTGAGACCACAAAACTTTTGTCTTTCTCTTAGGAAGTAATAATCTGAAAGCAAATATATCAGAAAGCTTGTGCTGCAGTATACTAAAGAGTCAGCTAATTTGGCTTTGTGAGACAAGTTTGAAGACCCAAAAGCATTTATAACATTTGTTTTTGCTTTTCTAATTAGATATGGCGCTCATTTTTTTGTTGTTTCACTTGATGCTAAAGTCATTTAAATCAAAAAAATCATTTAAGCATATCTGGCACGGGTTTTTTTCTTAAATCAAAGTGAAATACACAAAACCAATTTAATCACAAAAGTACCACTTCCTTCAGGATGCCAGTAATTCTCAAAATTGCTTTAGATATTTGCTAGATATCCGAAATGGGTAATGCAACATTTTAAGTGGCAGAAATGCATTAGTACTATGTAAGTACATGATCCTTAATGTACTAATCTCAGCAATATGTGTAATGAGAACTTTCAGTAACACTTTATTTTAAGTGTCCTCTGAGAAATGCTAATTTACAATGAAACACCTATGGAAGTACATGTGACATCTACATGAATACCAAATGAATTCATTTTGATCAATGCTACTACAATGAATATGATATGAATTCACAGCAATAGGGTGTTTAAAGAATTACCATATTCTCCTTTAATATTATATGTGTTTTGAAGATTAGTATATGTTAAAAACCATGTTACGTGTTCATTAGGAGGTATATAGGCTAGGATGTGCAAGAGATATGCCATAGGACTGTTTAAAACGTGTTTGCATCATTTAAAACACTAACAAAAAAATACCTGTTAGTAGTAGCTCAGGTTCTCACTTCAGTCCGAGTAATGGGATCTGCTGAGTTCAATGAATTCCTAGACTTTCATTTGAGGACAGCATATAAAATAATAATGGGCTGGACTTTGTACCCACAGCTCACCCAGACATATAACTACTCACCCACCAAAAAACAGTAGTACAATCTAGTGCAGAGCATTTTCATACTCAAGAATATTGTGCGTTGTACATTAAAGAGAACTAACTGATGAGCCCTTCTAAAATCTGACCACTGGTGTCATTAAAGGAATTGCTGAGATTCATGGCTTTTATCTTTACAAAATCTTTATTTTACATATATAATTATCTTTATAATACCTTTATACCTTTATGACTCCTAGCTCAAGTGCCAGAACAGTGGCTGAAGTTTCAAAAATGTGAGCCCTGTTGTCATCCTATCTAACTGAGAAGCCTGGGAGCAATCCCAGGATGGAGAAAAAATGTTCTGAAAACCCTTACACAACAAGTTAACTGATGGAGAAACAAATATGGGCAAAAGATATCAACAAAATAAAATAGCTGATTGCCTCTGTAGGTTTGCGGTTACCTCTCCTAAACCCATGAGTGAGTGCTGTTTGCCCTGGTTGCCATTCCTTTCAGACCTGTGAAATTTCAGAGTATGTTCTGGCCACAGTATGGAAAGGTTCGTTGTGGGACACAGCTCTCCCAGCAGATAGGAAGAGAGGTCCACAACCAAGCCCAGAAACTTCTGCAAGTCAATCTGCAAACTCTCTCCTTTCTGTGGCAGAGGCTACAGCCAGTTACAGCTACATTAAAATGGCCAGCATTTGAGGAAGAAGTAAATGGAAGAGAAACAGATAAGAAGGCAGTAAGAGAGCTGGTCCAAGCTGTAAGAGCTTTACATTCCTTGGAAACAATGACAACGAATGATGGCCCAGACCTCAGCAACAAATCCTAATAAAAAGCAATGACCTGGATGCACTTGCTCGAGTTTTATTTCATTTGAAAAGCTTCATTAGAACTTTTTTATATACATATTTTATATATTGTTTTGGTTTGGCCTGGATAAATGCCAGGTGCCCACCAAAACCAGTCTATCACTCCCCCTCCTCAACTAGACAGAGGAGAGGAAATATGATGAAAGGCTCGCAAGTCAGGACAGGGACAGGGAGAGATCACTCACCAATTACTGTCATGGACAAAACAGACTGAACTTGGGGAGAAAAGGGAGTTTAATTTATCACCATTCAAATCAAAGTAGGATAGTGAGAAACAAAACCAGATCTTAGAACACCTTCCCCCCACCCCTCCCTTCTTCCTGGGTTCAGCTTCACTCCCGTTTCTCTCCCTCCTCCCCTCAAGCGACTGGCGCAGGGGGACGGAGAATGGGGGTTATGATCAGTTCATCACACGCTGTCTCTGCCGCTCCTTCCTCCTTAGGGGGAGGGCTCCTCACACTCTTCCCCTGCTCCAGCATGAGGTCCCTCTCATGGACAGTTCTCCACAAACTTCTCTGACATGAGTCCTTCCCACAGGGTGCAGTTCTTCAAAAACTGCCCCAGCATGGGTCCTTCCCACGAGGTGCAGTCCTTCAGGAACAGGCTGCTCCAGCGTGGGTCCCCACGGGGTCACAAGCCCTGCCAGCAAACCTGCTCCGGCTTGGGCTCCTCTCTCCATGGGTCCGCAGGTCTTGCCAGGAGCCTGCTCCAGCGCTGGCTCCCCATGGGCTCACAGCTTCCTTCAAGCATCCACCTGCTCCAGCATGGGGTCCCTTCCATAGGCTGCAGGTGGATATCTGCTCCACCGTGGACCTCTATGGGCTGCAGGGGGACAGCCTGCCTCACCATGGGCTTCATCACGAGCTGTAAGGGAAGACTCTGCTCTGCTGTCTCGAGCACCTCCTCCCCACTCCTTCTTCACTGACCTTGGTGTCTGCAGAGTTGTTTCTCTCACATCGTCTCACTCCTCTCTCCTCACTGCTGTTTCACTGCAGGTTTTTTTTCTTCCCCTTCTTTAATATGTTATCACAGAGGTGCTACCACCGTTGCTGATTGGCTTGGCCTTGGCCAGTGGCGGGTCCGTCTTAGAGCCAGCTGGCATTGGCTCTGTCAGACATGGGGGAAGCTTCTCACAGCTTCTCACAGAAGCCATCGCTGTAGCCCCCCTGCTACCAAAACCTTGCCACGCAAACCCATAACATGTATATATATATAAGGCAATGGTGTCCTTCTCTAAATGTGACCGTATTTACCAAAGGTCAATAGCAATCACAATGCCATCATTTTCCTTAAAGCATTAGACCATTATCTATCTGTGCGTACCAATCTTGGCTGTGTTTATCTAGCATTGTTTCCTTTTACATCTAGCAGGAACCATGTTCAGTGGTTGATGCCAATAAGCAACTGCGCTAATCAAGGTGCAACACCTGCCAGAGCAAAGGCTGAACCAGCAGTGTGAGTTGGCTGAGCGCTGAAAGATCACGCTAATTGCTGGTGTCTGGTCTTTGGCTGGACTATCAGGCATCAGAGGGTTTCAGCAGCAATTTGCAAGGCTTGGAAAGGATACAGAAATCCTCTTACACTCTGAAGGTCCCTTCTTACACAGTGCCAAATACCTCCTGTGAGACACTAGCTGCACTTTTCATCCACATCACTAACACTGACCGGTGCTCAGCACCTCACTGACAGACCCATTACACAAGAAACAAGGTTCATGCAACCTTGACACCACACAGCAGAAATTGCTATCTTCCATTAAGAAGTCCACTAAAGTGCTCCTAGCTCTATGCATGACCATATTACCAGATTTACCCAAAAAGTTACAGTTAAGGGTGCATGTGTCTATGTAGATGACTGTCTATATACTTATACAAGCACACATATGCACATATAATTACTCATGGATAAAGCAGGCTTGTAAATTCCCCTATTTGGACATCAAAGAAGGGACTGTCAATTTGACCAAAAATTAGAAGAAAGTTTTATACAAACATAAGAAAGATCCTGAAATATCGTGCCTATGAAGGAATGAGCTGCAAAACTGCTGCAAAGCACTTCACTCTGTCATAAAAAAAAATTAAAATGAATTGCTAAAATTGATTGATGTTTACATTTAAATCATACTTTCAATTTAGCCAGGAAAAGAGAGGCCACGTCTCAGAAGAGTGGTAAAAGAGAACACAGCATTTCATTTGTCCTTTGCTGGGATAAGTAACCTAAATGAGGAATGAACTTCAGAAAACAAGTTTAAAATATGATTTAGAATAATAAGAATACCATTAACATTATTTCTCACTCTACTTTGGCTCTCTAAGTCACATGGCTTTTGGTGTAAAGTTGGTGCTACAAGATACACTAAAAAATTCACATTTTGCTTAATTATTAGAAGCTTGGAATTCAGATACCAAAAAAAGAGGGGGGAAAAGAAAGAAAGGAAAAATTGTAAAATTTTCTCAGAAAATTGCCTCAGAATGAAATTCTGCCCTTTTCTTCTACTCCAAAAAGTCATTACCATCTGACAGCTGTTTAGTGGCATATGTGTGCTGGTGGTACCAGTCCAATTCCTAGTGGGCAGGTGTCTGCATCACAAAAGCCACCATCACAATTGGCACTAATTGGCACCCTTGCTGGCAGCCTCCATAAAGAAAATAAGGATTAGATGGCACAGAGATCAAATTATGCTGTCACCATAAAGGTGATCTCCCCTTTAGGTCAGGAAGGCCTGTGGGCAGGACAGTTCAGGGAAGTTTGCGTTTGCTGGCCTCACACTTTGCTGGAGCGACGTGAAAGGTCAGGTGTCTGATGCTGGCAATGAGGCACATTTCACTGGCGCTTTCTCTTTGCATTTTTAGCTGAATTTCAAAAGGAAAAAAACAAACCAATACCCAAACTCAAAACTCAAACAACAAACCAAAAAATTCCCTTTTAATTTGGACAGTTTCCGATCAATACAAACTTGCTATTTTATGAAGATAGTCACCACATTGCTCTGCTGGGGTATCACTATATTTGATGCCTTTCTTTGTATGGGGTTTTTGTCCTTTTTTTTTCTTTTTTGGAACTGCATGCAAATTCTGTGATTTTTCTAAGTATAGGGTGCAAAATACCCTGGAAAGTTGGGGGAGGGGGAATGTCTTACAGCTCAGCAAGCTTTATGAGGATATTCTCTTAGTTATTGAGATGAGTTGAATAATCCTCCACTAATTTATACACCAGTGAAACTGGCCTGTTGGCAAGTCCACAATTAATGTGAATGCCAAGTGGGATTGCAGCTTTGTTTCATCTAGGAAAACACTTAGCTGAACAGCAGCTTTCCCAGCTGAAAATGTGTGTCTGTCTTTAAACTTGCAACAGAAGCTGGCATTTCTTCATTTCCATTCACTCTATCATTATGATGCATTATACAATGTAATGATGTAATATGCTGGAAAGCTGAAATGCTAGCTCTTTGCCAAAAATAATAATACAAAAAGTGTACAATTATTTTCATCTATGAAAGCCACTCTGACTACCATCTCCAGCTCCCCAGTCAAAGAGAAAGCTTCCCTAATAGCAGATCATCTCTTTCTGTTTCCTAATCCAACGTGAATGTGAAAGGGGGGGACGCCAGCTCATCCATGCTGAGTTACAACTTTAAAAAGATGTAAACATATTTATCACTCCAGCGCGGCAGCTCATCACTGCACATCCCTCACGCTAACATTTTAATAGTATTTTTCCCCACAGGATGAGCCCCTTACCTGCAGGACATACCGTTTTGCTCTGCAAGTGGCTACACTGATGCTAATCATGAAGGGATTACTGGAGGTAAAAAAGGTGCCACGATTTGGACCTTGGTGAGAAGATCAAGATCCCAGGAATTTTTCAGGCCTGGTCTTACCATTCCTTAATCACCAAAGTCATGAAAATATCAGACTCGTGTATGCCCTTCAGTTGCCTGCCCCAGATCACAAAAAAGGCAGTGAGGGAGCAGAAACAAAACACTGATTTCTTTAGCTTAAGCGTTCACTCTACTGCTTTGTCTCCCATTGACTGACACTGAGTCTGTACAGTCTCAGTCCCGCAACACACCTCCATATGCAAAGCCATGAGATCAATACAGGGTGGCCCTGGCATGAGGGGCGTTTTGCTAAATGCATCAACATACTTGCCACAATCATGGATGTTCAGAGAAACAGCAGCTCCTGTTAGCTCCACGGCAAATGATGTGATGGGCAGATGACAAAAGTGAAGCTACAAAAAGAAGCTTCGTGACAAACAGAGCTGCCAAAGCGGTTTGCATTTTTGGTCACCAGACTTGTAGCTCCTAGCACAGGGTTTGCCGCTGGCAGCAAAAGCCACTGTCAGTGGTCCAAGGGCAGAGCCAGCCCCAACCAAAGCTCCTGCCCACTCTGGTTAAGCAGAGACGAGAGACCTGGGCTGTGTGTCAGTGTGGAGCTGAAGATGGTCTTTAAGAAGGAAAACTAAAAACCAGAATAAAATCAAAGTGACGGGGAGTGGTACAGTACTGAACGGTGGGGTTAGGGTGCAGGAGGCAGACGCTGTGCATCAACCAGGCACAGGTTTACCAGGTGGAGAAAATTCTGCTCCTATGGTGATATACAATTGCACAGTATGTATATCTTAATAATACAATAAAGTGTTAGCTCTGATTAGAAAAGAAAGATGAATTCTTCTGCTAAACCAGGGTAACCCTAAAAGTGTGTTAACATGAAATACTAAATAAAATGCTACTCATCTATAATAAATCTTATTACACATTTTGGCAATTTTACTACTAACATACCAAAGGTTTCAAGCAATGTTTGAAAATAGAAATCTTAAATTGAATCATTGTTGCATGAATATATGCAAAATATTCATTTCTAGCACGGTGCGGGTTGAGTGCTTTTAAATTGGAGAAATCACTCATGACTTCACCTTTTCATGCAAGATAAAGTTGTATGTGGTAACATCATTACAATGTCATGAAAGGAGTGGAAATCATACAACAGTTCTGCCTAAAGCTAATATACAAAAAAGTACTTCTATATTTTTCAATATTGTTCAATATTTAAAGGTGCAGTACGAGGCTTTAAATATATAAAAAAAATCATTAGACTTCAGATGTCAGTGTGGCCTTCACTGAGTACTGAGACGAATAAAATCATTGATGAGATCTCTTTAATATTTAACAGAATTCATGTCTTAGGTACTAGCCTATTTTCAACTCCAGTCTCTGTGGAGAGAACTAAATATAGAAATTTAAAAAGCAAATGATTTATGTGGTGGTCATTATAGATTTTTTTTAACTTGGGCACTAAAATTAAACTATTTACTCAATAATACTGTCATAACAACAAAGAAAATGCTATGACATTCAAACAGTCTTTCTTAGAAATGCTTTAGGAGGAGATTACTTTGAAAGTACATAATACTTTTTTTTATACACATTAACAATTAGTAAATTCAATCAGTGAATACGAACGAGCATATTTCACAACAAGTTGCCGCATCATGAATTGACAGTACAGAGTTCAGAAGACTTCTGTAATCTTAAAGGTGTTTTAAAAGAGTGGGAAAGGAATAATTTGAGCTTACTTCTTTGCCTATTCTTCCCTCTGATAAAAAAAAAATAGACCTGAAAGTTCAGCCTCAGAAGCAGAAGTTATACGAAATAAAGCCCACCCTGTAATTTAACCATATTATTTTTTATAGCACATATTTGGGGAAAAAAAAAGAAAAAACAGTGTAAGGCAATAGCACAATGTCAGGCTCAACTTTAAACCCTAGTACGCATGAACTGCATAGCTCCATCTCATCAAGGCAGCCACCACTCCAGCGCTTGGAGTCATGTGGACGCAAAGCAAAAATGTCTCCAGCTTTGAATTTCAACACTGCCACCAAAATGTTCTCATTTGTTAAAATAAAAATGCAAATTTCTAAATTACTGCCTTATTTTTATGTTAAAAAAAAAATAAAGTCCTGCCTGCTGCGGCCGGGCCGTTGCTAGGTGACGATACTATGGCAGGGACCATCACAGGTGACGAATGGCATGCTGAGCCCAACTGGCAGCAGTCCCCGCACCAGTGCCACAGTCCCTCACAGCCCTCATGCTCTCCAACAGGTCTGCCATGAAACAGCACAAAGGGCAGGCTGTGAAGACCAGGGCAAGACTTCAGCAGCAGGAAGGACGGTCTGTCGCATGCTGGCCCAGCCAGGAGAAGCCCGGCATGGCACCAGTGGGGTTCACCACACTTCTGTGCTTTAGAAATGATGCTGAAGCCAAAGGCAGTGAAAACTTTACTAAGGAGCGAATGGACCCTATCTAAAGAGCTATTGATGTTGTGGTTCAGGTGAACCCGCCAGTAGCACAGATGCTCAAAGCTGAAACTCACGCACCATCTCCATAGTCTCCTGCGGCCATCATCAGACCCCAGCCAGCACTGGGGCCCCTGCCACCATCGAGATTGTCCTTATTATGGATACCCACAAATCAGGTTGTGGGTTCCCCTTGCATAGGTGCCACAGGTGCTGCACCTGTCTTGTAACCCCTCCTCCCACCCACCACTTCTCCACCCTTATTGGTCCCACTGGGATGCAGAAAGTGAGGGAAAGAGCCTTTTTACCAAAAACTATCATATTTGAGTCATGGACAAGGATGAGTCCTTGTGCAGGCTGGCTGGCAATAAAAACCTCAAGCACAGAAGGGGCAGTTCCCCGACAGAGAATGCTGGCAAGCTGCTCTGGTCCCCAGGCGAGGTGCAAGCAGCCCTGGCCATCACAGGGATCATTTCCCAAATCCTGACCATTAACAGGAATCAGCAATATCCAAACTGTAACAGTCACGAGATCCCCAGGAGATGGGCACAAGTGAGGAGTTCTCTATTGCCCTGCTCACACCGGTATAAACCCAGCCTTCATCAAACCTCATCTCGCTGGGGTTTCCATATACTCATTTTCTTTAAAAACATACAGCAAGGATATGCCAATGAAACAAACAATTTGGTAGTGTTAATCCATAGATTATTGACAAGACAAATGAGATTCCTTGAGTCTAATGTTCTCTGCTACTCAAGGACTAGCTAAGCTCTCTTTTTTCAAATATGTGGATTTTGAAATAATGGATCATAATAACAGAGCTGGTCCCTATAAATGGGGATTGCAAACTCTTAATATTTCAATAGAATTGTGTGCAACATGATCCAATCACTCTGAAAAATGTACAAAATGGAAATATATAAAGAAAGCAGCTGGCATGAAAGAGAATAAACAATGAAATATTGATAAAACTACGGATTACGCAAAATATATTCAAAGTGCATTTGAATAATCTCATATATATTTTTGTGTGTGTACATATAGATGGATATATATCTATTCAAAACACAGAAAGATTTCTTACCTCTTCATTTCCCGGCTTTCAAGGACAGATCTCTGAATTAACACCCCCCTCTGCAAATCACGGGGCTGTGCTCCTGCACAAGAATCCAGCTCCCCAGATGCTGCTCACACCTTGAGAGTGTGCTCACGGGTGGATGTGACTTTGCAAGGAGCTCAGCACCCTTGCCCCAGTTCAAGAAAAGCACACGTTTCATGTTAAACTCATAGGGACCCCTTGAAAGATCTCTCTTGTCATTCATTAGACTAATTTTTCATGTTTTTGTATGGCATATCCCAGTGATTTCAGGATCAAGCCAGAAGAAATTATTTGCATCCCACTTACATTAGAGTATTTACTTCCCTACATCTCTGTGGTAAAACCAATCCAACCGCTGAGAACTGATGTTATATAAGAAGCAAGCGAATATTGAGGCTGAAAATGCACCATCCCAACGTGCAGCTCCCTCCCTGCAGCCAAGCTGGGGTAACTGCTAGGGACCATGCATAGCATTGCATTCATGTCAAGGGTAAGGTATCGCAAACTAGTTTAAGCCTCAAAGAAAAAAAAAAAGAGCTAAATCATTTTACTTTACAACTGTTGCAGGCTAAGAGGACGTACACAAATGGTTGAGTACAGCTCAGTTGATGGGTGGGAGCTTTTTATGCTGCAGTAACTTCCTACTGAATCTGAGCCCCAAACTATTCTGCAGCTTTGAGGAAGGAAGTGGTGGTAACAACCTGCTCTTGTTCTTCATTATTTTCTGCTTGCTTGCTTTTCCTGCACTTCTACCACCAGATCATCACGAATTTTCACAAGGCCACCCTGAGTGATGAGGAAAACCAGAGCACCACCCCCGGCTCACCAGTATCCATCAGTACCAACTAAATCCACTGGGTCTGTGTTGTGGGATTTTCGCCTTTTTAATCACAGTTGCCCTTAAAGCCACCTTTCTTCCCCACACCACAGCAGCCTACCTACTGCTGAGATGTTCATTACAGGAAGCTCTATCAGTTTATTTTTTCCCATGCGATTATTCCATACACCATCACACATTTAGTGATGATCTCCACTGGCTGTACCTGCCCATGATCGAGAACTACCAGAGCTTTGCTGGAGCACCACGCTCTCTCAGGCTGTTGTCTCATCTCCTGGCACACTGTATACTAGCCGACTGGTCTCCAGCATTGCTTACTGCTTTCCCCAGTTTCACCAAAGTGTCAGCTAGGATGAACCAACTATTTCTTTTTTATAAACAAAGCAAGAACTGAGCCCCTTTAGGGTACCGAGTCTGCATGACTGCATGTGATGCATGAGAATAATTCTGTCAGCAAAGCCCTTAGTCACAGCCATACTGTCAGACACACACCATCTAAACGGCCTTAATCACTTTAAAAGCAAAATGGTTCATCCCATCAAACTTTACAACTTCTCTGCATTGTGCACGAAAGCATGCTCACCCGGTCCTGAAGCACAAGCCTGGTGTGGTCGTACACAATAGCTGTGTGTTTACACGGCAGCCCCATGGCCAGGAAGGTTCTATGGGCCAGTGCACAGCGGTCCAGACTGCTGGTCTCCTCCCTGCTCAGCTCAGTATGGCCACTCATTACGGTAAACCCTAAAAACCAAGTTCGATCCTAGCAAATTAAGAGGTAGCACACAGCTCCTGGCCACGCAGTCAATTTATCTGACTCCAGAGAACAAGCCCAGCATCTTTGCATGCAAGAGCTCCAAGCACAGGCTCTCTAGCACTGACTTCAATGAGCAGAAGTCTGAACACTCCATCTTAAGCTAGCTGCTATGTGTTTACTAGTAGATCAGCAGCTCTGTTTGCACATTCCCTTAGCAGAATAGCAGCTACTTGGCTGTGTGACCCAGCAGACCTTTAGCTGAACAGATTGGGATCACCTTGTCTGGAAGCAACATCCGTATCACAGCATTTAAATCTAGAAGGATGGAGGAGATTTGGACATCATCCAGCAATGTGCTGCCATTCCCAGCTGAGCCCTATGAGAGACAGTGAAGAGGGTTTTGGACCAGGGGCGAATTTCTAAGGACTTCATAGATCAGGAGAGGATGTCTGAAAGCTAACCCAGCTACAATCAAAAGTTTTATTCTGGCTTTTTACATGCCTGGCTTGCTCCTCTCTTGCTTTGCCAGCCAATATCTGATCACAGTTACAAATTCCAAATTGTACTCTGCGGGCTGCGTTTCCCCCAGATTCACATGCCACTATGATCAAAATCTGTTGCTTAATACCAGAACTCTATAATGAGCCTGAGATTCTATGGCATGCTAAATTTCTGACTCACATGATATGAAGCAACACAATGAGACACACACACACACACACATACCAGAGCAGAGGTTCAAAACAGCAGCAGCTTTTCTCTTGGCACAGGGCAGGGGCACTTTCTCGAACAGGTGGACTACCTGACAAGCAGCAGGTAGCCTTGCTTTCGAGTACTACATTTCAAAAGAGGGCTGTCTGGCAATTCATTAGTGTCTGCTAACTGTTAAACACAGGAAAGTTCAAAAACATGCATATGTTTCCCTCCCTGCTTCCCAGGTGGTGTCTGTTTCAAGCAGCAACCTTTTCACTTTGTGCATCAAGACTTGTAAACTTGCGGTGCCTACACCAGCGGCTCCTAACCAGGTGCCTGCACTGGAGCCGCAGTCTCTGAGGAGCAGCAAACTCCGTATGCTGACCTCCGGCTATGTACATGCCATTCATTTCTCCTTGAAAGTTTATTGTCAGAATTACTGAAATGTACACAAATGTCTGTATCTGAAGGTGAAATTTGGTGGAAAAATAAAGATATAATAGGATCCTTTCTTATATAATTTCCTGGTGTGATGTCTGTCTAAAAAATGAAGTGAAATTATATGATGTCAAAAAATCATATTTCAAAATGATTGACAACATATAAGTGTTTTGCATTGTGAAATGAGGTGGAAAATTTTAATTGCATGATGGAAGGACATAATATTTATTAGAACCTTGTAACCACCCTGGATTTCAGTGAAGAGGACACAATTTTAAATTCTATATTAATACTTCAAGCTAAATCTTAAATGAACACACAGAAGCAAAATTCTGCCTCAGAATCTGTAAGTTTTTAATCTCTAATAGTTAAATAGCATCTATAGGATTGGCATGTCACCATAGTGACAAAAAACTTCCCTTGTACATGCGCTGCTATTTTGATCTGAACAATATATGGTGTCTGGCTCCCAGATCACTGAAGAAATAGCTGCTCTGTACACACGGCATTCTAATATAAGTCTCCTGAAGAACTGGGTAGGCTGAAATTCTAGGAAAGTCAAAACTAGCTACTATTTATAAACCCCCTTCCATCCTTCCCAATGACAATAAAAGAAGGGCTTACATCCATATCAATGTTAACAAATCCAGGTCCTTGCAGATAGGATGGGGGAACAAATGCCAGAATCTAAGCCGTATCAGAGAAAATCCCAAGCAAACAGCAACAAGTTCAGGGAGAGTCCTGGATGACTGCAGAACAGATTTATTGTGGGACTGGCCAGTGCAGCACCAGACAGCAGTACTTTTCAAAGAAAGTGGTCTAAAAACAGAAAAAAGTGAGGTAACATTAAAAAGGAGGAAAATAGAGATATATGTACACAGAAGTACCTCGAAGCTACCAGTCTTCACTTTAAGACACGCCCTGAGTATATCTTCTGTCAGTAAGGAATCTGGATGAGGCAATCTATTTAAGGTTCAGCAATATTAGTTAAATTTCCTCTTCCTTCCTCGTTCCTGGCATGAAAGGAACTCGAGGTACTGAGACATGGCAAGCAAAGCTATCCCTTACCCTCCTCAAACTCTGGCCACCTTTCTGAGCCTGCTGACAACACCACAGGCTGAGGGGAAATGCAAAGGAAATAATAAACCCTGATTATGGGCAAAGCTTTTGCAAAGCAGTGCTCTGTGACCAGCCCAGCCCAGAAAGGTATGGGAGCATGGCTGCTTCACCACCTGTGCCTTCAGCAACCAGCTGAATTTAGCACGAAGCTTTTTCCCAGCAGTACCTTTTCATGAGACCTTTCCTGACCAGGAAAGGACCAGATCACAGGTGAATGCTTGGTGCTTTTACACATCCCCTCCCACCTGTTTGTGCAGTGTCAGGTCTATTTTTGGAGATTTGGGTTTAGTTTGGAGATAGAAGATCAAACAAATTCCATACACAGCTGGAGTTGGAGTCTGCTCTCCCCAGCCTGGCCAGGACCCTGAACCATTCACGACAAGGGAAAAACCAAGCAATCCTCTAGTACCCAACTGACATACAAACACAAGAAAAACTTAATTCTCTTTGTAAGCAGAGTAAGTCATGACAAAAGTGGAAAGACATTTTTAAATGCTTTGTAATGGCTCTCACTTAAAAAAAACAAACAATTGCATAACCGAAAGAGAAAGCATGGACAATCCATAAGAAAATTTTGAGAGGAATGAAACAAACACAACAGAGTCCTTTTCTGTTTGTGTAAGACACAGGAGATTGTGTTATAAATGTCTATGTGGAGCCAAAGAGAATGGTTGAAATGATATCCATCAAGCCTAAATGAAGCACCAGGAAGCGAGAAGTATGGAAATCTACACAGGGGAAACAAAAATGCCAGCTTCAAATTCTGTCAGAGACTCAGTACACCACTAATTCACAGAAATTTGGGCTAGGACATAAATCACAGCATTGGAATCCTAAAGGGTCATTGAATGGGTCTGCAGCTAGTCAAGCAGAAGAGGTCAGAAATTAAAATGGTTAGCAATGAGCAATGAGAAACCTTAGAACCTTAAAGAATTGTTTGAAACAAATATTTATGCTCCTCGCCGAGGAAGGGAGAGATTTTTCTCTTCATCAAATTAGCTTTGACTGAGTACTGGGAACAAAATATTATCTTGAATATTCTCATCATCTTTGAAATGGGGTTATCTTTTATCTGTGCACTTCCACTGAGCAAGCCACCACGCAGAAGAGTTTTGCTCAAAACCCACATTTGTGCCCAGAGAGCTATTTACATGTCTTTACATGAGAAACACTTGTACCTTTCTCCGGACTAGGGCAGGAAACGGTAAGAAAGGATTTATCCCACTGACTGCACCAAGTAATGCATTTCCCAGAACTCCAGTCCTGGGAAGATTTTCAAAACCCTGTGGCTAATCTCCAGATTAACCCGATCTACCTGACACAGAAGACCTGTAGAAGCTCCTGTCCCACCCTCAGCAGCCTTGCCAGCGTTCCAGGGAGGAGAGGACTGCCCTGTGTGCTGCCAGTGGAGTAACAACCCTGAGCTCTAACCCTTGAATTGCACTCTTACCCTGATGTGCTGTCTGAAGCCCAGGCTGTCTGAGCCAAACCCAGACGCCTGGGAAATCTAATCAACAGAATGGGGGGGGAAGTAAAAATGTATTAGATAGTTCTGATTAACAAACAAATCTGAGGAAATCACAGTCTGCTCTCAGCTATTCCATGAGAAGGAGAAAGCAAGCCAGATCAATTATTCATTTCAAGTCACTCAGCAGCTCATCAGGCTTTTTTCTAAGTCAAAAATATTACAGGATAAACACAGCTCTGAAACAAATTTCTGCCATACCCTCAAAGAAGGGGCAATTAAGGATGTACCTAGGAAGCCTCACACTCAGGAAAGTCTCCACAGCGCACACCCAGCCCCTTGCAATGCTCCGTCCTGCCCTCCTGCATCTGACAAGGGGTGGAGTTCCCCAAATTCGTGGGTCGGCTCCTTTCTCTCTCCCCTCCACATACATACACTCATACTTTTTTTTGCAGTCTGGGATTCTCATTATAATAATAAAGCATAAGTCCACCACTAATTCAGACAGAGACTTTCTTGGAAGGAGCCTAGACAGGTTATGGACCAATTCAGCAGCAAAAACTCCTCTTTCTGAACATTGCTACTCCCCCAAATTGCTCTTTGCTCCAGTCATTATAAAGGGTTCATAAAATGTTTGCATCTCATATCTGAATATTAATGAAACACTTTTTAATAACACTACATAAAACACCTGTGTCCTTGTGTATACCAGATAAAATTATTGCAATAGTGTGAAATAAAAATGTTGGGGTCTTTCAAACCTTAAACCACCAAAGACCAATCTGCTTCCTTCCACCTGTCTGTATTGTTCAGTTTTTCTGTTCAGAAAATAAATAACCATGTCTGAACAAGCAACTACAGAGTACATAAGAGCATCACAAAGTAATTATGAGTTTATGACATCATCTTAATATTACAAGGGAGAGACTGAAAGACCCAGGAGAAACTCCAGATTTCCCTTTTGGGAAAATGTTAATGGATGCTTACAATCTGTTTTCCTTTGTTTGGATGTTACAACCAATAATACACTTTTATGTCTATAAATAAAGACTAAAGTTGAATAAATCCAACAAGCTCCTGAGCCTGCGGCTTTGAAACTTGATTCACATTCATGGTAAAGATTTATGAGTCACTTGCAGAGAATAAGTTGAAGCTGCAAGATTTGGGGTGAAATTATTCAAAAGGGTGATAATTTTTGGAATGATTATGCATGCACACCTGATCAGGGTGTCACCTGGGCCCCCTTGTCCTACATGATGAAATGTGATAATTTTTTGCATTTCTCTTTGCTTGCACAAAAGAAGAGCATGTAAAAACAATCAAACTGTTTATCTTTACACACACTGCATCATCTTGTGGATATATTTTCCCTTTTATTTAGATCACAGGATATGCTCTTTAAACTATTCACATGAATATATTAAATTTACTGATGACCGCAAAGAGAAGGAATAAAACTGATTGCTATTCTTCATGTGTGGGTGTGTCTATATATATATATTTTATATATGCATGTATATATATGTATGTATATATATATGTATGCATACGTGAACCAAAATACTTTTGTATTTGGGAAGTAAAGTTAAGCACTCAAACTTCAGGAGAAGCAGGCAGCAGTAGCTGTCTCTGCTGCATCCACTGTGGGAAAAGGGTCTTGCTTCTCTCCTTTCTTTCACTTTCTTACTCTTTTACTCCTTTCCTCTTTCTTATAAACATTTGGCCTTCACCTTCATCCAATGGGTTTGCAGCCATCAACTGTGGAGGACCCCGAGTACCGCCAGATGAGGCCATGGACTGTGAGAAAGACAGAAGGTATCCCTGCCTAAGGCCTTTCTCTTGAATCCCTCTCTTTCAATGTGAGTTTTGACACCTAGATAACTGGGGGAGGAGGTGTTAAATTATTTTGCCCAAATGAAATAAGCTTTGTAAAGCATAAACAAAAAAAAAAGTTGGATAATATATGCTCGTTTGTAGTCTTTCTCTGCCTGGAGAATAAGATCAATCCACAGCAATTTGAAAGGTTTTCAGGAGCAATCCAAGAGGTTCCTACAGAGCATCGATGATAACTTTCTGATGCAAGTGGTGGAGGAACCAACAAGGAAAGGCGCGCTGCTGGACCTTCTGTTAACAAACAAGGAGGGACTGGTGGAGGATGTGAAGGTCGGAGGTAGACTTGGCTGCAGTGACCATGAGATGGTCGAGTTCAGGATCCTGCGTGGAGGAAGCAGGGCAATAAGCAGGATCAAAACCTTGGACCTCAGGAGGGCTAACGTTGCCCTCTTCAAGGAGCTACTGGGAAGAATCCCGTGGGCCAGGGCTCTTGAAGGCAGGGGGGTCCAAGAGTGCTGGTCGCTCTTTAAACATCACTTCCTCCATGCTCAGGAGCGGTGCATCCCCCTGAGAAAGAAATCAAGCAAAGGAGGCAGGAGACCTGCAT
>Ga0065711_1032079_pt1 | contig 28101 bp, 16 predicted proteins | sample Hoacrofraction12_FD_59098 | JGI IMG/M metagenome (GOLD analysis project Ga0065711, IMG submission 59098) | Hoatzin crop microbial communities from Cojedes, Venezuela - Epithelial fraction 12 v2 (version 2) | ecosystem: Host-associated > Birds > Digestive system > Esophagus > Crop | place...
AGTTTCCCAGCAGTTGAAATTCTGCCTCAGTCAGAAACATCCTCCACCTTTTCACATAAAACATGAAAGATCCATAAAAATAACTGCATACAACTGGCTACTTTTTTGCTGAAGGCCTTTAAAAATAAAAGCCAAAATCGACGTGTGACCATAAATGCTACTACTCTTGTAAAAAGCTCTTAAACTCCATTAGTATTATTTTTAACTTCAGAGAAATAATTAATGTACTATAAAGGAGAAAGAGAGTGGTAAAAATTCTGAATTTAATTATATGAATTGTATTCTATATACACTTAATTGCATAGCAGTAACACAACCACTTTCATTACTCTTTATAGCTTCAGATGCCCATTAGCACAATCCCCAAGGTTCCTTATGAATAATTAGATTAGGAAAGGGGGACTCTGTGATGAAACGCAATAGGATGTGATGCTTATGAAACAGCACATCTTGAATCCAGATGCTGACATGACAACATCATGAAGAGCTAATTTGCACATCCAAATTAATACCATCATGATGATAATATAAAAGAAAGATATGTATATAAAATGAGCTACAGAAAATAATGTCAAAAAGAATTGACGTACTTATATTACAAAAATACATCTTTTTGACATTTTAACCCAGTTGGAAAGGTGTAAATAGATTAAATGTCACATTCATGAGCACAGAGCTACTTACGCAGACTTACTAAAATTTAATCCACTATTTGGCAACACATGGGCAAGCTGTTTAATAAATAGTTATACCCATCAAACACGTGCAGCACTCACATAAACAGGTGAATAAATTTCATTACATTTTATTAAACATCTGTTTCCATTTGATACACTGAATGGTTTTGTATTATTTGGTGCTTCTTAGATATATACCATCAACAAGACAGGCAGTGATATATTTTTTGAAGGATCTCTACATGGGGTAAAAAAGACACAAACAAATGGGGTTTAAAAATATTTTAAAGAGAGTCAGATATTCCTGCAGCTGTCGTGAGCTACCTGGATATTTACATGTCTGAATCTCCCTCAAATTCACTTAACAGAAAGTAATGGGATCTCCATAGAAAGAGAAATAGTTTTCTTCCACTTCTGTGGTTCTCCTTCACGTAAATTTTAAAACACAAACATACGTGTTACAAGGCTGACTCTGCCATTTGCTGCTTGGGACACAAATGTCAGTGTCTGCTCCTCTCTCTACATTTTACAGCATGTAACATACATGGATCCTGTTTGCCCTGTGTATTTGAGAATGTGTTCTGTCAAGACAGAGCACATTAAAAGATCTGCAACTTAAAAAAAAAATCTAAATTCACATCAAGCTGATGGGATCCCTTTAGAACAAAGAAAAATTATACATAAACTCAGAAGAAACTATAATACTGCTGAAAAGGATATGGCAGAATCAGAGGAAGGATAAAAGTGAATAGATGGGACACAAGCAAGAAGCATAGCACTGGAAGCATAACATTAAAAGACATGATAAAGCAAGGGTTTGTGCAAACATAATCATTTGAAATTTTCTTACGATACAAGGGGAAGGAAAACCTCATTATATGAAAAACCCAATAATAACAATGTTCTACACTAACTATTTAGGAACATACTGCAAAATATCACTGAGACCAGGAGATCAATAGGATTCAAGCAAGATGTATGCAGTTACGCACTCACCCACAGTTAGCACTAATTATGACAAAAGTTTACTAACCAGGACAGAAAAATATATTTAGAAAACAAAAACAAGAAAAACCCAAAACAATTCTATAACCTCACAACAATCATCTCAACATTGTGGAAAATAAAATATTTTTCTGGACAAATGATACACACTTAGAGGTAAGTGAGATGCTAACAGGGAAGAGCAGCAAACCTTTCCACTTTGTATTTGGGTAGTTATGATGAAGAATGCATTATTTTTGTACATAATATTACACCTACTACATGAACAACAAGAATTACAGGGTGCTTCATTATTCATTCTAGCAAAACACTTCCTTTCAAAAGAAGCTTAAAGTGCCAGCTTCTTCATTACCACCTCCCAACGGTCTTTGCTTACTGAGATTGATCCAACACTGTTTAAATCACTAGGAGTTCCTTCCAGGGACTTCGAGGGAAACAATATCAGGACCAAAGTCTATGAGTAGAATACGTTAACGAAACCAAAAATCAAATAACCAGCAAGACACACAGGCAACATGCAGTGAGGAAACCTATGTGAGGCGTAAGTGAAAGCTTTTATTGGTATATGAAAGCATTTTCATGAGCTTTTGCCACTGTAACTCTCATGCTTCCCATACTCATCTACCTTTTTTCGTCACCTCTTGCTGTGCACTGTCTAAGTTATAAGAATCCGGTGGCATGTTCATTTTAATCACCTATAAGGCATCATACACTCTCGTGGCACTGAAGTGAACAAATAACACACGGTCTTTTATTTTGAGAAGACACAACTAACTACTTATAGCCATGATCTATGTTGTACTGACCCAGATAAAAGACAGCCTCCGTTCAATGTAGTCCTTCACGTCAAAGGCCACATATTAAAATACATATATTTTTTAAAAGCTCCTGTACGCATCCAGAAGCTAACAGTCAGTAGTCTCCCAAAGCATAAATTCACAAAACACAGTCCCTAAAGCCAGAGCTGTCATGCTAGTTTTTCCTCCTCACAGTCTGCCTGCCACGCAGTCTGTGCTTTCCAGCAGCACTGAGACCTATTTCTGGACTTAGATGGTGCAAATGGATGGCATTTTAGTTCCCTTATTCCCTCATCTGCTTTCCTATAATTCTTCATAATATGTGCAAAGGTTGGAAAGCCAGCCCCAAAACATGTTACTCCTGAAACACCTTCGGATGATTTAGGATGGTTTTGGCAGACAATGGTTTCTGAAGTTACATCAGCCTAGGTCTGTGCAACCACAGCATCATAAAGCTTGGAAAAGACCTCTAAGATCATCAAGTCCAATCATCAACCCATCACTGCCATGCCTGCTAAACCGTGTCCTGAAGTGCCATATCTACACGTTTTTGGAACACCTCACAGGATGATGACTCCACCACTTCCCTGAGCAGGCTGTTAAATCATTTATGTACTGGTAGGATCTAGCTTAAGTTGACGTATAATTTCATACATCTTTGATTGCTAACTTTTCTTGTGGAATGGTCTTACATGAAATATATTCTATAATAGCACAACTCTCTAAAATCAGGAGATACACATCATCTATTGAAAACCCAAAGAACACAGATACTAACTTAGGACATCATCTCAAAACAACACACGGTAATTCCTGGCATGAGAAAATTTAGGCAGGCCATTTCTGTGAAATATTTTAATATTACTTTATTAGGTACCAAAAAATACAATACATAACAAAGGATAAAACAGTCCTGGAGAGGGCCCTAAGCTTTTCAGCGTTTTCAGAGTGCAGCCAGAGGACTGATGGCAGAAGATCACTACCACTCCAGCACCTGGCATGGTTCGGCAGAGCTGGGATACCACATGGCATGGATGTAACAATTATTCTCTTACTATAGCAGTTCTAAACATAAACCTTTTAAAGATATTTGAAGATATTAATAGGACAACAAGAGGACAACAGAAGGTTGGTTTTACTGCTACCTCTGTTACACCCCAGCTATATTCTCTTCTTATATCAGTCCATCAGCTTCACACAAGAACATTCATGTAGGGTTTTCTTAATATAAAGAAATAACGTACAGATAAGATTTGTAATAAAGCTCATCATTCATTCCTCCTCACTAGTCTCTTTATAACCCTCATTAATATTGCTTTTCTGTCTACAGACCTGTGCCTTCAAGTGCTTCCTCATCTTTAATTCTCTCACCTGAATAGGCCCATGGGACTTATCACAAGAGAAATATTAAACATGCTCACATGACTTTCCAGGATTTTTATGTATGCATCTAGTCTCTGACTTGCAGAGATAACAACTGGAGCTTTAGCAGTCCTTCTCTGGGAATCAACTAAATGCATACCGGAAGAGACACAGACTTCCCTGACTGGCGATAAAACTTCAGTCTATTTAAATGCATTCACAGCTCTCAGTTGCAGAAGTTATTACAAGAAATTCTTGGGAATCTATAGAGTTAAATTTTCAGTGAAGCTCCCATATCTTCACAGCCACCTAGTTTTCATAGTTGCCTAAACACCACAAACATTAAAGAGAGATGTGTCTTAAAGACTGCATCTTCAGGTTGTCACAGTATCCTGCCCTGAAATAAAAATGAATGAACTTTAAATAAAAAACAACCCCAACAAAAAATAAACTGCTAGCAGTGGGGAAAGGTAATTACTCTTTCCCATCTGTTTAAAAGAAAAAAAAATGTACAAGAAGTGCCATTTCACAAGTCTTCAGCTAGATCTGGAATTCGAGAAGGAAAAAAAAAAGTGTCAGTTGATGAATTACAAGCTTAATTACATCTGGGATAAGGCATTTTAGAACCCAAAGGAAAAATGATTTGCTGAATGTCAGTATGCTCAGATGCCCACCAGCGAGCAGTCCCTCCTCTACTCCAGGGTTTCAGCGAAGACAACATACATGTCAACCACAGTACAAGAAACACAAACTAATGAAACTGTAAGCTGTAATTACACTGTCTCAGTGAATGGCACTTGGGGTATTGTGAACAGATTGTACATGTTAATTCACACAGGGCTTAATGAAGCATTCCCTGTTCTACAAACTTCACCTCTTGATTTAATTAACCTTCATACCTATACATGCACTACCTACCAATCACAAATGTCGAAAAACCCTTAAATAAACTACAGTGCTTTCGAGCTACATTAGAAAAGTAACAGAGGTTCAGTTTATGTTCAGTTTGGCAGCTCAAAAGTGAACTGCAAGCAAATTGTAAGGTTCTTAGATGATAAAAACTCACATGGCAAATTTGGCCCTAAATCATCTCTCCCAAACATAAGACCTAGTCCCTTAAAATGAAATCGCAACAAAGCAGAATCAATTAATCCACAACAGTAAAAATTGTCTAAGATTTTACTAGAGGAGAAATAAACATTGAAATAATCTAGGACGCTCTACCTTATAGAAGACTTTTAGATATTAAAATATGTTCTGTTCTGCAGAACAAAATAGAGGGCTAACTCATACCCTAGGTTTGCAGGTATGGCTTTGCACATCACAAATATATAAATACATAAAACTATACCGTTTTCACCAACTCTTAGAAATGGAAACGACACTCATCATTACGGTCTCAAATGCAAAAATCATTACTTTGGAGATCCCAGCAGTTAATCTTTTACGCATTTTGGACCAAGCAGGCTGTTTGCACACAGCCTGCAGGCCTCCCGTGAGCCGGCATCTTCCTGTTTTCCAGTACCACCGGGGCTGCACTTCCCAGTCTCGCAGTTTTGATCAACTTTAGAGCCTGGATTACATGAATTCTCTGCTCTACTCTAAGGCAAAACACTGGGGCACTGCAAACAAATGGTGTTTTCCTGCTGACTTCAAAGAGCAAAACATGCACCAAACACGACTCATTTCATCATTTCCTCCCGTATGAGCACAGATCCCTGCTCAGACTCTAGCACTGAAGGACAGGTATCCAGAAGTGCAGGGGGAGGCTCTTTCTACCCTACTCTTCTGGTGGGAACAAACCGAAGAGGCAGGGAAACAGCGAAGCCTCATTTCACAGTTTGCTGCTAATGAAGGACAGCAGAAACTGCTGCCCCTGTACGTCGAGGGAACAAAGGAAAAGAATCAGATCCCAGGAAGGCACCTCAATGGCACAGGAGCTACCTGGGCTGCTCCCGGCAGGCAGGGCTCCGCTGAATTTACATCATGAAGATTCAGCAGCTGCGTAAAAGACAAAGCAAAATTGACACACTTTCTGTGTGTTTTCCCCCACGATTAAAGTTTACGTGACACACTTAATATTTTACTTCATTAAAAAATCAAGTTGAAATTACTTAATGCATGAATTAGAAAAGTACTCAGTACTGATTTAGAGAATACAGGCTGCACTGGAGAAATACTAGTAAATTCTTCACAACAACAAAGAGCAAGTGAAAGCCGCAGAGATAATTTATGTGAATCTCCAAAGTCATTTTAAAAGTATCTCTCATAAAAAATTAATCTGCAAAAGTTAGCAAGCATGACACAGAGGAGAAGAACCAGTGGACTGGATAGAAGTTGGCTGAGGGATAAAAGGGAAAGTTTGCCAACCACAGAAAATGAGGACTGTGTTTGCATTTTAAAATTGAATCGTCTGATTTCTCATCCAGCGCTAAAGTCTTACATTACAAGCAAAAAGAAGTAGAAAGACCTCCCTACAAGCCTATGAGGCAACACAAATTGTTACTTTAAAAAGAACAAAACCAAAACCACCTGCAATAAAGCAGAAAAAAAATAACAAAAAGCAGCAACATTTATGGTTACATTCTGTCACTCCAGAAGAGAGACTCCAAGGAGCGGGCAGAAACCTGTGTAATAGAGGCCATAAAGCAGGATTTTAAATTAACTGAGAATTCAGCCAACCTTGACAACTTAAACAGAAGGTACCAGATCTGTCCTCCTCCTCCACTAGAGCTATGCTATTCGGTTCGCATGAGAATCTCGACCAATGCCAATGTCATTTTGGCATAAAGGATAATAATAATTGTATTTATGATATATCCCTCCAAGGCAGCATGCAAGATCACTCGAGCAAGTTAAACACACCAGAATATACGAAAATATTTAATATATTTTAAAACTGTACTTACTACTTTTCACTCCAGTAGAAGATTTGCAGCCACTGTAAAGCAATAGTGTTTTGTCTTATGTCATTTTATGAATGCAACCAAATGAACAAGTGTGTTCCTCATTAACGTAATGAGAGGAGCAGCTAAGCACACTTGCTGACCTCCCCACACTGTTGCTAATCTCTCAAGAGCCAGCCTTCACCTTTGTTATTCCCTCTCCGACTCTCAACTTTTGGCTCCCACCTGCCTGGTAGTAATTTGAACCTCAAGATACTAACACAGAAAGAAATATTGTGGTGCCACAGAGGCTCCAGTGAGATGAGGGACACTGAGCAGGTCAAATGTCAGTGCAGTTGGTGCTGAAGGGTTGGGGGAGTGATACGCTTAGAGCCTGCTGCGGTGGCATCCCAGATCCTATCGGCAGATTGTCCATCACTACCCAGGGTCGTGGTTCAGCTGACACCAGGGACGCTGAAGGTCCCAATCCAGCTTTGCCTGTCACCTGGTAGAAAGCAAAATTGAAACCAGTACCTTCAAACTCCCCTGGGCTAAGTCTGAAACCAAACCTCAACACAGGCAGCACACATAAAAAGGCCCCCTGTCCTCCTGCCATTTCCTCCCATCCGAGAACCTGAACACATCTACAGCTCAGGACCCTCCACAAATTCAGTCAGAGTTTGAGTCTACCTCAACCAGAATTAAGTCAGAATTGGGTGACTTTAAGCCAACGCACGTCTGACTTGCATACTTTAGCACTCGGGGATCCTGTGTTTCAAAACAGAAGCAGCACCAATTTTTTTGGGAAACCTCTACAGTCCATGTGGTACTTAAAAACAGGCATTCCCATTCTCCAAGATTGAGAAGACTATTATAGACCTGTTTCACTGTGCCTACACCAAAGGGGACTGAAAAGCAATATATTCACCAGGACTTTGCAATCCTGGAAGCCACAGAGCAGAAGCTGATCTTCTGGGGATGTCTCCTTGCGCTTTCACATCCTACCTGCACAACTGACTCACAAACTCCCCTCATTGTACTTCATATTGTGTGAAGGTTGCGGCTACCCAACTGAGAAGGCAAGGCTGCTGCTACCACCTTACACACTCAGAGCCTTCACCAGATGTTTACAACTCTTGAAGGGCAGTACGAGCAGCCAGGCTGCCATGGAAGGGACGTGGCTGGCTGGCAGAGCTTGCCACAGTATCCTTCACTGCTCTAGTCCACACACTATCTATCACAACTATGAATAGTCCTAGAAGACTTAAAAAATGAAGGAAATGGTCAAAACATGTTGATAATGTTAAAAGTAACAGTTTGGACAAGACTGCTTGAGACAGTAGCTACAGCTTTTATAAACATCAACACGGAGATGTAGATTCCTCAGGGTGACCGCTTCCTCAAGAGTCTGAAGTTCATGTCTTATCGTGAATGGCGAAAGAGTCATACACAGGGTATAATCCTGGATTTACAAGAATTTTGAACTGAGCAGAAGAGAACTGAGCTTATGGCAATTTTAACACCCTCAGATTCTGGTACGTGCAAATGAAGGAAATCTCTCTGGAGCTATCCTGGGCAGCACATCAGGTTCATTAGTGTAAAGGCAGGGTAAGTGTTAACAGCGAGGACAGAGGCCTCTCTTGTTTCTTACAACACAAAACTCTAGATGAGCAACATGCCACAGTTCATGTACCACAGAAAACACCATGATCTTCTGGGTTTATAATCAGAACCCTTTCCCTAGTCCCAAGCTGTAAACTAATTTACGGCCCCAGTTCACTTGTATTTGCTATTATGGCAAAACATAAAGCCAACACAGCTGGTACCTGGCATCGCAGTACGGGCTTTTCACAGCCCTAACTAAAAAGCCCTTTTCCACCCTTACTGGTAGTATTATAGATCTTATTCAATAATAAAACCTAGATTCCCACTTCTTGCTGTTGTTGACAACAATCACAGGTGACAGAAACAACAGGTCTTTTGTTTTTCCTAGGACTCTGAAAAATCAGGGGTCAGTGAACCATGGAGTCCTCCATTTGCTTGTGTACAATAAAAAAACCCCTTGGTCTGCAAAAGCCAGATCTGTACCATATGCATGGATTCAGAGTGCAACTGACTGGAGACATTTTTACTCTGGTCTGCAATTTGACAATACAGTGCAGAGCAGAATAAAGTGATAGACTTGTAAAAGCTATTTATAGTGCCTATGCCCCAAGGAGCTATAGCTAACAACTAACTCATTTCATAGCACACATCTGAATGCAGTATGAAAACTTCCCAGTTTCTTATCAGCATAGCAGAAAAAGACCCCACCGCGGCTTGCTTTAAGATAATTAAGGATTCTTTACCAAAACATTTTAATCAAACTAAGTCTCCACAGCAGTCTTTTCTTTCCCTGCCTTATATCTGTTTCCTTCAGAGGTCAGTCCCTACTGAACTTCTGATAAAAGCGTTTCACAACATAGCAGTTTGCCAAGCTGTAAAAAATGATGCTCATTTTCCTAGATAACACATTTGTGTTTCAAAGAGTTTTCTACAAGCTAGACTAAAATCCAATATATTATTGGTTGTGTCAACAGGAAACAAATGGAACAATCTGCTAAAAATTTCAGTGTGCATTGCCACTGTAATATCTGTATATGAGGAGGTTTGGGGTTGGTTTAGTTTTTTTGTTGTAGGAAAACCAGATCAGCTGAATATTATTCTGTGGACTAGACAGCTGAGTATTTTATTACAAATGATTAAGAAATAAATAACAGATCAGAAAGAAAGATAAGGATTTGTAGTACTGGAAAGACATCAATAACCCCATTGAGCTTCCCTTCTGCTGCAACTGTGGCAGCAACAAAGCAGTGAGCAGACACAATGCTCAGTGCAATGACAGCCTTCTAATTTCTCCACACCCACACTTTTTGTTTTCTTTTTCTCTTCCACATGCTGACACCAGGTGTTATAACAGCTTGACTTCAATGAGAGTGTCTTAAGAGCAGTATGGTTTCAGCACATACTGGTGCCAAAGCTGTATCCTAACTGAGCTGGTAGGGGATGCTGCGAGGAGCCCCAGCTGGCCCTCCACAGGCGCCACTACTGCCATGGGACCACGCTAACTCCAACAGAAAAATAAGGGTCCTTGTGAACAACCCCCCATCCCCAAAACAACAAAACCCACCAACACCATAGACTATCCCATGGCTCAAAGTCTTAGCAAACAATGACCCACTATTTAACCTGGACCTTCTGTTACTCTGTAATTAACAGGCAAGTTTTTGTTAACAGGTTTTATGCTTAAATTGTAATTAATTGCTATGTGAAACAACATTAATAAACTCCACCAATTTGTAATCCAGTGCTCCCAGGGCCCCTAGTTTTTACTAAGTAGCATGACAACATCCTAATTTTACTTTTACCACAGCAGAAGCAGCATGAAAATTATTTAAAACACACGTTAAACATAAACCGTAACTAGATACTGTAAGCTTACACAGTCATTTATTTATGTTGTAGGTTCAGTGAAAATGTTAGGAAAGAACAAGGGAGAACATATACACACACATCCTAATGACTTAAACATAACTGCCTTGCTTTTTAGCAATCTGGTATAAAAAATAGTTACCTTATAGACAGAATGCTTGTTTTCAAATTTATCAGTCATAATGTTTAATGGATAAAACCTGGATAAACATATGCTAAATTCCTAATTAAATTTAACAGAAAGAATGCAGATCTCTTTCAATAACCCTTAAGGCTATTTAGTGTTTTGTTTTCCCCCTTAGCAGAATATTCTGATAGCATCAGGAAGTACTGCTCAGTGACAGCTGAGCATCCATTTCCAGAACGAGACCTTTTCTAGGCTTTAAAATGATACACTACTTTGTGTGTGGGCATTGATTTTATTTAGGAAATGGAGAGGAGTCAATCTGAGGTTTGCTCATTATTAGGTTGGGGGAGGGCTTCTGGGGTTTTTTTGGTTCTGTTTTCACTTTTGCTGTTTGTTCATTTCATTGTATGTACTGTATTACATGTTTTTAACCATGTGCTTTAGTCTGAATCATTGTATTAATCAGAAAAGAAATATGTCCCCATAGCAGAGCAATCAAGCAACTATATATTAACTACTAAGATTATTAAAGTAAGCTATCTTAATTATACTGGCAAAAAGGAGATAACAAGAAGTTGCAAAGTGTAGTTGTAAAGAGGGCTTAAAAATAACTACTAAATAAAATAGCATCAGCTGCTATGTGACAGCACATCAGGTTTTTACTATCTGTTTATATAGCATGAGACTGCATGCATTAGCACTGTCTCCATACTACAAAAAAGAGAAAATATCATTTTGAAAGAGCAAGAACGCTAAGAAGTGATCTCCTCCTGAACTGTATTTATAACCACTGCCCTGTGAGGGAACACGGTTACTGATCATCCTGTCTCCCAGCGATGTACCAGTACAGAATCCTGATGTGCCAGCACATCAACTTGTCAGAAGCGGCTGGAGCAGCATTAAATAGCAGCGCAGCGAGCAAGCGTTCAGTGATGTTACAGTGCTGAGCATACATAAAAGTTCCTATCAGCATGTTGCTGCTGAAGAACCATCACTTTAACTGCTAACCACGTTTGTTGTGTTTTTAGATGGGAATGAAGCGAGGTAAAATAAACCACTACAAAAGCAAATGCCATGCAACACTGTGTTATATTCATTCCTTGTGTAGAACAGGGCAGAATAACAACAGTCCTGTCGCCTGCCCATTGGTGTGAGGAACTGAAGCCTCATTTGGAAACCCTCTGTTGTGCCAAATTCATGCCCTTCCCATGAATTTCAATGAGATCTAAAGATCTGCTTATTCCTGTTTTTCTGCCTTATCTCCCACCATGTTTCCCACTCTGCACCATTTCATCAATGCAGCAAACCATTAGGCCCACTGATTGCGGAGATGTCTGACTATATGGACTGCTCTTTCAAAATGGATTGGATTTACCTTCTGTATTGAAACCATGACTCTATTAATATACTGCTTTATCTCCATAGAATCCCTTTTAAGAGTGGAAAATCCAAATTATCTTTTCTCTCTTTATGTTGTAAGGTCTCTGTCTTAGTGTATGCTTATTCCTCTCCAAAACCAACTTAGAGATTTCTTCCACTGAACACTTCAAATCTTCATCCTTTCCTGCTTGCTTCCAATGATATTCATCCTCAGTGCTTTGTTCTGAACAGCTGGAGTTAATAAGATGATGTACAAGATGGATATAATCATGCTCTAACTCAGGCTAGTATCTAGCTGGAGCACCTTGAGTTTTATTAAAAATATTTAGTTATATACGACGACATTTCAAATAAACGGAAAACTTTTGGGTCAGGCTCTCAAAAACAATGACAGCAGAAACTCATTTGCCATGATTATTTTGCAAGATACCTTTCTATACATTTAATTAATTCATTGAGTGACTACTAAGCTAAAGTAAAATTAGCCTGTGATTACACAGCTCAATATAAAAGCAGCTGACAAAAAACAACATGAGCAAATTCCCAACTTTTCCTAACTCTGGGTACTTCATTAAATATGTTTTTTGTTTAATATTAAAAATGTCCCTGGGTCTCAGATATTTCTAAATTCTGTAATTAGTGACTATTAAATCCCTTTCATTTATTAGCTGAATTTTAAAACTATCTTCAGCATCTTACTACTGTTCTAGTACTATCTATACTAACAGAAATCCGTCACCCCACAACAGCCCTGGTCTTGCTGCAGTGTGTGGTTAAGGGAAACCCAAGCCATCCTTTCTTCTCTCCTTTATCAGGGGCTGGAGGAGAGCCTGTGCACATCCAGCACTTCCACACTTCCACAGCAGGCATTAAACTCCAGAGCCTTATGCCAAAGCCTATGGTTAGCTTCAGCTTCCTTTGCCAGCTCCTAGATATTTCCAATGTGGTATCCACTGCTGCTCTTGTAGTAGAAGGAACCTCCCTCAAGGCCTTTCCTGTTCAGAAATTCTTTTGCTGGCAGTCAGAATTTTCCCGAGGATTGTAAATAAAGAGAGGAGCATGATACTTCATAACCTAAAAACATCATTAAATGAACTAAATTTCCTAGAACAAAGCAAATGAATTTACCTCACCCAAGTGCTCTGACCAGCCAGATGCTGAATAGACAGATATACAATAGATACAAAGACTTATCACGGAACACTGGCGGTGGCCAAGGGAAGCATTTGACATAGACCACTACAGGCCAGCTGAATGTCATCATAGACACTATCACAACCCAGCAAACAAAGATGCACTCATCTTCCTGTTCCACTAATGAAATTACCAATTATCTGTGTGTCAAAGGTGTGACCTGTTGCTGTCAACTGAAAAGACAGACATGTTCTTCAATTATTTGCTATGTTGTAGTAATTAAACAAGAGAATTACGGGAATCTTTCATTAACCCCTCAGCAAGTACATATATTTTAAAAGAATTATATTCAAAAGGAGAACCATCTGTAGACCAGCTCTGCAAGGCTGAACACCAGTGGCATTCATTCTTTAATATTCTTTTGACAGACAACAGAAAGCAGATTTTAAGTAGCAACTTCAAAGTCATATGCAACTCACAAATTGCGAGTCACTGATAGACTTCTTTATTGCGGTCAGCTGATGATTTAGGCTACGGTTGTTTCTCCCTTAGCAAGACTTGCACATTCACAAGAGGCCAAACATGCCAGCCAATCTGAGCTTGCAACCACCCATTGCAGACCCCAGATGCTCTCCCAAGTACACTGTGCACTAAGGAGAAACCACCAGAAGACTTTGTATCCGGGCCAAACACCAAAATAAGAATAAAGCTCAACATTTGAAGGTGGAGGCTGCGAACAGCCACAGCTCAACATGCAGCATGAAGGAACCAAGACGACACATGCAGCAAGCCATCCCCCCCATCTTTGGTCAAAAGAAGAAAGACAGCTCTGAAGTCTTCCCACTTAATATCCAAACCACGTAAGAATCAAATTTTTAATAGCCTCTGTGCAATTGGATTAATATTCAACCAATATCATGCTCAAATAAGACAATTTAAAAAAATGCTTTATCAGTCTTAAATTTTGGATGTCAGGGACGATCCAAGCAGAACAACATATTCTACTGAGTACCAGAGTCTTTTAAAATGTCAACCAACACCATCACTCCAAAAACGTCTTGACACTGGTAACATTCTGTGTTACTAATCTCCACTATACGTCAGGAGAAACACAGGTAGGAGACAGAAGATTTTCCCACATCAAACAGAAGCAAAGAGAAGTTCTGACCTCAGAAAGCAGGCCAGTTGGCACTGAGATTGCTTTCTCATTCCAACAGCTAGCTGAGATACCAAAGCAGATATAAAGGAACCTAATTATTAACTGTCATTCAGAATAGTACTTTATTGATCTATTGTTTCTTTTGATGCTACAGATGTTCTTTTACAGTCAAAATCTATGCTTTGTTAGAACACACTCTGTATTCATTTTATTATCACTGAGCATACAAAGTAAATGGAAAATACATGTCAAAAAGGGAGTGGAGGTTTTTTTTTTAGGTTTTCACTTTTTTCTTTTCCATGGGTAGTAAAACCAAATAAAGTTGTGTTGTCAACAGTCCCACTGTCTACCTGCCACTGAAGGCAAGTTTGTGAATCTCAGGAGAGGCTAAGGTTCCCACCAAACTGCAGACTTGTAAGGAGCTGGCAACATCAAATGCCAGAGCCAGGCCAGAAGTCTCTTTCAATTAATTATTTTTTGACTACTGACGAAAAAATAGTCCACAACAATGGGGACAAACCATGCTATCACAACTACCCAAAAAGCAACAGAATGAAGAGTCAAATGAGATCAAAAATGGTTAGTATACATGACTGTACCTTGGTCTATCATTTGGAAGATATAATTTATCAGTGCAAGCAGTGCAGCTTGTCTACTATACTTAGGGCTAAACCCAGATGGATTCAGTCAAGGAAATCTGAGGATTCTAGATGCCACCAGAGTCGCCTTGCGCACAAGCTTCCTTATAGCTTTCCCTAAAAAACAAAGAAATTCAAGACAAAGAAAATGGTGAAAACTTTCCTCATCTAAGGATAATTTTTCAAGCAGGAACAAAACTGTTCACACTGTAAGCAAGCAAGCACCTTGTTCTCCCAATCACTTTCAATAGCAGCAAAATACTTCTTCAGTGGACATTCCCAGACTTACGAGAGTGTAAGTCACAAACTGCAGCCCAGATCTTTCTAGCTCCTATATTCACTTCCATCAGTGTAATTAACTGAGACTCAAGAGAGTTTCCATTCTCATACTTCAAACCCCAAAGTAGCAGGTACTATTTTTAGAATTACTAGGGAGGTGCTGATAGTTCAGTCCAGATCTAAGTCATTGATATAATTAAATACCTTGAAAATTCCTTAGTGTGAAACACATTGTACCACTGTTGAAGCGATTCAACTCAGATTAATCAGTTTACACTCCATCAACAACACTTTAACCGAATGCTTGTTGAAGCAGGGTTTTGAGAAGCATTAACTGCTTCATTCAATAAAATTCAAAATCGACCCCAGAAAATCAGTCTACAGGATCTAGAGAACAGGTGCTCTTTCCCTTTTCAAGGTAGGATCTTCCTAATGAGAAATGAAAAAGTGATAAGGCAAAAAGTATCACACAAGCATACAAATAAAATGCTCTATTTCAGAGAAATAAATGGTACTTCTATCATCAGAACTTAAAGAGAGGAAGTTAAGGAACCCAATTTATATTAATATTGGTATTCAAAGCAGAGCAGCCCAAACTATCAACCCTCATCCCAGGTCTGTATAGCATCAAAGAGAGAAACCTCATGGATCTGTGTGGAATAATATTTTCCATTTTAATTTGTATCTTTCACTTTTCTTCAAAAGCCTTTCTTTTCTAGAAGATACATTGGAAAGCAAATACATACAAGTACTGAATAGGAAAAAAATCATTATACATGCCAGGATGATTTCAATGCTTATTTACATATGCTTACATTTGAATATGCAGAGCTTTGAAATTCAGAAAGATGAAGTGCTGTATCAAAGCAGTCCTTTATGAAAGCATTTGTCATTATGTGAATGTAGTCCCGAGAGCAGCAATTCATTTTAGTTAGTTACTCAGGTGTGTATCTGCATGCACACTACTCATCAGAGTTTTCTTTCTACTTATACTTGCACTATTAAAATCACTACTTTTAATAAATGATGAATCTGAATCAAGCCCACGGTATTCTTTTGGTGGAAATGAGGCAAGTCCTCTGGGTATGTAGACTATCAGATCTCTATTACAATTTCCAAACGCAGTGGAGCTGCGATACTTAGACCAGCAAGGGACTGGTGTACATCTCTACTTGCAAAGATTCAGTATAAGGAGTGAAGAACCATCACTATATGTATACAACATGTGAAAGCTAAATAAAGTGACAGGTAGCAAGCCACGTCTTTGAAGAACAGATCAGTGCACAGAGTATTCTTAATGTAACCAAATTTAAATACACTTCCCATCTCTTAAGTTGTGCTTTCTTTAAAAAGGCAGAGCTCTGCTAAATGAAATCCTGTCCCTTATGACTTGCCTTACAAGCTGGGTGGCAAGTAGACATATGCAATTATTAGTCAAGGGCAATTTCTAAATGAAGTCATATAGGAATATACACGTCCTTCAGATGTGACCCCCAAAACTACTAAAATTACTATCTTGTATAGATGTGCTTGCAGAAGTATTAAAATGCAAGGGGCACTGCAGAAAATATTTTCAAGAGCTTGAATATTCTTTTCCACTTTCTGGCTTAAGAATTTTAGACGCTCAACACTTCTAAAATGATATGATCAATGACTGGTGCTTGAATAAAGAATAAATTAATTTATCTTTAGATTATCTATGCCACCAGTGGAAGACCTCATCTAAGCATTTATTTGCAGCAGACAACTATACAAGAACTCTGGTAAGTTGTATTTCTGTCATTTCACTGGAAGTCATTTGTTGAGGTTTACCAGTTGTACATTTCAAACCATCATCCCTTAATAAACTCACTATATCCCCGTCACCAGATGAAAACCTGGACCAAAGACATTAATTGGCACTTAAATACTGACAATGTGCTTATGATCGTTTCAATTTTATAATCACCTTCAGGATGATTTCCACAGTATTTTTAACATGCACAATGGTTACAAATTGGTATTGCTTTTCACAAGTGCCCTCTATACATTTTGAACGCAAGCCACCAAACAGTTACGTCCAAGAAGAACAACTCTCATTCTTTGTTCTCCCTCCTGTATTTACAAATTTATTTCTAGGTGAAGATAAGAACTAATATAAAACACTGCATGTTTATTATAGTCCAAAACTATCTGCCATACTCTAATGACTGTAATCCCACAGTGACTGATGGTCATTCATACACGTCTTGTAACTTAGTATATAGCTCTTAAAACTAAAGAACACTAATAAACAATAAAAAGCTCATCTGAAAACATCAGAAGATAAAACATTGGCGAACTGTGCAATTAAAATTGTGTTTGCAAAAAGAAGACATGCTGAAAAACTCTCTCCTGGGTGTATGATTTTTATGTACTCAGACATCCAGTGGCAACTACAAACGTGAAATACCACAGCGATTTGGTCATTCCAAACCAGAAACTCTAAAAAAAATCTCTTGATCATCCAGATTTTTTCTAGGGTTTTCATTTCACTGAAAAATGTGGGAGTTTGTCCTATGAGTATGTGTTTAAAATATAGATTTGATAAAATAAAAATTAATAATTGACCTAAAAAGACTTTAGCCTGCTTAGTTAAATAGTCAATGGGGAGCACTCCATGTTCCACTTCAGAGGATGCAGGAACCCCAGTGCAATAAATTAAGACTTACTACTCACTATAAACAAGGAAGAGTTTTACTCTTCCTTTTAGTTTGCTTTCTGCTGCTCATTTTTTGTTGTTACTATTTTTCACTCTGTTTGATGAACTGATGCACATCTTCCTCTTGATCTCTTGCAAAGTCATGTACCACGTGCTTAGAAACCTGTATTACCTGAACATCACGGCTGACTGCTTTACTATTCTGGTGGCATACACGCAACATGCTGAGGTTTGCCTGGATGTCCAATGACAATGAGGAATTCAAACACTGAAAAGGAGCTATTACAGAGGTGGAAAAGTTCATGCTCTCTACCAGCATCATTTAAAGCCTCTCCAAGATTTGACTTCATCATTCAGTTACTATTCGTAGTCAAACTCTGGATAACTAGGAGGTGGTTTTGTTCATACTCAGTGAGAGCAGAGATACCATTATTCACTGCCAGCATTTTAGTCCACAGTGGGACATTATTACCTGCATAAGGAAAAAGAAGGGGTACTACATAAGGCTCAGGGAAAGAAAACAAAAGCTCTCATGACACTTCTGAGAGTAAGAAGCAAAAGCTTCTTCAGTAGATCCTGCTATCCACTCAGAACGGATTGCGCCGCTGCATTGTACAGAGCACACAGACAATAAGCTTTGCTAGAGTAAATCTTTACTTTTTTTGTCTAGTTACTTCCAGATTCAAATATGTGTTTGCACATACTTACTGTTATCCATTGCACTGTCTAGATTTTGATGGCCTTCTAGTGTGTAGCACTGTCTTTTACAAGTGTGATTTCTAGTGATTTCTAAATTGAAATGTAAAAGTTTTATTTGCGGTATAGCCATGACTTCGGAAAGAAGTTATTTTCTACAAAAGAAGCAGTATCTTTTGTTTGTCCTGCTGATACAGTTGCAGACAGGGTGGGTAGGAGAATAACCTTGCCTTCAATCAGACAAGAGCTTCTGAACACCTGCAGAAGACCCGCAAAAGTCCATCCTCCCTTTTTGGATAGTTCATCTATCAGAATATTCCTCTCTCTAAATACTTTGCCTTTCTTTTATCCTTGGATCACTGCAGCTTCATATCAGCACCATTATGACTTTAAAATCCTTCTGCATTACCTAGCAGTCTTCCAGAATTTTCTGATTAGCCAAACAGCAACACTGAAATTGAGAAGACAAGCAGCAGAGCCTGGTAATCTTCCACTAGCAAATAATATCCTGTCAGAAACACACTACCATTTAGTAACACAACGAAAAACAATCAAAAGTGGCCACAGAATAAAAATACCTGATAATTTTTTAGCTGGAAATTACTGATGCCTTTGGGGTGATAAAACAACATAGAGAAATTAGTCCAGTGATTCAATTTTTATCACCATCCTGAAAAAGGACTACCACCATTACCACCATTACTAGCATTTAGCTACACATCAGAATATATACCATAAACACAGACTGCGATAAATATTTCCTTGACACTCATACTCTGCTGTTCTCCCAACCTTTATAGATTTTCAAGCCAACAATAGCTGCTCTTTTGACTACAGCTCTAGCCTGTGTGACCGATTTCTTATTCTGGACTGAATCATCACGACAGCAAGCCGATTGGTTAAAAACAAAAAAAAGCTGAATGCCATAGCAACTGGCTCCTGCTAACGTGCAGGGAGGATTTTTTTACTTGAACAAGAGCTACAAGTGAAAATACCAGGCCAAAAGGAGATCTGGCGTGATATCAACAACACAACAGAACCGCAGAAATTGCTCAACCATCCCCCCCCCATCTCTCCCCCGTAATACCTTTTGGGCAGCAGCAAATCGTCGGGCTCTTATTAAAATACAGTACAGGGAACAAGGAAAAAGTGCGCTACGGTACTGATTCTGTACATATATCTAGACACTGCAGACTCTTTGCCAAAACAAACAGGATTAAATTTTGAAAAATCAAGTCACGGAAGTGGAACAATAATAGAGCTTGATCTTCCATTTTAATTAATAATCATATCACTCAATAATTAAAAGGATTAAAAGTTTCTAAAGAAACATCTCCAAATATAATTAACCCTACATTGTCCAAGTTAGTGACTACTTTTAGGAACACATCAAAAGAGCCAAGATATTGATATAAAGACAATCACTTCATGACAATACCCTGTATGAATTGCATCAGGTCTATAAGGAATAGATTTGAAGCAGAATATTGCTCTGGAATAACGGTAAGAGTCTGTGTGGAATTCATGTGGCAAGGTTTGCGGGGGGGGCTGCAGGGGTGGCCTCTGTGAGGAGAGACCAGGAGCTGCCCCCATATCAGACAGAGCCAGTTCCAGCCAGCTCCAAGGCAGACCCGCCGCTGGCCAAAGCTGAGCCCGTGAGCAACACTGGTGGCACCTCTGTGGTAATGTATTTAAGAAAGGGTAAAATGGCTGCACAACAGCAGCTGTGAGAAAGGAGTGAGAAAACATGAGAGAAACAGCCCTGCAGACACCAGTCAGTGAAGGAGGGGGAGGAGGCACTCCAGGCACCGGAGCAGAAATTCCCTTGCAGCCCATGGAGAAGACCACGGCCATGTAAGCTATGTTCCTGCAGCCCATGGAGGACCCCACCAGAGCAGGTAGAGATGCCCTGAAGGGAACTGCCGCCCATGGAGAGCCCATGCTAGAGCAGTCTCCTGGCAGCTGTGGCCCATGGAGAGGAGCACACACAGGATCAGGTTTTCTGGCAAGAACTGTGGCCTGTGGATGACCTGCACTGGAGCAGTACGTTCCTGATGGACTGCACCCTGTGGAAAGGAGCCATAATGGAGCAGTTCTTGAAGAACTGCAGCCCATGAGAAGGACCCACGTTGTAGAAGTTTGTGAAGGACTGTATCCCAAGTGGGACCCCATGCTGGAGCAGGGGAAGAGCAGGAGAAGGAACAGCAGAGATGAAGTATTATGGACTGATCATAACCCTCATTCCCCGGCGCTGCTCAGGGGTGGCAGGAGGTGGCAGAAAAGTTAGGAAGGAAGGAGTGAAGTTGAGTCTGGGAAGAAAGGGGGTGATGTGAAGGTGGGTTTAAATTTGGGATATTTTGTCACTAACCTACTCCTAATTAGCAATAAATTCATCTTTCTCAAGTCAAGTCTGTTTTGCCTGTGACAGTAATTGCTGAGTGATTTCCCTCTCTGTATCCTTTCATCTTATTTTCTTCCCCTGTTGCACTGAGGAGAGGGAGCGAGACAGCAGCTTGCCAGGCACCTGGCAGCCAGTCAAGGTCACCCCACCACACAGTTCTTGTATTTGAGGAGAGCATCAGTCTTGCCCAGGCAACTGAAGCTCTGAAGACTTTGGTTTGAAGTAGACGTGCCCTTCTGTTCTAGGTCAGCTATAATAGGTCTTCAGCCCATTACACAGTGAAGAATTACAGTCCTGTCTCTTCATGATGTTTGGGGTGGCTTGTACTCTGGAGACTCAACTGCATAACAAGGACCCTCAGTGAGCTTGGCTTTACAGACCAGGAGAAAAGTCAGCTCTGTTCTTTGTGCACCATTGAAGAGGCATTCAAAATCTGCTATGAAGTAACATCAAGTCAAGAAGACCAGGTATGATGACCACAGCACAGCTACCTAAACTGCTTTTAATACTAGGGCTAATTTTTAAGCCAGTCTGAGTTAAGTACATAACCCCACAGCATCAAATTAATTTACTTGATCTCTGTAAGCATCATTCCTGAGCTTTTACTTGCACTAAGGAGTGCTATAAGCCACCCACACCTATGAAAATCCAAACACTTTTTTGCAATTAAAATCAGGGGAACAGCCTTACTTTCGGTTCCTGAAAATAGTCACCTGATTTCCGTTAATGAAACAATGAACTACGGGGTAATATTTTGTTAATATTATTTTTTTTGATCTGACAAGAAATGGTCACAAAATTCTTAAGGTCTTTTGACCCTCTAACTCATGCAGTCTTACAGGGAGTTCATGGTCTCAGACAACTCTTCCATCACAGATCACAGACCTTGAATTAAGAAAGTTGGGTGTTTTTTTTTGGATGTGATTTCATCGTACTGGTAAATTGGTTGACTTTTACTCCTGATGCTGAAAACAGGCATGTTTCTATTTTGTCTCAGATCTCTGATATATCATAATTCAGACATCAGATCAGCCTAATTGTAACCATACATTTGTGCTTGATATGTACATATCTCATGGCATGTCTGTATTTATAATATATAGGGAGTATACAAACTTTGTTATACACTACTGAGAACTAGGTACCTATCTCAGAAACTATGCATGTCCTTTATCTTCCAAAAGATCTTTTACTTTCTTTGAAAGTCACATTTTTATTTAGTTCACATTGTATAAAACAGTGCAAAATTCCCAAGTTTGGCTCCATAAACAGGATATGCTTGTCATTTTGGTATCTCAGGTAGAAGTAGGAAAAGCAGGACAAAGAGAATCCAGGAAACCTAGCAAAGCTACATTCAAAGTTTTAGCTGCCCTTGATTTTAAAACACGGGAGTTTCCAACACTTCCCTTACTTATCAGGTAAGTATTCTTGATGGGCTGACCATAACAGAGTGCTAGCTCTTGCCCATTCCTCATACTTTCAGAAAGGGAACTTTTGGTGAGTTTGCTTCGATATACCTTTTTTTTTGTTTATAAGGGACGAAGTAATTTTTTTTTAACTTGAGCTACTATCCAGCAATTCACACAGAGAGAACATCAACTGTTTTCTGAAAAATGTGAAATGGTACTCTGTGGTTAGTATTACTCATGCAAGCACACTTTGTCCAAAAAAGCACCATACATGTATGTACGTAGGAGATGCCAACATGCTCCTGTAAGTATGGCCCTACCACATACAAATCAGATTTGGTTCTCATACCAGTAATTCTACTCAACTTGTGTCAATGACATTCTATTCTGTTTCCCCAAAATAGTAAATTTTCTCTGAAGAGCTTACAATCTTAATCAGAATCCAATGAGAAGAAAGAGAGCAGAACAAGCCATAAATAGTTACCCACTCTGTGTACTTACATACGCTCACTCTTGCCTATATAAATTAGAAAAATGTAGATCAAGGACAGTAACTTATTATTAACAACAAAAGGTCAGACTCAAGGAGGGCTGGGATATAAAATTGTCTTTGATCTCAACTCTGAAAGAATTTTCCATGCTAAAGGTGGCATGAAAGAAATGACAAAGATGCAGTACTGCAGCAGAGATTCAGGGACTGCAGGACACAATGGTAAGGCCAAAACTAGTGCATGAGACAGGACGCAAAATGAATAAGTAATCTACTCAGTAACAGTTACAATGATGGCTCCAGGTGTTTAAAAAACTTTGGGAGAGGACAACACAAATGCTCAAAATGTCAAAGAGAATGCTGCTTCTCTATTAACCTTCATTCACCCAGCAGAATGGCATCATTTGAGCAGAAATACATTGTTCTCATCACAAAATTTAGTATGACAAAACAATTATTTCATAGACAGTATTATCAGTAACTTGAACCACCAGGTTTTTTTGCCTTTCAAAAAAGAAAGTAAACCGTTCAAGGATACATATTTGCTTCTCAGCCCAACTGATGAGTGTCTGGAAGCAACTCATTAATGAGAAGGAAACTGAGTGGTAAGACTGTAGAAACTGTTCCTCCTAGTACACAGTACTGCCGACACAGCTAGGGCCCAGGAAAAAATATTACAGCAGTATTAAACACAAAAGAGGGCATGTTAGCACAAGTACAGTACACTCAGACAAAAAACAATCTGCCTGGTTACAATCCAGTCACAGCAAAAGATGTAGACCATAAAACAGATGTGCAGCACACCAAGTCTTATGTTATTACAATGCTCTAAGGTAGAATCTCATTCTTTCCCATAATATTTAGACTTCTGAGTTCAAAACTGAGTTGACCTAGGCAGTTTAAGGTGTTCTGCAAACCAGATAAAGGTGTTTGATTAGTTAATCTCAGAAGAAGAGATTCTGTTAAACCAGAAATTTAGAACAGATGTATCTATCTAAAAACTTTGTCAAAGGTCCCCTGCATTATCCACAAAGAAGAGCATCCCTGTCGAAGTATGTAATACTACCTTCTCTAAGAAGCTGTTCACCCCATCATGAAAATGATAAACTGCAGCAATGAAGTTAGCTAATTTGCCCAAGGACACCTGCAGAATTAGTAGCATAGAAAGAACAAGAACCCTTTATTTTAGGTCAATGAAAAGCCTCCATCTACACATGGGTTGCTAGGATAGAAGACAAAGGCAGTATCATTTCATGCTGTTTTCTGCAGTCCACTTAAAAAACATAAATAAAACAGATAGTGTGTGCAACACAGTTACTCAGTACGTGAGAGGCAGAAAAAGGAGAAACAAAGAAAGAGAGAAAAGGCTACATGTCTTTACTTTTATTGTAAGTATCTAGGGTTAGCATCATCTTCGGGACATCTCAGACTCTAAACAACAACATTTAGAACATGCGGTGTCCAGCTGTGCCACTTCCTCTAGGAAACAGTTGTTTTCAAAAATTTTTATTCACTGCTTGACATAATACAATCAATGAACTGTGGACATCTTTGTCACATTTGCTTTTTGTGGCTTCCGAGGTCCATTGTCATAAGGGCTCCCTGTAACCAGCCACCTGGGATGAAAACAAAAACAAGTCACAGGCATCCTTACCTCCAAGTCCATCTCCAGAATCAACCTCATAGACGCTCTCCCCTTCCATGCTGTCTTTAGGATGCAGCAGAAAGCAAGATCTTCCTCAAGTGATTTGCTCAGGCTCCAGAAGGAAGCCAAATCCACCCACTCTGCAGCCAGCAGGTGATATCTTTCAAACAAAAACATAAAAAAGCACCATTGATCCACTCCTGCTACACAGCAGAGAGGTCATTTCACGTCTCCCTTAAGCCCCCAACTTTTCCAAAGTGTGTCAGTCAGTTCTACATCCAGTACCTCAGATGCTTACACCAACAGTCTTTTCAATGGGTATCTGAGCTCCTTTTTACTCGTAAATTCAACTGCTATTCACAGTACAAACCCTCCACCCCATATAAAGAGGTTGCATCAGCCCAAATTCCAGGACTATATTGAGGGGGGAAGCCTCAGCATGGACCCATGCTTATTCATACAGCCTGACAGGACTAGGAATGGCCAACATGGAGCAACATACTACCCATCTACAGCATTAGCTCCTCTCTAGTACGTTGTTAGTACTGTGAAATCAAATTACATTCAGATTGCAAACAGCAACACAGACTGAAAGCACACAGATCATGTGGGTCTGCTTTCCTAGGTCTACTCTTCGGGTCACTTCACATTTAGGCAGAGAGCATCTCAGTTTAGTAACTGATTTGATTTGCAGAGGAGTGTAAAGATAGGTGGGGACAACAGAACAAACCCACCTCTTGGTTTATTTAAGAAAAAGACAATAAGGGAGCAAAATCTCTTTTCCCTAAACTGAGCCTGAATAGCTATTTTTCTATTACTCTGCTCCAGTGTAGTTAGTTTTTACTACCTCCTTCTCATTTTGACCAAAAGAGAAATAGCTCTCAATTAATTAAAAAAAAAAAATTACTAATGCATCAGGAAACATCCTCTGAGAGGCAAAAAAGAGACAAAAAGCAATCAGAACAGCATGGAGTTACTAGAGTAATTTTGCAGCAAGCAGAGAGCTGTCATGTATCAGATGCTCATGATCCAGACAGCAAAGCGAGGACAAGCTCCACCACTCACTCCCCCATGTAAGATTTGCAATCTGGTTATTTTTAAAACAAAGGAAAACAAACCAAAACCCACCCGAAACGAGCACAGAGGCTTCTCCCTGCCACAACTGAACTTGGACAGGCAAGAACATAAAACACAATGAGAGAATGATGATCAAGTACATGAATAATGTGATATATAAAATGTAGTTCAGGTACCATTAGTAACTTAGAGCTAATCATGGAGCAATGTATTGTCTGTCTTCTTGCCAGTTTCTTATGAGCAAATACCAATTAAATTTTACTTGCAAGTCTGCGGCCTTCGCTTTTCCATGTCATTAGGACTGTACCCAAATCATCCCATGCCACTGCATTTTATTGAGAGGGTGGAAAAGGGAAAAACGTTTCTGTATTACTGTGAACTGCCCTGTAAGTTTTGTTCAACCCCCTTCTTCAACTTCCTATCAACTGTATCATCTGTATTCAGACATCAAGTAAAAGAAAATCAATAGTTCAAGTACTGTGTCATTTTGTTGATAAAAAGAAGGGCATACCTAGAAGCTTCACACCAGATGATCTCTTCTTCAAGCATCTCTCTCAGCATCTGCATGTTTTTGTCGATTTTCCGCAGGTTGAGCCAGTGTAGGTGTATGCCATGTAACAGAGCATGCATGGCACCACAAAACACTGAGCAGACTTTCCATGGCGTGAAAACTGTAGGAGAGCCATTTTACACTGCTGATGCCTCTTCTGAAACTCGCATCAGTGACTCAAGGTGTTCTTCTAAATCAGCATTCATGTTTTTCAGAAGGTATGCTATTGCAATTTCCAGAAGTCTCAAGACTGAGAAAGGATCCATAATAACGCTGATTTTTACTGATGACGTATCCATTGCAAAAATTTCAAATTAGCAAAAAGAAAATCCTGCCAGTTTATTTTAAAAATACGAAAATACTTACCAAATAAATAAGTGCAACACAGCAGTTATAGTATCAAGTTCTGGCTGCATATTCACACCTGAAATACGTATGTTCCAAATGCTGATTTAGGATACTCATAAGAACATTAACAATTGTAGTTCTTGTTTATAAAATCAAATGCCATCAAGCAATGAATATTGCATTCCCATGCTCAGAAAAGCTCTACTGTAGATGCCAAAGGATTTAGTACTATTTTTACTGGACATATAGGTCAGATGAGCAAATAACCACAATTTGAGAAAGTCAACCACAGCCTTTCAAATGAAAACTTTTCTTTCAAGTTTCCTTTTGGAAAGGTCTTCCTATTCTGCTCAGATTCTCATTGCCAACCCTGGATTTTATGAGAATTGCTATGGTCCTCCTGCACGGTAATACAGAAACCATGTTTGTGTAACGTAACTGCTGACCAAAAGGCATTGTGCAATGTCTAATAACTAAATACTGCATTTTGATCCAGGCTTTATGTCTACATATATGGAGAAAAAGAAATAACCTGTGCCCAGCATAAATACCTACTTTCACGTCTACTTAGACACGGGTGTTACACAACTTAATGTATTCATCCATCTGTAAACAAAAATGTGTGTCCTTATGAAAAATCCATAGTGTCTCATTTTGCTTTAATGAACTGCATGAAGTATGTGTGCCTTTATCAAAATCTTTAAGCGTAGAAAGTAGTAAACTGCAAGACGTTCCATGCATAAGGGTTGATTACTAAAATTAGATATCAGTGTTGTCAAATACTAGCATTTCAGTGCAAGGTTACTAAGACATTAAGTGGAACCAAAATCTTCGTTGTCTAGTTAGAAAATTACTATCATTATTCTTATGGAAAACTGAGATTAAAAGAAGAGAAGCAGAAGAAAACCTGTTTTTAAATCATTTCTTATTTTACACATATTCCTTCTGAAACAAACTGATTATTCTTTAGTACATGCTTGCTGTCTCTTCCCACTTGGCGTCTGTACAAATGTTGCTTTTAATAGCATTTCACTCACAGTTGAACCTTTTCTTTTTTTGGGAAGGGCTGTTGGTGGATACAAAATTCCCTGCTGTTCTGTTCCCTGGCTATGAAAACTTTTTAATTAAAAATTGAAAGCAAAATGATGCAGCAGTACTGAAGTCTAGAGCTGTTCAAGTGTAGTCACAGCAATGGGGTAAGCACAGAGGTGGAATGTTTAGTGCAGAGCTGACACATGCTTGGCTGCGCTGGCTGTGAGTTTACCCCTTCCACTACGGAGAAAAAAACCTGAAACGTTTGAAGTTAGCCTTATCACAAAGGAAAAATTCCACAGCAGAGCAGCAGTGAAGAATGAGGCGCGACTAAAGCTGTTTTAAAACAGAGAGGATGCACTAATGAGTTTGATATTTTTTAAATTAGAGAGCATTTGAAACCTACAGTACCAGGACTCCTTCGGTCACATAGTTTCATTTTTTGGCAGCCTCTGCTGCTTCTCATCCAAATCCTTTCCCTTGCTAACACCATACAGCAGGTCCCATTTTTCACCATCACACCAGAGAGTAAAGCCAGCTGGGACCAAACCATCATTTGGTGCTGGCATCTGGTCCTTGACAGAAATGCTATCGTGAGAAAAAAAAGTAGTGAACATGTTTGCTTAAATTTTGTAATCTGAAGTCTCCGTCAGTTATTGGGGAAGCTGTTTCTGGTGCTGAGGGAACAGCACATGGAGGGAGGCTTGGGAAGAGTCTCAGCAAGACCGGTTGTTCACAGCTTCTGCCTGAGTGTTGTTTACAGAAGCATCCATGTCAGAGCAAGGCAGCACGTGGCAGGAAGATGAAGTCAAGAATGCATAACTAGATGCTACTTGCACTGTTTAATATCCATCCCAAC